>ERZ1090865.800-NODE-800-length-16893-cov-8.936869_pt1 | contig 16893 bp, 10 predicted proteins | sample MGYA00478478_ERZ1090865 | MGnify/ENA primary metagenome ERZ1090865 (study PRJEB33644, sample SAMEA5815715) | chicken gut metagenome | biome: Chicken; feature: Gastrointestinal Tract; material: Caecum | place: Ireland | collected 2019-01-01 | study: A study of the... | reverse complement strand
AACTGCAGCATGGTGGGGGCCAGCGTCTCGCTGACGCAGTTGATCTCGTCGATGAAGAGGATGCCGTTCTTCTTGCCGGTGCGCTCCATGGCGGCGTAGACGCTGGCGATGATCTCGCTCATGGTGTACTCGGTAACGCTGCGGGTCTTGCCGCCGAAGTTGCGCTCCCGGATAAAGGGCAGGCCCACGGCACTCTGGCGGGTGTGGTGGGTGATGGTGTAGGCCACCAGGGCGATGTCGCACTCCTGGGCGATCTGCTCCATGATCTGGGTCTTGCCCACGCCCGGAGGGCCCATCAGCAGGATGGGCCGCTGGCGGATGGGCGGAATCAGCGGGCAGCCGGTGTCGTCGCAGGCCAGGTAGGCCCGCACGGTATCTTTGATTTCCTCTTTGGCACGTTGGATGTCCATGGATTTATCTCATCCTTTCGGTTGCTGTAAAAATTCCTCGGGCTGCAATACCAGCCGCATGGCCCAGGGCGGCACCTCCGGCGGGGGTTCGCCGTTTTCCAGAAACAGGAACGCCACCTCGAAGGGGGCCGTTTGGCGGGGTAGGTGCCCTTGCCGTCGGTGAAGTAGAGCACCCCCTGCATCTCCCGCAAGGGCCCTTCGGTGCGCAGCTCTTCGATGCGGGCGAAGGCGGGGCGGAAGTCGGTGCCGCCACCGCCCACCAGCGTGAAGGCCTGGGTGTAGCGGTCCAGGGCTTCCAGGTCGTACAGCCAGGTTTCCTCCCGCACGGCGTTGTCGGCCTGCATCACGAGAATGCGGCACTGGCGGAAAAAGCTGTCCTGGCTTTTCAGCAGGGTAAAGGTCTCCCGCAAAAAGTTCTTCACCAGCTCCCCCGCGGTGGATTCGCTGGTGTCCAGCACAATAACAAAGTCCCGGATCTTCTTGCTCTCCCGGCTTTCCAGCGGCTCGATGAGCGGCATCTTGCCGTAGGTGCGCAGGCCGTAGGTGTAGTAGCCCAGGTCGAACTCGTCGGGGTCCAGGTGGGATTCCTCCCGCCAGACGGCAAACCGGCGCAAAAAATCCTTGTAGCTGCGGCGGCTGCGGCTGGCCTGCACCTGGGCCTGCAAGGCGCGGGCGCCGTCGGTTTCGCCTGCCTGCCGGCCGGATTCCTCCATGCTCAGCTCGGTCTGGCGGCCCATCTGCTCCCACTGCTTGCCCCGCATCCGGGCGGAGGCACTGTCAGGGTCGGCGGGCCACAGCCGGTGGTCGTCACTGATAAATTCCTGCCGGTATTTCTGCAGGGTGGCGGCGTCGGTGGCAGCCAGTACCCGGTAGACCGGCCCGGCGGCCAGCAGCTTGCATTCCGCCTTCAGCCGGGCGTAGGTCTGCTGCCGCAGCCAGCCCACCGGCCGGGTGGTGGCGGGGGTGCCCAGGGAATCCAGCAGATGTTCCACCGTAATGTCGCAGGCAAGGCCCCACAGGGCGGGGTCCCGGCGGTCCCGCAGCCAGAGATGCCGCAAAATGCAGTGGAACAGGCTGTGCAGGTAGGCTCTGGGCAGGTAGCGGCGGTTTTTGCGGTAGAGCTGCAATACCCATTCCGGCGGGTAATACAGGTGGGCGCCGTCGGTGGCCAGGGCCTTCTGGGTGCTGCGCAGCGGGGCAGGGGGCAGGGCGCCCAGGGCCGCGTTGAGATAGCGCTGGTCCAGGTAGAGCTCACTGCGGATCTGTTCCATCACCCGGCGGGCCATCGTCTCTTCCCATTCTGTTTGGGTTTCGGTGTGCGCCATAGCTCCCTCCGTCAAAGATCGTCAAAATCGTACCGCTTGGCCGCGCGCCTGGGGCGGGCCAGCAGAATGGTGGCCCCGGCGCTCCAGCCGGCTTTGGCGCATTGGGCAGCGGCCTGCTGCACCGGCAGCCCCAGCTTCACCAGCAGCCGAAGGGCCGCCTCGTCCCGGGCGGCAATGGCCAGCCCGAAGGCTCCATCGGGGTGGGCGGTGAGGTAAAATTCATAGTCGGCGCGGGCATCCTCCCCCAGGGCAAAGGGGGCCAGCAGCCGTCCCAGGGCCAGGCGGCAGAGTTTTTCCTCACTCTCTCCCACACATGCCTGGGCGAAGGTGGCGTCGTAAGCGGCGTAGTCCACTGCCCCGCCGGAAAAGCACTGGCGCATGCGGTAGCCCTCGCCCTCAATACTGTGGTTGAAGATGTGGGCGGGGGTGTTTTCGTCCAGCCATTCAAAGTATTCGGGGTAGAAGAGCTTTGCCCCCGGCGCCCCCAGAAACTCCACCCCCACATCGGCGCTGACGGCCCCCAGCAGTTTTTTTAAGCCGGTTTCGGCATCGGGGGCGGCCCGCAGCGCGAAGGTGCGCAGCGCCTTGCAGTTGGTGAAGAGGTCGCTGCCCAGGCTTTCCAGGGCCGGGCCTGCCTCCACCCGGCGCAGCCGGTGGCAGTTGTAGAAGGCGGCGCTGTGGAGCACCTGCACCGAATCGGGCAGCACCGCTTCCTCGAGAAAATCCCCGGTCACCTCGTGGGTATCGGTGCTGTCGGCGGGCCAGAGGGCGCCGTCCCGGAGTTCGATCTCCCGGGCGGCAAAACAGTAGGGGCCCACCTCGGTGACGGGGCGTCCCGCCACCAGGCCGGGCAAAACGGGACAGGGGGAATCCCCCAGCACGCGCAGAATCCGCGCGCCCTCCCCGCAGGGCTGCCATAACACTGCCATAACCGTTTCCCCCTCTTTACATTGTGGCCATTATAGCATAAAATAGGTGCGCAAGGAATATGGAAGAGGAGAAAATCAAGTTTTATTATGCGCACTGTCAGACAAACGGATATCCTGACCGGCAGCATTCCACGGCAGCTGCTGGTTTTCTTTCTGCCCATCTGGTTCGGTACGCTGTTCCAGCAGCTGTACAACACCGCCGACACGCTGATCGTCGGCAATTTTGTGGGCACCAATGCCCTGGCGGCGGTGGGCGCCACCGGGGCCTTTGTCAACCTGCTGGTGGGGCTGTTTGTGGGCCTTTGCAGCGGCGCCGGCGTGGTGGTGGCCCAGAGTTACGGCGCCAGGGACCTGGACGCTGTGGACCGGCAGGTGCACACCGCCCTGGTGTTCAGCGTGGTCATCGGCGCGCTGCTCACCGTGCTGGGACTGCTGTCCGCCCAGCCGGTTTTGCGGCTGATGGGCACCCCGGCGGAGATCCTGGGGGATGCGGCGCTCTATCTGCGCATCTACTTCCTGGGCATGATCCCCCAGATCCTTTATAACATGGGCACCAACATCCTGCGCGCGGCGGGTGATTCCAAACGTCCGCTCTACTTCCTCATTGTGGCGTCCCTCGTCAACATCGTGCTGGACGTGGTCTTCATCGCCGGGTTCCACTGGGGCGTAGCGGGGGCGGCTTTGGCCACGGTGATCAGCCAGATCGCCAGCGCGGTGCTGACGCTGCGCTGCATGGCCGGGTTCCAGGGCATGCCCTGGCATCTGTCGGCGGGCAAACTGCGGATGGAACGGACCGTTCTCGTGGCCATCTGCACCATCGGCATCCCGGCGGCGGCCCAGAGCGCGCTGTACAACGTGAGCAACATGATGATCCAGAGCTGCATGAACGGCTTCGGCACCGACACCATCGCAGCCTGGGGCGTCTACGGCAAGATCGACTTCATCTTCTGGATGACCATCAACTCGCTGGGCATTGCCATCACCACCTTTGCGGGGCAGAATTTCGGCGCCAAACAGTACGACCGTGTGCACCGGGGCACCCGCATCTGCCTGGAGATGGCGGCGGGCATTACGGTATGCATCAGCGTGGTGTTCTACCTGGGGGCGCGGCCGTTGTTTGCCCTGTTCAGCCAGGACCCCGACGTGATCGAGGTGGGCGTGCATATGATGCAGGTGCTGGTGCCCGCCTATGTGACCTACGTCTGCATCGAGATCCTGTCCGGCGCGCTGCGCGGCTGCGGCGATGTGCGCATTCCCACCCTTATCACGGTGGTCTGCGTCTGCGGACTGCGCATCCTCTGGCTGGTCACGGTGGTGCCGGTGTGGCACTCGGTGGCCACGGTGGAGATGAGCTACCCCATCACCTGGGTGCTGGCTTCGCTGCTCTTCATTCTCTACTACAAAAAGGGCGGCTGGCTGACCCGCTGCATTGCGGCGCGGCACCCCGCAGCGGAATAAAAACAAAAAGACCGGCGCTTTTGCGTCGGTCTTTTGCTTTGTGTTGTTACAGCTTGAAGCTGTCCTTCAGCGTCACGATGCGGTTGTAGACGCCGGGGTTTTTGCTGTCCGGCGTGAAGTAGCCGGTGCGCACGAACTGGAAGCGTTCGCCGGGCTGGGCATCCCGCAGGCTTTCCTCCAGCTTGGCGTGGGGAACCACCACCACGCTCTCGGGGTTCAGGTAGTCCTTGAAGTCGGCGTCATCGGGAATGCTGTTCATGTTGGCCTCGGTGAACAGCTTGTCGTACAGCCGGACTTCCGCCTCCACGCAGTGCTGGCAGCTGACCCAGTGGATGGTGCCGCGCACCTTGCGGCCGTCGGCGGGGTTGCCGTTGCGGGTCTCCAGGTCGGCCTCGGCGTGGATGGCGGTGATGTTGCCGTTCTCGTCCTTGTCCACGCCGGTGCAGCGCACCAGGTAGGCGCCCATCAGGCGCACTTCCTTGCCCAGGGTCAGCCGCTTGAACTTGGGCGGCGGCACCTCAAAGAAGTCGCTGCGGTCGATCCACACCTCGCGGGTGAAGGCCACCGGCCGGGTGGAGCTGTCGTTGGCGTCGCGGTTGGGGTTGTTGGGCAGCTCAAAGGTCTCGCAGGCATCGGCGGGGTAGTTGTCGATGATGAGCTTGACGGGGTCCAGCACGGCCACCCGGCGCTGGGCGTTCAGCTCCAGTTCGGAGCGCAGCACCGCTTCCAGCTGGCGCATGTCCACCAGGTTGTCGGCCTTGGAGATGCCGGCCTCCCGCACAAAGGTGAAGATGCTGGTGGGGGTGTAGCCGCGGCGGCGCAGGCCGCTCAGGGTGGGCATGCGGGGGTCGTCCCAGCCGTCCACGATGTTCTTCTCCACCAGTTCCCGCAGGTAGCGCTTGCTCATGACGGTGTTGGTCACGTTCAGGCGGGCAAACTCCCGCTGTTTGGGGAACTCGGTGCCGAAGATGTTGGTGATGACCCACTCGTACAGCGGGCGGTGGTTTTCAAACTCCAGGCTGCACAGGCTGAAGGTGATGCCCTCGATGGCGTCCTGGATAGGATGGGCAAAGTCGTACAGCGGATAGATGCACCACTTGTCGCCCTGGCGGTGATGGGCCACATGCTTGATGCGGTAGATCGCGGGGTCGCGCATATTCATGTTGGGGCTGGCCAGGTCGATCTTGGCGCGCAGCGTCTTTTCGCCGTCGGCGAATTCACCGGCCCGCATGCGGCGGAACAGGTCCAGGTTCTCCTCCGGCGTGCGGTCCCGGTAGGGGCTGGGACGGCTGGGTTTGCCGGCATCGTTGCCGCGGTATTCCTGCATCTCCTCCCGGGTCAGGTCGTCCACGTAGGCCTTGCCCTCCCGGATGAGCTTCTCGGCGTATTCGTAGCAGCGCTCGAAATAGTCACTGCCGTAAAAGACGCCGCCGTTGGGATCGGCGCCCAGCCAGTGCAGGTCCTTCAGGATGCTCTGCACGTATTCGTCACCCTCGCGGGCGGGGTTGGTGTCGTCAAAACGGAGGTTGAACTTGCCGCCGTAGTGCTTGGCGATGGTGTAGTTGATGAAAATCGCCTTGGCCGAACCGATATGCAGATATCCGTTGGGCTCCGGCGGAAAACGGGTATGCACGGTATCGACCTTGCCCTCGGCAAGGTCGGCATCGATGATATCCGTCAAGAAGTTGGAAAATTTTTCTTCTGCCATAAATCGCACCCCAAATTTTTAGTGTCCCTTTATTGTACACTACTTCCTATAAAATGGCAAGGGGGCGCCGATTTCAAAATGAAATACGCCGTCCCCGCACAAAAAAGCCGCACGGTGTTCCGCGCGGCTTGCAATACAGTTTAAGAATCGGAATCCAGCTTCAGGACGGCGGTGAAGGCCTCGCTGGGCAAAGTCACGCTGCCCAGCTGGCGCATCTTCTTTTTGCCTTCCTTCTGCTTTTCCAGCAGCTTTTTCTTGCGGGTGATGTCGCCGCCGTAGCACTTGGCCAGCACGTCCTTGCGCATGGCCTTGACGGTTTCCCGGGCAATGATCTTGCCGCCCACCGCCGCCTGGATGGGAATCTCGAAGAGGGCGCGGGGGATGTTCTCCTTCAGTTTCTCGCAGATGCGGCGGCCCTTGGCGTAGGCGTTGTCCGCAAAGACGATCATGGACAGGGCATCCACCGGGTCGCCGTTGAGCAAAAAGTCCAGCCGGACCAGCTTGCTCTCGTGCCAGCCCTCCCACTCGTAGTCGTAGCTGGCGTAGCCGCGGCTGCGGGATTTGATGGCGTCGAAGAAGTCGTAGACGATCTCGCCCAGCGGCAGCTGGTAGTGCAGGTCCACGCGGGTTTCGTCCATATATTTCATGTCCACCATGACGCCCCGCTTGGCCTGGCAGAGGTCCATCAGCGGGCCCACGTAGTCGTTGGGGGTGTAGATGTGGGCGTTGACGAAGGGTTCCTCCTGCTTGACGATGCGGGTGGGGTCGGGGTAGGAGGCCGGGTTGTCGATGATCTCCACCGTGCCGTCGGTAAGGGTCAGCCGGTACTGTACGCCGGGGGTGGTGGTGATGAGGTTGAGGTCAAACTCCCGCTCCAGACGCTCGGTGATGATCTCCATGTGGAGCAGGCCCAGAAATCCGCAGCGGAAGCCAAAGCCCAGGGCAGCGCTGGTTTCCGGCTCGAAGCTTAAAGAAGCGTCGTTGAGCTGCAGCTTTTCCAGGGCGTCCTTCAGGTCGGGGTAGTCGGCGCCGTCCGCCGGATAAATGCCGCAAAACACCATGGGTGTCACGGTGCGGAAACCGGGCAGCGCCTCCGCCGTGGGGTTGGAGGCCAGCGTGACGGTATCGCCCACCCGGGTATCCCGCACCGTCTTGATGCTGGCGGTCAGATAGCCCACCTCGCCGGCTTCCAGATGGTCGCAGGGGGTCAGGCTGGTGGCGCCCATGTGGCCCACCTCCACCAGCTGGAACTCGGCGCCGGTGCTCATCAGGCGGATGGTGTCGCCGGGCTTGACGGTGCCCTCGAAGATGCGCACATAGACGATGACACCCTTGTAGCTGTCGTAGATGGAGTCAAAGATCAGCGCCTTCAGCGGCTTGTCCGCGTCGCCGGAAGGGGCGGGAATGTCCTTGACCACACATTCCAGCACGTCCTTGACGCCGATGCCCAGCTTGGCGGACACCCGCGGCGCCTCCATGCAGGGCAGGCCGATGACATCCTCCACCTCCTTGGCCACCGCGTCGGGGTCGGCGCTGGGCAGGTCGATCTTGTTCAGAATGGGCACCACTTCCAGGTTGTGGTCCAGGGCCAGGTAGCAGTTGGCCAGCGTCTGGGCCTCCACGCCCTGGCTGGCGTCCACCACCAGCACGGCGCCCTCGCAGGCGGCCAGGCTGCGGCTGACCTCGTACTGGAAGTCCACGTGACCCGGGGTATCGATGAGGTTGAGCTCGTAGGTCTTGCCGTCGTCGGCCTTGTAGCGCATGGTGACGGCCCGGGCCTTGATGGTGATGCCGCGCTCCTTCTCAATGTCCATGTCGTCCAGCACCTGGTCGGTCATGGTGCGTTTGTCCACACTGTCGGTCAGCTCCAGCATGCGGTCCGACAAGGTGGACTTGCCGTGATCGATGTGAGCGATGATACAAAAGTTGCGAATGGTGTCGCGAGCCATCAATTTTCCTCCAAATCGTTCCAGATCTTGCAGATTTTCCCCTGTTCCAGATAGACGCGGGGCACCCGGCGGGCGATGCCGCATACGATCTCATAGCAGATGGTGTCGGTCTTGCGGGCGATGGTGTCGGCGGTGTCGGCAGCGCCGGGGCCAAAGACCGTCACCTCGTCGCCCATCCCGACGCCGGGAATGTTGGTCACGTCCAGCAGGGTCTGGTCCATGCAGACCCTGCCCAGCACCGGCGCGGGCTGGCCGTTGACCATCATCAGGCCCTGGCCCTGGGTGCCCGAGAGCATCCGGGGGTAGCCGTCGGCGTAGCCCACACAGACGGTGGCCACCCGCATGGGGGCCTTCGCCGTGAAGGTCCGGCCGTAGCTCACGCTCTGGCCGGGCAGCAGGTCCTTGACAAAAGTCACAAGACATTTCAGCGTCATCACCGGCTTCAGCACGGGGAAGTGCAGCTCGTCGCTGGGGTCCAGCCCGTAGAGGATGATGCCGGCGCGGGTCATGTCGTGGCGCCATTCGGGGTGGCGCAGCTGGGCGGCGGAGTTGGCGCAGTGGACGGTGCCGGTGTCGTAGCCGTCGGCCTGCAGCCGGTCCACCACCTGGCGGAAGAGGGCATACTGGCTGTCGGTATAGTCCTGGGCGTCCGGTTTGACGCTGTCCGCCACCGCGAAGTGCTGGAAGATGCCGCAGATGGAAAGCCCGGGCAGGGCGTAGAGCGCTTCCAGCTCTTTTACCACGGCCTGCCAGTCGCTGCGGGCGGCAAAGCCGATGCGGCCCATGCCGGTGTCCACTTTCAGGTGGACCTTGACCCTGACGCCCGCCGCCACCGCCGCCTCCGAGAGAGCCTTGGCATACTGGGTGGAGAAGCAGGCGGTGATGATGTCCTGGTCGGCCAGGACGGCGGCCTGGGACGGGTCGGTGTAGCCCAGGATCAGGATGGGCAGCGTGATGCCGTGGCGGCGCAGGTGTTTTGCCTCTGAAAGGCAGCTCACCGCAAAGGCGGCGGCGCCTTCCTGCTGCAGCACCCGGGCCACCGTGACATCGCCGTGGCCGTAGGCATCCGCCTTGACGACGGCGCACACCGGCCCGTTGACGGTGCGTTTGATAAAGGCAAAGTTGTGGCGCAGGGCGTCCAGATCAATCTCTGCCCAGCAGTGTTTTTCCAGCATGAAATCACTCACTTGGACCACTCCTTTTTGCGGCCGGTGTGCAGCGGCTTCCAGCCGTCAATGCCGCTTTCCTGCAGGGCGTGCAGCGTTTTCTGACGGAATGCAGGGTCCTTGCGGCTGAATTCACGGACAAACTGTTTGGTCTCCTCCCGGGTGGTCACGCCGTCGGCGGGGCAGCGGCTCTTGATCACCGGGAATCCCGCCCGCTTGATGGCGGAGAGCACCTCGCTCTCGGTGGCCAGCAGCAGCGGCCGGATCATCGTCAGGTCGCGGCGGGACAGGTAGGTCACCGGCGAGAAGCAGCCGATGCGGCCCTCCCGCCAGAGGTTCATATAAAAGGTTTCCACCGCGTCGTCCAGGTGATGCCCCAGCGCCACCTTGTTGCAGCCCAGCTGCTGGGCCGCGGTGTGCAGCGTGCCCCGGCGCAGCTTGGCGCAGAGGGCACAGGGGTTGGATTCCTTGCGGTAGTCAAACACCACGGGACCGATGTCGGTGCGGCGGATCTCGTAGGGGATGCCTTCCGCCGCGAAAAGATCCACCAGCGGGCTGTAGTCGGTTTCCACCCCGCCGAAGCAGGGGTCCAGCGTCACGGCCTGCACCTCGAAGGGCACGCCCAGGTAGGCCCGCAGCCGCCCCAGGGCGACGGTCAGCACCACGCTGTCCTTACCGCCCGAGACCCCCACCAGAACGCGGTCGCCGGGGGCGATCATTTCATAGTCCTGCACGGCCTTGCGCACAAGACCGGTGATATGCTGCATGGCGTCCATGACCGTCCTCCCTTCGTTGTTCTTAACAGTTTATTATACCATGTCCAACGACCGGGTACAACTCAATTTTCCTCCTCGGGGACAGCTTCGGTCCAGCGGCCCTCCTGGAAGCGGACGCCGCCGATCTGCAGCTTGGAGTGCAGGAAATGCTGTTCATGGTAGAGGCTGAAATAGCTGGACAGCATGTAGGAGACAGCGCACACCAGGGCAAACAGGGGCAGGCACTGTCCGCCGAAGACCTCCAGCCCCAAACAGATGGAGGCCAGGGGGCTGTTGGTGCAGCCGCAGAAGAGGGCCACCATGCCCAAAGCGGCGCCCAGGGGAGCGGGCAGGCCCAGCAGCGGGGCCACGGCGCAGCCGAAGGTGGCGCCCGTGAAGAAGATGGGCACGATCTCGCCGCCCTTGTACCCGGCGCCCAGCGTCAGGGCGGTGAAGAGCATCTTGAGGGCGAAGGCCCAGGGCAGAGCCTGGCCGGCCATGGCGGCGGCAATGACCGCGCTGCCGGCGCCGTTGTAATCGGTGGTGCCCAGCAGCTTGGTGAGGGCGATGATGAGGATACCGCCCGCCACCACCCGCAGATAGGGGTTGGGGAAGAATTTCGCGTACAGCCTGGGGGTGGCGTGGAGCAGCTCACAGAAGGCGATGCTCAAGGCGGCCAGCAGCGCGCCCAGCAGCAGCACCTGCCCGATGGTGACGGGGTTCAGCTCCGCCGTGGCGGCCAGCTTAAAAGCGGTGGGGGCAAGGCCCATCTGGCTGCTGATCCAGACGCCCAGCAAAGCGGACACCAGGCAGGGCAGCAGGGCGGCATACTGCATGGAGCCCACGTTGACCACCTCGATGGTGAAGACGGTGGCGGCCAGCGGCGTGCCGAAGATGGCGGAGAAAGCCCCGGCCATGCCGCACATCGTCATGAAGCGGCAGTCGCGGCGGTTGAGGCGCAGCAGACGGCCGACCTGCCCGGAGACCGAGCCGCCCAGCAGCAGCGCCGCGCCCTCCCGGCCGCTGGAACCGCCCAGCAGGTGGGTGGTGACGGTGGAAAAGAAGATCAGCGGAGCGGTGCGCAGTGTCAGCACCTGGCGCTTCCGCACGGCGGCAAAGACCTGGTTGGTGGAGCCGCCCCCCTGGGGGTCAAACCGGCGGTATAAAAAAACAATGACCAGGCCGCCCACCGGCAGCAGCCAGAGCAGCCAGCCCTGGACGCCGCGGGTGGCGTTGGCCCAGTTCAGTGCCAGTCCGAAGGCCGCCCCCAGCGGCCCGGTAATGCAGCCCACCAGGGCCGCCAGCACCACCCATTTGACACAGACCCGCAGGTAGCGCACCGTGCCGCGCAGTGCAGTTTGCAACGTTTGCATAAAAACATCCTCTCACTCATAATGCCTACCATTATACCCTGCAAGGCGGCAAAACACAAGAGAAAGGGTCCTTCCCATTTGGGGCTGCCTGTGCTATAATACACGGTACACGACAAACAGACCGCTTCGGGCGGACCGGGGTAAAGGAACGGGAAAATGAAACGACTGGCGATTATCGGCGCGTCCTATCTGCAGGCGCCGCTGATTCAGAAAGCGAAGGATATGGGGTGTGAAACCCACGTGTTTGCCTGGGCGGCAGACGATGTGGGGGAGAAGATGGCGGACCATTTCTATCCCATCAGCATTGTGGAGAAGGACGCCATCCTGGAAAAATGCCGCGAGATCGGCATCGACGGCATCTGCACCATTGCCAGCGACCTGGCGGCCATCACGGTGAACTACGTGGCGGAAAAGCTGGGCCTGACCGGCAACACCATGCGCTGCTGCGAGAAATCCACCAACAAGCACAAGATGCGGGAAGCCTTTGCGGCGGCGGGGGACCCCTCCCCGCGGTCGGTGCTCATCGCTCCCGGAACCGATCTTTCGGTGCTGGAGGGCATGCAGTATCCGCTGATCGTCAAGCCCACCGACCGTTCGGGCAGCCGCGGCATCACCGAGGTGAACCGCCCGGCGGGGCTGCAGGCGGCCCTTGCCCGTGCCCGGGAACAGAGCTTTGAGAAGATGGCCCTGGTGGAGGAGTTCGCCACCGGGCAGGAGTACAGCGTGGAGTGTATCTCCTGGAAAGGGGAGCACCATCTTCTGCAGATCACCCTCAAATACACCACGGGGGCGCCCATGTACATAGAGACCGGCCACATGGAACCGGCCCCGCTGACCGATGCCATGCGGGAAAAGGTGCGCCGGACGGTCTTCCATGCGCTGGACACGCTGGAGATCCAAAACGGCGCCTCCCACAGCGAACTCAAGATCGACGCGGCGGGCAACATCCGCCTTATCGAGATCGGCGGCCGGATGGGCGGCGACTGCATCGGCAGCCATCTGGTGCCGCTGTCTACCGGGCTGGATTTTGTGCGTATGGTGGTGCAGATCGCCCTGGGCCAGGCCCCGGACCTGACCCCCGGGCCCCATCACGGGGCCTGCGGCATTCAGTTTGTCTTCGGCCCCCGGGACCTGGAACGGCGGGAAGCCCTGCGCGCGGTGCCGGGCATCACCCTGGTGGAGGAAAGCCCCATCGACCCCATGGACCACATCGTGACGGATTCCTCCACCCGGTTCGGCTACTACATCTTTGCCGCGGAGGACCCGGCGCGCATCTGCACCTGGATGGAAAAATAAGAGGAAGGAAAGACGGCATTTCATGCAACTGCTCAGCTTTGTCATTCCCTGCTACCACAGCGCGGCCACCATCGGCGCGGTGGCCCGGCAGATCCGGCAGACCGTAGAGGCGGACGGCCGCTATGAGTACGAGATCATTCTGGTCAACGACAACCCCGCCGACGACACCTGGCGGGAGATCTGCCGCCTGAAACAGGAGGACCCGCAGATCTTCGGCATCTGCATGTCCCGCAACTTCGGGCAGGCCTCGGCGCTGATGGCGGGCTACCGCCATGTGCACGGGGATATCGTGGTAAGCCTCGACGACGACGGCCAGACGCCGCCCGCCGAGATGTTCCGCCTCATCGACGCCCTGGACGAGGACACCGACGTGGTCTATGCCAGCTACCCGTCCAAGCACCACAGTGCCTTCCGCAACTTCGGCAGCAGGGTCAACGACTGGATGGCCACCTGGCTCATGGGCAAGCCCAAGGACCTCTACATGGCCAGCTACTATGCGGCCCGGCGGTTCATCATCGACGAGATGGTCAAGTGCGACAACCCCTTCCCCTATGTGGACGGCCTGGCCGTGCGTTCCACCTGCCGGTTCAAGAATATCCCCATCGACCACCAGGACCGCGCCCAAGGGGAGAGCGGCTATACCTTCTTCAAGCTGCTGGGGCTCTGGCTCAACGGGTTCACCGCCTTCTCGGTGAAACCGCTGCGGGTGGCCACCGTGATGGGCGTGGTTTTCTCGCTGATCGGCTTTCTGTTTGCGGTGATCATCGTGGTGCGCAAGATCATCCTGCTGGATCAGATCGACGCGGGCTGGTCCAGCATTGTGGCCATCGTGCTGCTGCTGGACGGCATCCTCATGATGATGCTGGGCCTGGTGGGAGAGTACGTGGGCCGCATGTACATGACGATGAACAAAAGCCCCCAGTACGTCATCCGCAGCACCACGGCAGCCCCGGGGCAGCCTGAAACCAAGCAATAAAAAATCCCGGCTCCACAGGAGCCGGGATTTTTGTTGCCGGAATCAGGAAGCGGCGGGGGTGGCGCCGGGCAGCAGGGTGACCACATCCCGCAAAAGCACCAGCGGGTTTTCGCCCTTCTGGACGCGCAGACTGAAATAGGGCCGTCCCAGGGCGTTGTAGAGCACCCGGTGGGGATACTGGTCCATGACGGCGGCCAGCTGCTGGGGGCCGATCACGTCGGAGTAGAGGATCAGAAGATCGTTGCGCTGCACGATCTCCACAATGCCCACCCGGGCGGCGGTGACCCGCACCAGCGACACATCCACCAGCCCCTGGACGCTCTTGGGCGGGGAGCCGTACCGGTCGATGAGTTCGTCCAGCACGTCCTCGGCGTCGGCGGTGGTCTCGATGGCCGCAATGCGCTTGTAGGCCTCGATGCGCCCGGCGGGGTCGGGGATATAGTCCTCCGGCAGGTAGGCGTCGATGGAGATATCCACCAGACAGTCGCTCTTGTCGGGGGCTGGGGGCTCGCCCCGGGCGGTGGCGATGGCCTGGCCCAGCATCTTCACATAGAGATCATAGCCCACGGCCTCCATGTGGCCGTGCTGGCTGTGGCCCAGCAGGCTGCCGGCGCCGCGGATCTGCAGATCCCGCATGGCGATGCGGAACCCCGAGCCGAAGGCGGTGAACTCCCGGATTGCCGAAAGCCGTTTGGCGGCCACCTCGGTGAGCACCTTGTCCCGGGTGAAGGTGAAGTAGGCGTAGGCCTTGCGGGAGGAACGGCCCACCCGGCCCCGCAGCTGGTACAGCTGGGAAAGGCCCATGCGGTCGGCGTTTTCGATGATGAGGGTGTTGCAGTTGCGCACATCCACGCCGGTTTCGATGAGGGTGGTGCAGACCAGCACGTCGATCTCGTTGTCCAGCAGCTGCTGCCATACCGAGGAGATCTGTTCCTCGGTCATCTTGCCGTGGGCGATGCCGATGCGGGCCCCCGGCACCAGTTTGCCGATGCGGGCGGCGCATTCGTTGATGGTGTCCACCCGGTTGTGCAGGTAGTAGACCTGACCGCCCCGGGCCAGCTCCTTGCGGATGGCCTCCGAGACGATGCCCTCGTCGTATTCCAGCACGTAGGTTTCCACCGGCTGGCGCTCGAAGGGGGGCTGCTCGATGGTGCTCATATCCCGGATGCCGGAAAGAGCCATGTTCAGCGTGCGGGGGATGGGGGTGGCCGACAAGGTCAGCATATCCACCCCGATGAAGGCTTCCTTCAGCTTTTCCTTGTGCTTGACGCCGAAGCGCTGTTCCTCGTCGATGATGACCAGGCCCAGGTCCCGGAATTTCACGTCGTCGGAGAGCAGCCGGTGGGTGCCCACCACGATGTCCACCGTGCCGTCCTTGAGGCCCCGCAGCGTCTCTTTCTGTTCCTTGCTGCTGCGGTAGCGGGAGAGCAGCCCGATGCGGATGGGGTAGGCCTCCATCCGGGCGATGGCGGTGTTGAAGTGCTGCCAGGCCAGGATGGTGGTGGGGGCCAGGATGGCGCACTGTTTGCCGCCCATCACGCACTTGAAGGCGGCGCGCAGGGCCACCTCGGTCTTGCCCACCCCCACGTCGCCGCAGAGCAGCCGGTCCATGGGCCAGGGCTGTTCCATGTCGTGCTTGATGTCGGCGGCGCAGGTCAGCTGGTCGGGGGTTTCCTCGTAGGCAAAGCGCTGCTCAAAATCCCCCTGCCAGGTGTCGTCGGCGGGGAAGGCGTAGCCCTTGGCCTGCTTGCGGCGGGCGTACAGCTCGATGAGCTCCTTGGCCATGGCCTCGGTGGCAGCCCGCACCTTTTTGCGGGTCTTGGCCCAGTCGCTGCCGCCCAGACGGCTCAGCTTCACGTTGTCCTTGTCGCCGGGGGCAGTGTAGCGGGACAACAGGTCCAGCTGGGTCACCGGCACATACAGGACATCCTTCTTGTCGTATTCGATGCGCAGGTAGTCCTTGGTCACCCCCTGCACGGCCATCCGCTGGATGCCGGCGTAGCGGCCGATGCCGTGGTTCTGGTGGACCACCAGGTCGCCGGGGGAGATCTCGCTCAGGCTGTTCAGGGCGTCCTTGTTGCGCTTTTTCTTCTTCTGGGCGGTGCTCACTCCGAAAGCCCGGGCCGTGAACACCGCATACTTGGCAAAGGGCAGGCTGCACCCGGCGGAAAGCTGTCCCGGCAGCACCTGCACAAGACCGGCGGCGGGGACGGCGTTTTCGTCGGTGGTGACGTTGAGCCCCTTCACCCGCAGATCGGCCGCCAGGCCGGCCGCGGCGCGGGGCGTGCCTGCCAGTACCGTCACGGCGGCGCCGCCGTCGCACAGCGGCTGCAGATCTTCCAGCAGATGGGCCACCTCGCCGGCCCAGGCGGGCAGGGCGTGGGCCGGGGCGTTGACGATCTCCTTCAGGGCAATGTCCGGCATGCTGCGGGCGAAGTTCTCGGCGCAGATGGTGCGGCAGCGGGCGGGCTGCGCCCACAGCCAGGCGGGTTCGGCGTAGAGCTTGTCAAGCCCCGGGGCCAGCACCCCGTCCTGGAGCAGCGTGGTGAGCTCCTCCCCCCGGCGGTAGGCGGTGGCGCGTTGGGCTTCCCGCAGCGAGGCGGGTTCCTCCAGCACCAGCAGCGGGTCGTCGAAGTAGTCCAGCAGGGTGGCGGGCTGGGGATAGCGCACCGCCAGGTATTTGTCCAGGTTCACCGGCACGGCGCCGCCGTCCAGCTGGGCCAGCTCGGGGGCCATGCAGGCTTCCAGCGCCGTGCGCTTTTTGCCCCGCTGCTTTTTCAGAAAGGCCCGCAGCAGGTCGGCCGTCTCGGCGGGGGCACCGAACAGCACCTCCCGGGCGGGGCTCACATAGATCTTCTCCACCGGGTCCTCCCGGCGCTGGGTGGTCAGATCGAAGGTGTGCATGGTATCGATCTCGTCGCCCCAGAACTCCATGCGCACCGGCAGTTTCATGTCGGGGGCGTAGAGGTCCACGATGTCGCCGCGGATGGAAAACTGTCCGGGACCGTCCACCTGGGTGCGGCGGGTGTACCCGGCACCGTGGAGCAGGGCGGTGAGCTCGGTGCGGGGGATGGAATCCCCGGGGTGCAGCGTGCGGGTGTTGGCGCAGAAATCCGCCCTGGGGGTGGTGTACTGGGTCAGCGCCTCCTCCGAGACGCAGACCGCCTGCAGACGGCCGCCCACCAGGTCGCCCAACACGCCCAGACGGCGGTATTCATATTCCCGGGCGGTGCCCTCGATGGGGCGCAGCACATAGTCCCGGGCGGGGAAGAACGCCGCCGGAATGCCCAGCGTGTTCAGGTCGCCCGCAAAGCGGGTGGCCTCGGCCTCGCCGGGGGTCACGATGCAGAGCGGCCGTTCCAGGGTGCGGCAGAGGGCGGCGTAGACCAGGGCACGCCCCGAACCGGGCAACCCAAATAAGGCGCATGCCCCCGGTTCGGAGAGCGCATGCGCCAGTTTTTCATATTCCTTCGTTTGGGTAAAGCGGGAAGTAAACAGTGTCATAGAATCAGAGAAGAGCGCTTCCCGCCGCCGCACACCCGAAAGGG
>ERZ1090865.797-NODE-797-length-16995-cov-27.804368_pt1 | contig 16995 bp, 18 predicted proteins | sample MGYA00478478_ERZ1090865 | MGnify/ENA primary metagenome ERZ1090865 (study PRJEB33644, sample SAMEA5815715) | chicken gut metagenome | biome: Chicken; feature: Gastrointestinal Tract; material: Caecum | place: Ireland | collected 2019-01-01 | study: A study of the... | reverse complement strand
TGAGCAGTAAAAATAATGTTGTTATGAGTGAAGAATAAATAGTTTATAACTAAAAACCGTAGTCTTTGATAAGGCTACGGTTTTTGTTTACAATTTGATTTTTTCTTTTGGTAATTTAATTGTTAATTTCTCAAAAGAAAAAGGTTTAATCAACGAAATTTCATAAGCGTCAAGCGCTAAATCTTCTCCAGCAAAGCTGGGGTTATATAGCGGGTCGCCAACGATTGGTGTACCAAGGGATGCTAAATGCACACGGATTTGATGAGTACGACCAGTTTCCAAAGTTAGTTTGACTACTGCTGTATTATCATCATTTCTTTTTAACACTTGATAATGTGTTACGGCATGAAGTCCAGCAGGTGAGATCATTCTTTTTCGCTGATCATCAGGATCATGATCAATTGGCTGATTAATTGTACCTTGATCGTTTAATTTCTCTGCATGATCAACTTTAGCTAAATAATCACGATGAAAAGTTTTGGTGGTTAATTCACGATTTAAAATCGGCACTACTGCAGGATTTTTTGCAACAAGCAGTAAGCCGCCTGTAAGCATATCTAATCGATGAACAATGTAGGGATTTTGTCCTAAATAAGTGGCGCAATCATTTAAAGCTGTGTCAGTTTCATTTAAGTTGGGGTGAGTTTTTTGCCCCTTCTTTTTATTAATAATCAATAAATTATCGTCTTCGTAAATGATATCGGGTAACTTTCCACTAGTTGGATATTTTTGCTGGGTAGATTCAACTTGATCTAATGTGATGTCAATTTTATCGCCTGGCGAAATTTCCTGATTAAAATAGCGGTATTTGCCGTTAATTGTAATGTTTTGTTCAATGCGCAAGTAGTGACGCCATTTTCTCGGAATAAGCAATTTACGCAATACGTCATTGACGGGTAAGGGTTCGAGATTTTTAGGATAAAAAAGTGTAAAATGATAAACCATAAATATTTCCTAAGACTGTTGCCAGTCTAAACAAGTGTACTAGCAATGTGATACAATTTTCTTGTTTCTAAAAAGGAGCATTGTATTAATGAATAACGACCAACCAAAAAGAAGCGGTTTTAAAGATGTTTGGCATCGAATTGATCGCCGCTTCTTTATCGGACGCTGGATTATTTTAATCCTGCTCACTCTTATATTGATAACTTGTACATATTATACAATTAAAGTTAAGACTTCGAATATCTCAAATTTGAAGGCTTCACTTTCAACAACGACAACTATTTATGATTATAAAGGCAAAAAAGCTGGTTCTTTATATTCACAAAAAGGTACATTCGTTGAATATGATAAAATTTCTCCCAATATTCAAAATGCAGTAATTTCGACAGAAGATCGTACTTTCTGGAAAAATCCTGGTTTTAGTATTAAGGGAATGGCGCGTGCAGCAGTAAGTTTGGTTATTCACCACGGACAAGTAACTGGTGGTGGTTCGACTCTAACCCAGCAACTGGCTAAAAACTCGCTTTTGACCCAGCAGCAGACTTTTTCACGAAAATTAGAAGAATTATTCTTTGCGATTGAAATTAACCATGTTTATTCCAAAAAAGATATTCTAACGATGTATTTGAATAATGCATATTTTGGCAATGGTGTCTGGGGCGTGCAGGATGCCAGTCGCAGGTATTTTGGTAAAAATGCCAGTGATGTGACAGTAGGAGAAGCTGCTACATTAGCAGGAATTTTACGTAATCCAAGTTTTTATAATCCTGTTGATCATATGGCCAATGCTTTGGCGCGGCGTAATTTGATTTTAGGATTAATGGCTGATAATGGTAAGTTAACTGCTGCTCAAGCTAAAGCTTACTCTAAGCAAGGGTTAACTTTGCGGAATACCTTTAGAAATAAAGATGGCTATCGTTATCCATATTTCTTTGATGCTGTAGTAGATGAAGCTATTAGCAAATACGGCTTGACTGAAGAGCAAGTAATGAATAAGGGACTTAAGATTTACACTACTCTTAATCAAAATTATCAGGGAAGATTGCAAGATACCTTTAATGAAAGCTGGCTTTTCCCACAAAATGGTACTGATGGCACAGAATGTCAGGGTGCAAGTGTGGCAATGGATCCAGAAACAGGTGCTGTACGAGCTGTAATCGGTGGTCGCGGTAAACACGTTTTCCGTGGTTATAACCGTGCAATTCAAATGAAGCGTCAGCCTGGTTCATCAATTAAACCAATCGCTGTTTATGCACCGGCTCTTCAAGATGGTTATCATTATGATTCTGAGCTTTCTAACAAGTTGCAAAAGTTTGGTAAAAATGGTTATGAGCCGCATAATGTTGATAATGGCTATTCTGATAAGATTTCGATGTACCAAGCTTTAGCGGAAAGTAAAAACGTTCCTGCAGTATGGCTGCTTGATAAAATTGGTGTAAATAAGGGTGTACAATCTGTTCAGAATTTTGGTATAAAGGTACCTAAGTCAGATCGCAACCTAGCTTTGGCATTAGGTGGACTTTCTACAGGGGTTTCGCCTTTACAGATGGCTCGTGCATATTCTGCTTTTGCTAATAAAGGTAATTTACCTAATAATTCTTACTTTATTACTAAAATTACTGATGCAAGTGGCAATGTGTTAGTCGAAAATAATAATCCAGGTAATCATAGAATTATTTCTGAGAATACTGCTAAAGAAATGACGACGATGATGCTTGGCGTTTTCACTAATGGTACTGCTCAGACTGCTCAACCTAATGGATTCCGTGTTGCTGGTAAGACTGGTTCAACTGAAGTTCCTAACTCATATGGTTTTGGAACAAAGGATCAATGGATCGTCGGTTATACTCCTGATATCGTGTTAGCTACTTGGGTTGGTTTTGATCAAACAAGTAAGCAGCGTTATATGCAAGGAGTATCTGAAACAGGAATTACACGATTGTACAAAGCAGAAATGGAAGGGATCCTACCATATACTGCTCAAACGCAATTTACCGAAAAATCACCAGGTCAGCTTGTCAAAAACAATGGATCCAATTTTGATTGGACCAACGGTTGGGGACAAAAAATTCAAGATGGTATCGGATCTGCAGGACAGAAAATTAATGAATGGTATAATGATGTCAAAGGTTTATTTGGCCGATAAAATTTAGGAGGACCCATATGATTAATATTTATGATTCAGCTAATCAATTAGCACAAGATTTAACCAAGACTGACCAATACAAGGCTGTAGGTGACGCTGTTAAGGCTGTTCAAGCAGACAGTGAAAGTGCAGCAATGTTTAAGAAGATGGATGAACTTCAAGCTAAGATCATGCAAGCTCAACAAAGTGGTCAACCTTTATCTGATGAAGATCAAAAGGCTTACCAAGAATTGAATGCTCAAGTTCAAAAGAATGATAAGATCGTTGCTCTTCTTAAGAGTGAACAAGGTTTGTATGATTTGTTAGGTGAAATCCAAAAGGCTTACACTAAGCCAATTAATGATCTTTATGAAGGTCTTAGAAACTAGAATTTGCGATGAAATTTATTCATTTTGCAGATGCGCATTTAGATAGTCCATTTCGCGGGCTATCTTTTTTGCCATCTAAGGAATTTAATCAGATATATCAAGCAGCAGACCAATCATTAACACGGATTGTAGATTTGGCGTTGGCTGAAAAGGTCGACCTGGTTTTAATTGCAGGTGATACCTTTGATAGTGCTAAGCCATCTCCACGTTCGCAGTTGTTTTTTGCACAGCAGATTAAACGTTTAACAGATGCGCAGATCCAAGTAGTAATGATTTTTGGTAATCATGATCATATGCGACGTGAAGATTTATTGGTTAATCAGAGCCCATATTTTAAATTGATTGGTGCAAATGAAGCAGTAGAAAAAGCAACATTTAAGACTAAAGATAATTTTAACTACGATGTTGTGGGCTTTTCATATTTAAATAATCATATTACAGAAGATAAAATTCCAGATTTTCCTGGAAAGGAACATAATTATACTTTTGGTTTAATGCACGCCCAAGAAAAAGAAGCTGATAGCCGTAAAAATGTTTATGCACCGTTTACGGTATCTGAGGTTCAAGCATTGAATTATGATTATTTTGCTTTAGGACATATTCATGCTCGGCGTAATTTGAGTGAAAAGCCATGGATTGTTTATTCAGGCAATATTCAAGGACGTCACATCAATGAAATGGGTGCTAAGGGATGCTACCTTGGCGTGATTGATGAGAATACTAAAAAAACAAGTATTGAATTTAAGACGACAGGCCCAATTTTATGGCAAGGAGTACAAGTTGAATTAGATACTCAAATTAGTAAAGCTGATTTACAAAATGAAATTATTGCAAGTCTAAATAATGCAAAACAAAAAACTTATTTCAGTTTAACTACTGCTGGCGCCCAATTTATGACTGATGAAGAACAAGAGTTAGTGCAAGACACGGATTTTTGGCAAAACATTTCACAGAATTTGCCGTTTGATTCGCAATTAGTAGATGTACGGTTGAAAATAAGTTCTAATTTGGAACTTAATGAAAATGATCAGCAAGCCTTTGAGCAAGCTAAGGCAGAAATATTTGAAAATGATGAGTTTGATAAGATTGTTAGCGATTGGAAGAAAAAGGATCCTATAGCAGCTCAATTAACGGAAGATCCCGCTTTTATTAAGGCTGTGAAGCAACTAACTGAGGTTAAGTTAATGGGTAAATTGAAAGGAATTACTGATGAGACTGAAACAAATTAAGATAGTCAACTTTGGCCAATTCTCTAATAAAAAATTTGATTTACCTGGTGACCAAATTAATGTCTTTTTTGGTGCTAACGAAGCCGGCAAGAGTACAACTGTAGCTTTTATTAAGCAAATAATGTTTGGTTTTCATTTGCGTAGCAATGCTTCGCCATTTTTTGAAGACTATACGCCGCTAGCACATGTTAGTCCAATGGGCGGTAGCTTGATTTTTGAAAACGGTGATTCAGAATATGAGCTGGAACGTCTTTATGCCAAGGGTGATAAAACTAAAAAAGGAATTTTAACCGTTAAAAAAGACGGTCAAGTTGTCCCTGAAAGCTTGTTTTTTGACCAGATTCAAAATATTGATGGCTCTTTTTATGCTGATAGCTTTATTTTTAATCAGGAAATGTTGGGCCAAGTTACTAGTCTGAGTCAGGAAGATTTGCTGGAGCGTATTTATTATTTAGGTGCGGCTAATAGTGGTCAATTACTGAAATTACGTGATGATTTTGCCAAGGAAGCTGGCAAACTTTTTAAAAAGACTGGGAAAAAGCCAGAAGTTAACCGCCTATTAAAGCAAATAGAAACGGATCGTGACAAGTTAGTTCAAACTAAAGCGGAATTTAGTGATTATGAAGAGCTTGCTCAGGATCTGAAAGATCATCAAGATCGGTTGAAAAAGGCACAGCAGGCTTTAGCAAATATTCAAACTAAACAGGCAAGTTTGCGTGATTTACAAAAAGAATTAAGCAACTATACAACTTTATTAGATTTACAAAAGCAGATAAAAGATATCAAATTTGATAGTGAAAACTACCAAAAAGCTCAAGATTTAATGGCTCAAGGGCGAAATTTACAAAAGATGATGCAATCTTTACAAGAGCAATTATCTGAGTTAACAGAAGAAGACTTAATTGATCTAAACGAATCTAAGAAAGTTGTTCAACAAAAGCCGCAGTTATTGCAATGGCAGGTTGAATATCGTAATTGTTTACAAAAAGCTGATCAGTTGAAGCAAGAAGAGCAGCAACTACTTGCTTTATCACCTGAAATTAATGAGCTGCGCGATTTAAATACAGAAGATATTAAGCAGCTAAAAGAAGATTTCTTAGCGTTGCCAGCAAAACAAAATGAAGAAGTTAATGAAATTAGCTCTAGTGATAAACTTTGGTATATTGTTGGTGCTGTACTAGTAGTTCTAGGTTTAATTTTATTAGGAACTGCTGGAGTGGTAGGGATTATTGTATTAATAGCTGGTATTGGACTTGCAGGCTTTGGCTATGTCAAAAATACACAGGCAAGTAAACAAGCAGCGGATATTTTAGCAAAACAAAAGGCAGTTAAAAATCAAAGGCAAGCTTTTTATTCAAAATATAATTTGGATCCTGATATGTTGGATCTGAATAGTGTGTTGACTAATTTAAATCAATACAAGCTTAAAGAGAGTGCCGAAAAGACTAATGCGGAAGAATTAAATAAAATTAATCAGCAAGTTGCTCAATTAGCTGCCAATGTCCAGAATGTCTTAAGAGAGCCGATCGACGATGATTTTGATCAGGTTTTGAATGGATTAGATGAGATCGAAGAACAAATTAATAAACAACAAGAATTAACGCAGAAGAAGTCTAATTTAACTAGTTCACTGAATCAGGATAAGCAAGAGTTAAAAGAGCTTGGTTTAAAATTAAAGGCTGTGTTTGCGCAAGCTAATGTAGAAAATATGGCGGATTATGATGCAGCTTATCAAGAGTCTTTAGATCAAGCTAAAATTAAAGCTCAATATGATGCTCTTGAAAAAAGTTTGCATGATGATTTAGATGAATTAAAACAAGAAGCCAAAGAACCAGGCAAGGTTTTAGCACAACTTCAAAGTCTGGCTGCCCAATCTTCTGATGTAACTGAAGAAATTGATGAATTACAGCAGCAGGTGGCTAAATTGCAGGTTCAATTGGACAATTTGGCTGATTCTACTGCAGTTTTTGAGGCAAAGCAGGAGCTAGCCAATACCGAAACTAATTTCGTTAACAGCAGTCAAGAGTATCTGGCTAATTTGCTAGCTTCTAAGTGGATTAGCCGTTCACTCGATTTAGCTTCCAATGAGCGTTTCCCTAAGATGCTGAATGCCGCTAAGGAATATTTTGCTTTGCTTACTGGTGGTCGCTACGTAAATATCGTTTTAGATAAAAAGCTAACGGTTATGCGTAAAGATGGTAAGAAGCGTGAAGTGAAATACTTGTCTCGTGGGACAGCCGAACAGCTTTACTTTGCATTGAAATTAGCATTTATTGAACAAATCAAAGATAAGATTAATTTACCAATTTTAATTGATGATTCATTTGTTAATTTTGATGATCGTCGAATCAGCTATATTAAGAAATTACTTGAAAAGATTAGTGAAAATAATCAAGTATTGATTTTTACTGCTCAAGAAAAATTGGTTGATCAATTAGAAATTACGCCTTTAACTTTTACGAAAGGAACTCAAGATGCTTAAACGATTGTTAGATTATAACGATGGTGAAGAAATGGATATTGTGGTCTTAATTAAGAATTCACAATTGCGTCATAATAAGAAAAATAATCTTTATTTAGCTATGCAATTTGGCGATGGCTCAGGTGAAATCCGTGGCAATTATTGGGATGCTAATAATCAGGATGCAGCGACCTTTAGTACTGGTACGATCGTTGAGTTAAATGGTAAAAGAGAAGAGTATCAAGGGCGACCACAGATTCGAATTTATAGTTTGCGTGTTGTAGGTCCACAAGAAGGATATGAGCTTGATCAGTTTATTAAATCTGCTCCTGAACCAATTAATGAAATGGAGCAGGAGATTAACAATTTTGTGGCTCAGATTCAAAATAAGACTTGGAAGACAATCGTAGAATATTTGCTTAAAAAATGGGGTAAAAGATTCTATGATTATCCAGCGGGCAAAAGTAATCACCATGCGGTTCGAGGCGGATTAGCATTTCACACATTATCGATGTTAAAGGATGCTAAAGGTTTGTCTGATAATTATGAGCAAGTTAATCGGTCTTTGCTTTACGCAGGATGTATTTTACATGATATGGGCAAAGTTTTAGAGCTTACAGGACCTGCTGCAACACAGTACACGGCTGAAGGAAATCTAGTTGGTCATTTAGTATTAATAGATGAACAAATTATGCTTGCAGCTAATGAATTAAACTTTGATCTTGAATCAGAAGATTTGCTTTTGCTTAGACATATGGTCTTATCGCATCATGGTAAATTTGAATATGGTTCACCTAAGTTGCCAGCCTTGCTTGAAGCTGAATTGCTTCACCGCATTGATGATTTAGATGCGGCTGTGTATGCTGTAACGAATGCTTTGCAGCATACGCCTAAGGGGCAGTTTACAGAACCATTGCTTAGCCAAGATGGTAAGAGGTATTATCACCCTAAGCATGATCCAGCACTGGAAAAGGCACGACATTTAGAATAGAGAAAAGCAGTACAAATTATCGTTTGTACTGCTTTTTTAGTAATTATTTTTTGTGAATTATATTTATAAAATTACGCCATTTACTACCTTTAACCTGATAACTTTGGACGGGTTGAGTAACTTCTACGCAGCCTAAATATTTACCATTATCATCGTGAAGGCTATAAAAAGAAATATTTAATGGCTGTCCGTTTTTGTGAATATTGATTGAAATTGAATTACGCTCACCTTCGTGCATTTGTTTTAAAACTGCTTTAACTCGTCCTTGTGAGTGACCGGGATGCACTTCGAAGACAGTTTTACCAATATCTTTCTCGGTTCTAGGGAAGATGCGATGCTCATTCATTGATGACCATACGACGATATCATTTTCATCAAGAACATCAAATTCTTGTGGAATGGTAGTAAAAATTGCGTTTAATTCGGGAAGTGATAAGTGACCACCTTTTAACTTGATTTCATTCATGATTAAAGCTTCTTTCTATACTTTAATTGTAGCATTAAAGCGGTTACTTACGCTGTTATTAAAAGGATAGATAATTAAGAGTAAAGAAAAAATCCAACTCTCAAGCGAGAATTGGATTTTTTAATTTAGTAAAATTTATTACTTAGTAGCACCAGTTGAAACGTAAGCTGATAATACATCTTTTAAGTCGTTATCCTTGATAGAAACGTCTGCCTTCTTCAATACAGTAGCAATAACGTCCTTCATAACAGCTTGATCTTGAGCCATTGATGCGTAAATTTCATCATCGATAGCCTTCTTGTGATCAGCAAACTTACCCTTAGCTGGGTGACTAATCATCTTGATTACGTGGTAACCAGATTGTGACTTAACTGGACTTTCAGTAACTTCACCAGTCTTAAGCTTGAATGCGGCAGTCTTGAATGCACTGTCTAAAGTGTTATCAGTTGAATCAAATGCAGGAAGCTTACCGGCTTTATTCTTAGTAGCAGTATCAAGTGAGTACTTCTTAGCTAAACTCTTGAAGCTCTTACCATCCTTCAATTGCTTGATAATGTCTTCAGCAGTTGACTTCTTAGCAACTAAAATGTGTTGAACAGTTACCTTAGGTTGGTAATTCTTCCAAGCTTCTTGTTCTTGCTTTTTAGAAATCTTCTTAATGTGCTTCAAAGCTGCTTCAGAAAGCAAGTTAGTCTTCAAGTTTTGCTTAAATGTTGAAGCGGTCATACCATTTTGTTGTAAAACAGCACTAAATTGTGAACCGTATTGCTTCTTGTAGTTGTTGTATTGCTTGTCAACTTTCTTTGATGAAACGTATTTGCCGTATTGTTGTTCCAAAGCACGGTTAATAATCATGTTAGCCAAAGCTGACTTACCAGCTTGAGACTTCTTCATTTCATCGTAGTATTGTTGTTGAGTGATCTTACCACCCTTGTATGAAGCAACAGTAGCATTGTTGCCGCTATTTGAGCAGGCAGCAGTAGATAAAGCAACACCAGCTACAGCAACAACTGCAGCAACTTTTTTCATATAACTCTTCATATAAATAAATCTCCACATCCTTAATTAAGTAACTGTCAACTAATATACCATAAAATTAGTTGTTTCGTTTTCAAATAAGCAATATTCATAAAAAAATCAAATTTTCTTTAATATTTCTTATTTAACGATATTATTTTCACCAAAATCTTGATTTAATTGATCACTTTTTTGTTTGATTTTATCAACAGTTGGTTCAATATGTCTTGAATATTTTTCAATATTATCACTGATATCACTAATAGTTCGTTCAGCTTGAGGCATTTGATCATTTAAATCTTGACTAGCTTTTTTGGCTTTTTGTAAAGCTTGATTAAAGCGGCTAGTTTCATGCTTAAATGCATCAAATTCATCTTTGAGTGGTTTGCCGGGACGATTGCCTTCGCTATCTTTCATGCAAGAAAAAACGGTTCCAGCTGCTGCACCAAAAATAGTACCTAAAAGAAAATGTTTCATTATTTCTCCTTAAAATTGAGCTTTAATCTTATCAGCTACTTCATTGTATTTTGCTTCATCGTATTGATCGGCGTTGTTACGAGTCATGAGCTTCAAGCCATCGCCTTCAAAACGAGGAATGAAGTGAATATGTGAGTGCATTACTACTTGGTTAGCTGACTTACCGTTGTTAGTGGTAATGTTCATACCAGTAACGTTAGGAAATGCCTTTTTGATTGCATTAGCAATTTCAGGAATGTATTGCAAATATCTTTGGGCATCTTCCTTAGTGTAGTCAAATAAGTTAGTGATGTGCTTCTTAGGGATCATCAAAGTGTGGCCTGGGTTAACTTGAGAAATGTCTAAGAAAGCTTTAACGTCGTCGTTTTCAAAGACAGTGTAACTTGGAACTTCACCGCGGATAATTTTGCAGAATAAACAATCGTCAACTAAATTTTTATTTTCCATATAATTACCTCTTATTTGTTAGACTTTAGTTTCTACTAATATCCATGATATTATAAAATATGATAGTTTACTAAGGAAAGAAACGAAAAAATGACATTAAAAATTGAACACTTAACTGGGGGCTATACTGGTGTCCCAGTTATTAAAGATATTAATTTGGAGATTAAGCCAGGAGAAGCACTGGGCTTAATTGGTTTAAACGGTGCGGGTAAGTCGACTACGATTAAGCACATTTTAGGTTTGCTTAGACCACAGAAGGGTAAGATTTTACTCAATGACGTGAATTTGACGATGCAACCAACCAAATTTAAGCGGCAAGTTGCTTATATTCCTGAAACACCGGTTTTGTATCCAGAATTAACGTTAAAGGAACATTTGGAATTAACCATGCTTAGTTATGGCCTTGATGCAAGTAAGTCATGGGATCGAGCACATGAATTGCTTAAAATGTTTAGATTAGATGATAAGCTTGATTGGTTACCAATTCACTTCTCTAAAGGGATGCGACAAAAGGTAATGATCGTGTCAGCCTTTTTAGCAGATACAAGCTTGCTCGTTATTGATGAACCATTTACTGGGCTTGATCCACTTGCGGTAGCCAATTTGATAGATTTAATTAAGCAGTCAATTGCTAACGGCAAGATGGTGCTGATGACTACTCACGTATTAGCTGATGCGCAACAAGCAATTTCTAATTATGCTGTTTTAAATCGCGGAACAATTGAAGTGATTGGCAGTTTGCAAGAAATTCGTCAGCACTATGGTTTAAGGCCTGATGATCCATTTGATAAACTCTATTTAGCTTTGAATAGAGAGGATAATGGCAATGCGTGATTTAGCGAAAAAAAGGTTAAACGAAAACCTTAAGCAATCAGTTAAGTATTTAACACTGGTTTTCAATGACTTCTTTATTTTGGCTTTGATCTTTTTATTCGGGGCTTTGATGTTCTGGTATGCACAAGCCATGAAGTCGATGCCGACTAATTTGTGGTTTTATAAGCCATTAGTGGGACTTTTATTGTGGTTGCCATTATTAACAGGGCATTTAGTCACGCTTTTAAAAGATGCTGATATGCAGTTCTTGTTCACTCAAGATGAGCAGATGGATGAATATCTCAAACCAATGATCAAGTATAGCTTGGTTTTGCCAACAATCTTGATTGTACTCTTAGGGGGAATTTTATTTCCATTTGCTACGATTAAGGCAGGAATTCCAGTCTGGTCATATGCTTTAATTTTAATTGGGACGATTCTCTTAAAGGCAGTCATGATATTAATTGAAAAAGAGAATTTGTATTTTTACTACAATTTTCCTAATTGGGTTAGCTTATTAATTACCTTGGTGGTTTTATTAATTGGTAGCCTTGGTTCTTATGTATATCCGATTGAAGTCATTGTTTTAATGATGATGGGTCACTTAGGTACAAAAAAAGATAAGGGAGTTTTTAACTGGCGTTATGCTGTTGAAAGTGAAAAAGCAAGAAAAGACCGTGTCTACAGCATCTTCAGCATGTTCACCGATGTTGAAGAAAAACAAGTGACGATTAAACGTAGAAAATATCTTGATTTTCTTTTACCTAAGGCAATTGCTAAAGAAAATCCTAACTTATTCTTGTACCGGAGATCACTGCTTAGAAATCCAGAATACTTGAATTTATTAGTTAGAATGACAGTTTTTGCCATTTTGATTTCCTGGCTAGTACAAGATTGGCGCTGGGCACTTGGTTTGTCCTGCTTAGTTATTTTCTTGACCGTTTACCAATTATTGCCAATGGCAACCGAATTTGATTCAAACATCATGTATCGTGTTTATCCCATTGTGCGTGATAATCGCGGGAAAGACTTAGTCAAAGTCTTAAACTTAGGACTTTTGATTCAATGGTTATTAGTCAGCGTATTCTGGTTGATATTATTGCCAATTGATTCTCATCTTTGGATTAGTATTGTGGTATTGTTTGTCTTCACGATGATTATCAATTATGGTTATTTGCCAGTTAGAGTTAAACAACAAAAAATAAAGAGATAGGAATTGAAAGAATGAGATTAAGAAATAAACCTTGGGCTGTAAAGCTCGTTAATGAACATCCTGAAAGTGTTTTGCAAAATCCTGACCCTGACAAGAAGATTGATTGGGCAGCACGTTTTGGTAATGACAATCCGATTGAAATTGAAGTAGGTTCTGGTAAAGGACATTTTATTACTACATTAGCTGAAAATAATCCCGATAAAAATTATGTAGCACTTGAACTTCAAACTACTGCAGCTGGGATTATTTTGAGAACTAAGCTTGAAAAGGGTCTAGATAACTTACAAATTTTGCGTGGGGATGCGGCTGATATTAACTGTTTCTTCCCTGAAAACAGCACAAATGTCATTTACTTAAACTTTAGTGATCCATGGCCAAAGACCCGCCACGAGAAGCGTAGATTGACTTATAAGAGCTTTTTAGCTAAATATCAACAAGTCTTAACTAATGACGGTCATATCGAATTTAAGACAGATAATTCTGGTTTGTTTGCTTATTCTGTGCAAAGTATGAATAATTTTGGGATGCACTTTGATTTCGTTTCAGTAGACTTACATCACGAAAAGCCTGAAATCGTGGAGAAGAATATTGAAACTGAATACGAGCATAAATTTGCTGCTAAAGGCAATCCAATTTATGCATTGCATGCAAGTTTTGAAGCATAGCACTTGTAAAATGAATTTTTAATCATTAAAATACTTATAAATAGTAAGCTGATAATGAGGGATAAAATTATGGAAAAGATTAAAGAATTAACAGAAGATCAATTAACAGAAATCACGAAGTCAGGCCGCGTTGTATTGGAATTTTCTGCAAACTGGTGCCCTGATTGCCGTTTCTTAGATCCATTCTTGCCAGAAATTGAAAAAGATTTCTCAGATGCTAAGTTTTACCAAATTGACCGTGATGGCTCAATGGATGTTGCAAAAAAATTAATGATTATGGGAATTCCTTCATTTGTTGTCTACCAAGATGGCAAAGAAATTGGTAGACTAGTAAATAAGGACCGTAAAACTAAAGATGAAGTAGAAAACTTTTTACGATCACTTGATTAAAAGGAGAAAATAGAGAAGCATGATTACTAGTACTAATAAAGAAGCTTATCCTAATACTTTGATCGTGATTATGGGTCATGATGAAGGCCGTAGTTCATTTGAAGAAAAAGAAGATGTTACTCGCGTAACTAACGATGAAGGCAAGACTATTGGTTTTAACTTTTTCAATGTTGATAAGTTAATCGACTTTGACAAGTTGCCAAATGGTCCAGTTAAGCTTTCAGATGATGAACTTGCAGCATTAAATAAGAAGCTTGCTGAAGTTGGTTTTGATGATAAGTTAGCTTATGGCAAGCCAACTCTTGTTTACGGCTACGTTAAGACCTGTGAAAAGCACCCAGATTCAGATCACCTTCACGTAACTACTGTTGAAGTAGGTGACGGTGAAGAACACCAAATCGTTTGTGGTGCTCCTAACATTGCACAAGGCCAAAAGGTTGTTGTTGCTCTTCCAGGTACTTTAATGCCAAATGGTGAACAAATTTGGCCAGGCGCTCTTCGCGGTGTTGATTCATACGGTATGATTTGTTCAGCTCGTGAATTAGGACTTCCACACGCACCACAAAAGCGTGGTATTATGGTTGTTCCTGACAACTTTGAAGTTGGTGCAGAATTTGAACCAACTAAGTGCGACGAATTGATCGCTAGTGGTGAAATTACTTTATAATTTGAATTTAGTATATAAAAAAGATTGCAACACTTGAATGGTTTTGCAATCTTTTTTGATTTGATTTTGTATAATATTATACTCAAAGGATGTGATTTTATGTCAGATACTGAACAAATTATTCGCTCAATTAATGCCGTTAGTCTAATTGATGTTGAGCAACGTTGTAATGATGCAAAAGATCAAGATGAATGGACATTATGGAATAGTATTTATAATTATATTCTGGCACAAAAACAGCAAAAACTTATTAGTCAAGGTGGACCGTATTAATGCCTATTTTGTATATTTTTGCTGGTGTGAATGGAGCGGGGAAATCCACATTAACTCAAAGTCAGTTTAATAAAGTCATACCATATGAAATAAATGCAGATGAAATAAGTCGTCGAAATGGTTGGGATTGGCAAGATATATGTTTACTTTATGTAGGTTTATCATCAGCCGAACTGGCAATTGAGCGTGTTAAAATTCGAGTAGCAAACGGTGGTCACGGTGTTAGAAAAAATATGATAGATCCTTAAATACATTATACGAATTGATAAGAAAGTTTGATTCTGTAAGTATCTATGACAATTCAGGTGACTCATTAATTAGAATTTATCAGCGGATTGATAATAAGCATTTTATGACTTCTGAACTACCTAATTGGTCAAGAAAAATAATAGCACATGATAATTAATAAAAATATAAAGTAAAAAGTTGATAAACTAGTTTTGAAGCTAATTTATCAACTTTTTTGTTAGCTTAACCACCATTTGCCGTCTGGAGCTAGAGTGTACAAGCCAAGTTCTTTTGAAATCAATTTATTGTTTAAATTTTTGCTACAGGTGTAGTAAACGTATTTAACAAAATCACCATTGTCATTGTACTGCTCTTCATAATCACTGAAATACATTTGATGATTCTTCATAAATAGAGGCAGTTGACTTTCAGTACAAGTTAGGGTGAATTTTTCAGGGAAAACACCTTTGACTACGGATTTTTCTGTTTCTGAGTTCTGATCAGTATTGCTGATTAATTGTACTTGATTATCAGAACGTATTAGATATAGATCATTTAAATTTACCGCATTTAATGAGCAGGTAAAAATAATTTCTGCTTCTTGTTCAGGATAGTATTTAAAAATATGTAATTCGTTTGCTTCAATGTTTACTTGAGTAAAATAGAAAAATCCATCATTGAAAATTGCTTCACCGTAACAAATATTAGGCTTAGCTGAAAATGGTGAAAAAGTTTTGCCAGTCTTTTGATCAAAAAAGATCAGACGATTACCAGGATAGATTCTATTTTTCCAATAACTCTTACGTAGATCTTCAAAATTAGTATAATCAGAAATTGTTACCCAATACCGATCTTGACCATTTAACGGGTGCTGTTCTCCCCAATAAGGCAAGATGAAACTATCATTAACTTTTTGCCATAGACCATTAGATAGCAAGATGATATTTCCTTGCATGTTGTTGAGAACATGATCATTAAAATCTTTGATGATTATCCGATCAGGAATGTGTTCGTATTCGTTATCTGAATAAAAGTCACTATTTTGTTCAAAGTAAAGCTTGTTATCATCGATGAAAAGCAGGCTTTGATCGGGTTCATTAACTACGGAAAATTTTTGCGGATAGTAGAAGTCAATGGCATCATTAAAAGAAGCAATCCAGACATGTGCTCGATCATTAACTAGCGATAAATTAAGAGTATGTAAACCAGTAAGTGGCATTTGATGAATAATTTCAGGTTTTTGACTAGGAAGATATTTGAATAAGGTTAGTTGATCTTGATCAAGTTGGGCGTGTAAAAAATAGAAATAACCATTTTGGTAGATAACGCTAAAGAAGAATTGGTTTTCTTTACGTGACATCGGTTCAAATTTTTGTCCAGTTTGAAAATTGAAGAAGACCAATTGATTACCTGGAAAAGGATTATCTTGCCAGTATTTGTCAGTAGTTAAATCATAAATATCGATTGTGCTATCTTGGCAGTCAACGCCGTAGCGTGATTGACCTTGGACGATTGTTAAGTCATTGCCAGTTACGGGAGAAAATTTATCAAATTTCATATTGGGTACCTTTCTGTAATTTTTCAAAATTATATCATACAAAAATGGTAAAATAGTTAACGAATAAAAACGTTAAAAATTCGAGGGTAAATAAATGTTAGACAAGAATAAGCAAATTTGGTTCATTGGTATTAAGGGTACAGGTATGGCATCCCTTGCCTTGCTTTTACATGACTTAGGCTACAACGTAGCAGGTAGTGATATTGAAAAGTACACCTTCACTCAAGTTCCACTTGAAAAAGCTGGTATTGAAGTTAAGGACTTTGACCCAAGCAACATCAAGAGTAACGATGAACAAGTAATCGTTAAGGGTAACGCCTTCAAGGAAGATAACCCAGAAGTTAAGGCATGTCTTGATAAGGGCGTTAAGTGGCAAAGCTACCCAGATACTGTTGAAGAAATCGTGCAAATGCACACTTCAATCGGTATTTCAGGTACTCACGGCAAGACTTCAACCACTAGTCTTTTGTCACACGTTTTGGGTGAAGTTGCACCAACTACTTACTTAATTGGTGACGGTCGTGGTAAGGGTGTTCCAGACTCACGCTTCTTCGTTTACGAAGCTGATGAATACCGTCGTCACTTCTTGGCATATCACCCAGATTACCAAATTATGACTAACATCGACTTTGACCACCCAG
>ERZ1090865.794-NODE-794-length-17064-cov-5.421953_pt1 | contig 17064 bp, 7 predicted proteins | sample MGYA00478478_ERZ1090865 | MGnify/ENA primary metagenome ERZ1090865 (study PRJEB33644, sample SAMEA5815715) | chicken gut metagenome | biome: Chicken; feature: Gastrointestinal Tract; material: Caecum | place: Ireland | collected 2019-01-01 | study: A study of the... | reverse complement strand
AATACAGAATAATATATTAATTAAAAAGCCGTAGGGTCCTTTTATAAACTCTACGGCTTGGGGTTGTGTGTGTTCAGATTTTCATGTGTATTAGTTAGCTAATCCCGGATTGGCAGCAATAGCATCTCTCGGAATAGGAATTGTATAACGAGGATCGTCCTGTTCCAATATATAAGTTTTACCTTGAAGTACTTTCACCATCCGAGGACGTGTAGTACGACGAAGATCAAACCAACGATGTCCCTCAAAAGCTAATTCACGAGCACGCTCGTTCAGTATTTCACTAATCAAGGCATTTTTATCCATCACATTCACTGCATTCTCTTTCTTGTCATATGCTTCGGGAGTATAACGCTTCCGCATTAATTCTAAAAGACGCATACGTGCATGTGGCAGTTTATCCATGTTTGCTGCAGCTTCGGCTGCGTTAAGATAAAGTTCACCTACACGAAAAGTACAAGAAAACTCTCTTTTTCCTCCTTTAGAACTTTTTCGGTTCCCATTTTCATCCGGAGCAGCAAAATAAGCGGCCAATCTCTTATCTCCTTCCTGATAAAGAGCCAGAAAAGAAGCAGGTACCCACACAGCATTGTTGACAGAAGAACCCATAACCTGTTCCAAAGCAGTTATCGATTCAACCGACTCAAAATGATTGGGAAGAGCCAAAGGAGTTTCATTCATATCGACAAGAACAGATTTCTTTACCAATACTGCTTCAGCCGATTCCAAACACTTCGGCCATGCTCCCATGTATAAGCTGACACGAGACTGTAACGCATCTACAGACAAAACATTGAACCGATATGAAAAGACAGTTTCCCACTTTTCCTTATTTATTAATTCACGGGCATGCTCTATATCCGATAAAATAGAAGTATAAACTTCTTCTACCGTATTGCGTCCCAACGTTTTTTCAAGATCCGTGTCCAATTTTAAAGGTATTGATTTTGAATTTAAAGCACCGGACTTCGTATATGGCTGTCCATGCAGGTTCACTAATACAAAATGCAGATAAGCCCGAAGCAAATGAGCTTCACCCACCAACTGATTCACGACCTCCGGAGTTCCTTCTGTAATCTCCTTTTGACTCTCAATTACTTGATTAGCAATAAAAAGTACATTATAGAAATTAGACCAGGTAAACTGGCTGGTTCCCGGAAATGGTGACACATCGTTCCAACGTTCAATGTCTCCATACGAATTTCGGTCATATTCATTATCATTAACCAACATTTCATCAGAACGAAGACAAGCCAGCCCTCTGTCATTGGGCACATTCAGATAAGCACGTGCCAGCAAAGCACGATACTCCTCAGCGGTTTGAGGAATCACGCTCCCCACGGGTCTGATATCAAGATAACTGTCACAAGCTGATAACATCAACAGACAGCTCAACAAAGCCAAAACATATATTTTCTTCATCTTCTTTTTTTCGACTTAATGATTAAAAATTTAAATTCAAGCTAAACGTAATTGATTTAGGGATAGGCGGTGCATACGGATTATACATCGACTCCGGATCAAGAAAATTCTTATAACTTGAACCAAAAACAAGTAAATTGCGTCCTTCAATAGCCACAGAAGCCGATCCCATTCCTAAAGATTTAGTCATTTTCTCAGGTAGACGGTAACCTAAACGCAAATTTTGCAACCGGAAATAATTTAATTTCTTTACCCAAATATCTAAATTCTTGTAAATTTCGCTCTTCTGATCATACCAATAATACTCGTCAGCCCGTTTCTCGCTGGTGATTAATGCCGGCAGACGCCCATCGGTATTCTCCGGAGTCCAACGATCTAAAATATCACTATTTACGTTCTGCCCTCTATCAAAATTAATGAAATTATAGGAAGGCGTTGTACGCACATATCCTCCCAGATTAAATGATAAATTGGCTGTTAATTCCCAATTTTTATAACTGAATGTATTGATCAGGCCACCCGTATAAGGAGTATCTTGTGAACCAATATACGAATAAAAGCTACGCTCTTCTGCCGGAGTTACATCCGAATTAACCGTAAAACCTAATCCAAAAGGATCCTGCAAGCGATACAGTTCTTTCAAAGTTACTTTTTTCCCTTCTTTATCATAAAACAAAGGATAACCTTCTTCATCCAGACCGGCAGTTTTTATCGCGAAGATAGCATCTACCGGATACCCCTCACGTCCCGGAATAGTTTGCGCTTCAGGAATAGCTTCTCTCAATACCTTGTTATTGTTATAAGCAAAATTTAAATTAGTATACCACGAGAAATTTTTTGTTGCAACGTTTCGCGTAGAAAGAGATACCTCAACACCTTTATTGACCATACTTGCCCAGTTTATATTGGTCGAAACAAAGCCGGTTTCAAGTGGAAGCATTTGTTTTCCGATTAGGTCTGTACCTTTACGATAATAGTAATCTACACTCAGATTAATCGCCTGATTGAGTACCGAAAAATCAAGTCCAACATTTACTGATTGAGTTTTCTCCCAACGAAGTTTCTTGTTTGGAGCAGAATTTATATCAATCATATGTTCCGAACCACCCGGCAAAATATTATCTACAATATATTTACCCAACAGAAAGGGAGATGTATTTTTATCAATATTTCCCTGAATACCATACGAAACACGGAATGCAAGGTTATCCATCCATTTTCTAGTTCCCTGCATAAAAGGTTCATTTGACAATCTCCATAATCCACTTACAGAGTACAGAGGCAAATAACGGTATTTCTTGTCTACGCCAAATAAGTCAGAACCATCAAAACGGATACTTCCTCCGAATGTATAACGGTTCATCAACGAATAGGAAGCTGTAGAGAAGAAAGAGACATAGGCATTTTCTTTATACGTTTTCTGATGAAGAGGAAACTGTCTGGCACGGTCTTCATCCGGAAAGACAACCGGTTTTGTAGTCAACGTCTGGCGATCAAAACCATATCCTGCAGAGAAAAGTGTTTCATACCAAGTTTTACGCAACTCGGTACCTACCATTACTTCCAGTTCGTGGATATCATTGAAACTGTCCCGGTACTCTCCCATTGCTTTCCAGGTAATCTGGGAGTTCGTATTCTCATACGCTTTATGCACTCCTCCGTCCGGAATAAAGTATTTATTGCTTTGAGAGGCAGAATCCCAATATTTACTGTTTTTGCGAATTATACGCATTGAAAAACTCTCCTTATCGGCAATCTGTTCTTTCGATGCTTTATCCAATTGCAAACCAAGTTGAGTTGTAAACTTCAGTTTATCATTAAAACGCAACTCTGCATCAAAAATAGACGAAAGCGCATTAATCGTTTCCTCATTCGAAGTATTTTTACGCTCTTCAAAAATATTAAACCCTAAATCCGTATCAGAATTGTTCTGAACATCGAAATCATATACATAATTTCCGTTTGCATCGAAAGGTTGATAGTATGGATTAGCCTTACGCGAATAGTATACCGGATTCACCAATCCATAAGTATCGGTCAGGTAGGTTTTATTGTTACGGCGATTAACAAATAAAGAAACTCCGAATTTCAACATCCGGTTGACTTTATATGAAGTCTTCGCTACAATATTCAGACGATCTAGCCCGACGCCTTTAACATTACCATTTTCTTGATAATATCCGATAGAAGTATAATAAGTCACCCGTTCGTTACCTCCCGAAAGACTTAAACTATACTCCTGATTGAATGCATCGCGGAAAAGAATATCGCCCCAATCAGTTTCTGTATTCCGCAACCGACTTATATCCGTTTGAGCTTCGGGAGTCAGCGCACCCCACCCCCCTTTTTTATAGGCATCAGTCAATCCGTAACCGGAAATTATTTTAGAAACTCCCCCCTTATTGTCACCGTACGCAAAATTAGAACGAAGCAATTCAAGTTCCAAATCTACTTTCTCTTGTGAATTCAACATATTGAGTCGGTTTGTACTCAATGTAGGCATATAAGTAAACTTCGAGGAGAAATTAATCACCGGTTTTCCCACTTTTCCTTTTTTAGTCGTTATCACAATTACACCATTTGCAGCACGTGCTCCATAAATGGCTGTAGCTGCCGCATCCTTTAGCACGGTAATATTTTCAATATCTGCAGGATTCAGTCCGGCAATAGACGATTGCTGTATATTAGAAACATCATTCAATACATTCGACTGAGGTACATCCGTACCTTCCAACGGAATACCATCCAATACCCACAATGGATCCTGAGTTCCGTTCAATGACGAAGTTCCACGAATACGTATTTTTGCAGGTGCACCCGGCGCTCCGGAAGTAGAGGTTACGGAAAGACCGGCAATTTGCCCGGCCAGTGCCTGGTCAATACTTTTCACAGCACCGATGGTTTCATCCGAAATGTTCAGTTTCCCGACAGCTGCTGTCAACTTACGGCGTTCCACTGTCTGATAACCAGTCACTACCACAGCATCAAGCATCTGAGCTGATGGAAAAAGCGTGATTTCATATTGATCTTTTCCGGGAACGAGCTTGAGTTCCTGTACTTCATGTCCTACATAACTGCAGAATAAACGTGTCACCCCCTCCGGTACTGAAATATTGAATTTTCCATCTATATCGGTAATTACTCCTGTTATTGTCGGAGAATTACCATCTTTCGACAGGTCTTCTGCTTTTATATAGACAGAAGCACCGATCAACGGCATATTATCTTCTGAAGAGATCACCACTCCTTGTACTTGCCTACTGGCAGCAAAAGCAGAAGTCAAAACTCCGGCAAAAGACAATAAAAGAATAAAAACGTGTCTTTTCATTTGTTACATCCTATAAAATTAATACTCATTTTGAAAACTGTCTGTTTTGGTATAAATACACAAAGTCCCTCGCTCAGCAAATAAATTCGTTGAGTGTTTGTCAGAGAGAACTTTGTGTTTTGGTGTTTTTATTTCGAAATGCCCAACGCAGTATTTATGCGTAAAATCAAATCTTTATAGTGATATTTGGTAGCTACATCCGATGTGCCCAAACGGCTTTGAAGCAAATCCTTAATGCGAAGCAATTCACCACGTTTTACTGAAATGGCGTCGGAAATACGGTTTATCTGAGACCCATAAAAATTCAGTTCACGGCGAGCCCCCATGCGATCAGTATGTGCCGAACGATGTACATGGTCATCACAACTACAAATCGGTGTCTGAAGGTCGAACAAGAAGTGATTATCAATCAATTTCTTGTTAACTTTCACTCCCTCGCTTTCGGCAGCAGCAGTAATCAATGCATCTACAAAACCTTTCTGTAAGTTACGTGTCATAACATCGGGCAGTCCACCACGCTCTGTTACAGCAAAAATACTTTTATGCAAACCATCCATCAATTCAACAGCTGTGAAGGCTTTTTTCCCGTTTACCGATTCATTCTCAAGCATACGCATCAGGCGATTATTCGACAGTAAATCCCAAAAAACATAAGCCTGTGCATTTTTCAGCACTTGTGTTGGGGCATTCTCTACTACTCCCAAAGGAGTATTTTTAAGCAGATAAGTATATTGAGCTATTTCAGGGTCGAACAACCATTTCGGATAGCATAGCACCTCATCAAGCAAAAACCTCAAAGCAGCCTGCTGCTTCTCCTTTTCCACAAACGTATAAGTTTTCTCACCATCACCTACCGTTGTATTTTCAATATAAATACCTCCAATGTTCGCCATTACATGATAAAGATAATTATTCCATTGATTAATAACGGCATAATACAAACGAGAAGCCTCTTCGTACGTCTGTCCTTTCTCTCCGGTAGTTGTCCATTGAATGATTTGGGGAACAATACATTTCAAATTGGCAATGCCATACTGTGAAGAACGGATCGGATCATCGCCAAGATCTTCGTTCTGTGCACGAGGGTCAACGGCATCCCGCGGATCCTGTGCCTCACAATATTTATAAAGCCGATCAGTGTGTTTCGCTAAAAAATCCTGCAACAGTTCTTTTTCTTCTTCCGGTGTTTGCTTGCCATACCAACGATAACCATATTCTATAGCAAACATATCATACGGCCCGATGTGGGGAGAAAGTGCCTTTATACCATCACCCGGCTGTGCCACATAGTTAAAGCGGGCATAATCCATGATAGACGATGAAGTCGAATTCATTCGGTCGGTAAATGTTTTCGAACGGAGAGAATCTGTAGGAAAAGCCCATGATCCCATCATGTTATGGCGCAGTCCGAGTGAATGTCCCACTTCATGACAGGCAACAAAGCGCATGGCATCTCCCATCAGACTATCCGGTAAAGCAACACCACGAGCCTCAGGACGCACTACACCTGTTTGTACCGTAATCCACTCCTGAAGCATTGAAAGTACATTATGCCACCACATGATATCAGCCTCAAGGATTTCTCCCGAACGCGGATCAAGAATAGAAGGTCCCATTGCATTTGCTTTGGTAGATGCGGCATAAGTCAGCACAGAATAATTCACATCATCCATATCTACCTCCATGTCCTCGGTAATATCTTTAGCGATAATGGCATTTTTAAATCCGGCACGTTCAAAGGCTACTTGCCAGTCTTCAATTCCTTGTTTAATATACTTCCTCCAACGATAAGGTGTCGAATTTTCTATATAAAAGACAATAGGTTTTCGGGGTTCTACCAATTCTCCACGTAAATACGCTGCCCGATCTTCAGGCCTGGGCTCCAGACGCCATCGAGTAATAAATTGTTTTTTATTTACCCGTTGTTGTCCATCACTGAAATTAGTCAGAGGATTAGTGAAATATCCCACACGCGGATTATCCAAACGTCCGGTCATCGGCACTTCAGGAAGCAACAAAATAGAGGAACTAACCTCTACCGTCACATAGATAGTAGTAGTACCTTCGGTCACACGAGTAGTCAGTTCCGAGGTTGCTACCACATTATTATCAAAGGACTTGATGGATAGAATTCTTGATAAATTCTTGATGGCCGATGTGCCAAGATTAATATTGGTAAATACGTTATTTATGCTTGTCTCTGTACCATCATATATATCGTTCACTTTAATCAGCATGCTGGTAGAATCATTGTTATATGCTTCTACCTTAAACCCGGCTATCAGCGGAGAAATATAATTATCCTTCACCGATTGGCTAATGGCATCTTCAGATGGTGAAATAGGTAACGGACGACTTTGACGGATCAATAATTTATTAGCCGATTTATCCAACTCAAAGCGGATCATCTGATTCTCATAATTAGTTCCACGATTCACTCCGGCTTCATTCAGTTCTGCAGGTACCCGTTGCAGTTTATTCACCACCAGCATATCACGCCCCAACAGGGTGGAAGGAATCTCAAAGTAATAATCGTTCTTCTTTTGGTATACATTGAACATACCACGACGAACGACACTATCGCTTCCTGTTAATTTCTCATACTCATTCTTAACCTTAATACTGTCTTGGGGATTACTCTTTTTTTTCTTTTTCAAAAACCATCCCATATCAGGAGTTGCGGGAGGTTCAATACACATAGCAGCAACAGGCTCGCACAAAAATGAACCGGTGGCCATAGTGGTCAGTAGGATTGTTTTTAGTCTCATGTTAAATCTAATTAGCACTTAACCTTATTCTACGCTATGGAATAAGGGGGCGCAAAGGTAACAAAATAGCTCATATTACCTAATAAGAATGATCTATTTTTATCTTTTTTCTCTATTTCACGAATGAATCTCACATTTTTATGCAAAATTCTAATCGAAAAGAAAGTATCGGCATACTCTCTTTCTGTGCTGAAGTGTCCGTTTTCTCGTACAAAAACTGTATATTTGCCACGAAACTAATTAATAAATTAACCCCATGAAAAACTATTTAGGACTGATTTTCCTCTTGTTTGCTTTTACAGCAACCGCACAAAACAATCGTTCAGCCCTGTTGCCTATGCCCAATCACATAGAGCAAGTGCAAGGTAAACCTTTTAGCTTAACAGGTAAGAACATCACGATTCACCCCGGACAACCGGAATTAAAGTTTGCGGCTACTACTCTGCAAAGTATACTGAAAGACCGCATGCAAGTAGACATTCCCCTTTCCGGCTCCCGCCAATCCCCCATCCGGTTAATTATTGATCCACAATTGGAAGGAAAAGAACATTATCAACTCAAAGTTGACCAGAAAGGGATGACCATTAGCGGAGCCAGTGCAGCAGCCGTTTTCTATGGTGTAATGACTGTCGATCAAGTTCTCTTGGGAGATGTATGCGCCAGCAATCGGAAAGAAATGACTCCTATCAGTATCGATGATGCGCCTCGCTTTGGCTACCGGGCTTTAATGCTAGACCCTGCCCGGCATTTTTTACCAATAGAAGATGTAAAGTTCTACATCGATCAGATGGTACGCTACAAATATAATGTGCTTCAACTTCACCTGACAGATGATCAAGGATGGAGAATCGAAATTAGAAAGCATCCGAAACTTACCGCAGGACAATCTTTTTATACTCAAGAAGAGTTGGCCGACCTGATTCGCTATGCAGCCGAACGCCATGTTGAAATAGTGCCGGAATTGGATATTCCGGGACACACTGTCGCTGTATTAGCCGCTTATCCTGAACTGGGATGTACACACACCGATACTATTGCAAAGAATGTAGGTGAGACTGTAAACTTAATGCTTTGTGCCAATAATGAAAAAGTGTATGAAGTGTACAAAGATATTATTGATGAAGTAAGTGCTCTCTTTCCTTCACGTTATATTCACTTGGGTGGTGACGAAGCAGTTATAGAAAAGAACTGGACCAAATGTGAACGCTGCCAAAAGATGATGAAGGAACTGAAATACGAAAAGGCTTCCCAATTAATGATTCCTTTTTTCAGCCGTATGCTCAGTTTCGTAGAGGCTGATGGAAAATACCCTATTCTCTGGTGTGAATTAGATAACATTCGCATGCCGGCCAACGATTATCTGTTCCCTTACCCTAAAAATGTAACACTTGTGAGCTGGAGATACGGATTGACGCCAACTTGCCAGAAACTGACCCAACAGCATGGTAACCCTCTGATTATGGCTCCGGGAGAATTTGCATATCTGGATTATCCGCAGTTCAAAGGAGATCTTCCGGAATTTAATAACTGGGGAATGCCGGTAACTACACTCGAAACATGCTATCAGTTTGATCCGGGATACGGAAAACCCGCAGCAGAACAGGCACACATTCTGGGAGTAATGGGAACACTTTGGGGAGAAGCAATAAAGGACATTAACCGAGTGACATATATGACCTATCCCCGCGGTCTGGCACTGGCAGAAGCAGGATGGACCCAAATGGAACATCGCAATTGGGATTCTTTCAAAGAACGTTTATATCCCAATCTGAATAACTTAATGAAAAAAGGCGTTTCAATACGTGTACCATTCGAAATAGTAAAAAGAAAATAATCATTATCCAATACAAACTGTGAATGAGCGAACTCATTGTCTATAAAGCCTCCGCCGGGTCCGGAAAAACCTTCACCCTGGCTGTTGAATATATCAAGTTACTAATCCGGAATCCGCGCGCCTATCGCCAGATTTTAGCAGTAACCTTTACTAATAAAGCTACTGCTGAAATGAAGGAGCGTATTCTTAGTCAATTATATGGAATACAGATAGGCGATCCGGATTCGGATGCCTATCTAAAACGCATAATTGCCGAGACAGGGCATTCAGAAGACGAGATACGAACAACGGCAGGCATAGCTTTGGGTTATATGCTTCATGACTACAGTCGGTTCCGCGTCGAAACCATTGATTCCTTTTTTCAATCGGTCATGCGTAATCTGGCTCGTGAACTTGAATTGAGTCCCAATCTGAATATCGAACTGAACAACGTAGAAGTATTGAGCGATGCTGTGGACAGTATGATTGAAAAGTTGGGACCCAATTCACCTGTACTGGTATGGCTGCTCGATTATATAGATGAACGTATCGCTGACGATAAACGCTGGAATGTTTCGGATGAGATCAAAAGTTTCGGACGGAATATTTTTGATGAAGGATACATCGAGAAAGGTGATGGTCTCCGCCGACGCCTCCGTGACCCGAATGTAATCCATAATTATCGTAAGACATTAAAAGAGATGGAAACAGCCGCTCTTGAACAGATGAAAGAGTTCTCTCAACAGTTTGAAAATGTACTTTCCAGTCAATCACTGAAACCAACTGATTTAAAGAACGGAGCCAAAGGAATAGGAAGCTATTTCAATAAACTAAAAAACGGTATACTCGGAGACGAGATAGTCAATGCTACTGTAATCAAATGCCTCGATGACGAGACTAATTGGGCTGCAAAAACATCAAAACAATATACGGATATTATATTGTTGGCTTCTTCCATCTTAATGCCACTTCTACAAAATGCCGAACAATATCGCTCACGCAACAATCGAATAGTGAACAGCTGCCGACTGTCGACACAGCACCTGAACAAAGTCCGGCTTTTAACCAATATTGATGAAGAAGTACGTCAACTGAATCGTGAAAACAATCGTTTCCTCCTTTCGGATACCAACGCTTTGCTCCACCAATTAGTGAAAGACGGTGACTCCTCTTTTGTTTTCGAAAAAATCGGAACTAACATCCGCAATGTGATGATAGACGAATTTCAAGACACCAGTCGAATGCAATGGGATAATTTTAAACTCCTGCTACTTGAAGGATTGTCTCAAGGAGCCGACAGCTTGATTGTAGGTGATGTCAAGCAATCTATTTATCGTTGGCGAAACGGCGATTGGGGAATCCTTAACGGATTAAACAAGCAACTTGGATATTTTTCTATCCGTACAGAAACGTTAAAAACCAACCGTCGAAGTGAAACCAATATCATACGATTCAACAATAGTATATTCTCCGCGGCTGTGGACTATCTCAACGAAATGTATAATAAGCAGTTGGGAAGTATTTGAGAGCCTCTAATCAATGCATATGCCGACGTGGAACAGGAATCCCCCCGAAACAAACAACAAGGATACGTTAAGGTAGAGTTTCTCGAACCGGACGAAGAACATGATTATACAGAACAAACCCTTATCAGCCTGGGAATGGAAGTAGAACATCTGTTACAATCCGGCGTCAAACTGAACGATATAGCTATTCTCGTAAGAAAGAATAAAAGTATTCCGCGTATTGCCGATTACTTCGATAAACAACTAAATTATAAGATTGTGTCTGACGAAGCCTTCCGTCTGGATGCCTCGCTCGCCATCTGTATGATGTTGGATGCCTTGCGCTATCTTTCCGATCCGGAGAATCGGATCGTGAAAGCACAGTTGGCCACTAATTACCAATTACAAATACTTCATTCGGAGTATGATCTCAATTCGCTGCTCCTCCATAAAGCCGAAGAATTATTTCCACCGGCTTTTCTGGAACGAATGGCAGAACTACGGTTAATGCCTCTGTATGAACTGTTAGAGGAACTTTTCAGTTTATTTGAACTGCACCGTATTGAACAACAGGACGCTTACCTGTTTGCTTTCTTTGATGCAGTAACCGATTATCTGCAAAGCCACTCTTCTGATCCGGACAGCTTTATACGATATTGGAACGAGACGTTATCCGGGAAAACAATTCCGAGTGGCGAAGTGGAGGGTATACGTATCTTTTCAATACATAAATCCAAAGGACTGGAATTTCATACGGTACTCCTACCCTTCTGCGACTGGAAACTGGAAAATGAAACAAACAACCAACTCGTCTGGTGCGTACCTCAAGAAGCCCCTTTCAACGAGTTGGATATTGTGCCGGTAAATTACTCTTCCTCCATGGCAGAATCTGTATACCGCACAGATTATTTACACGAACGCCTGCAACTATGGGTAGACAATCTGAATCTGCTTTACGTAGCATTTACACGTGCCGGCAAAAATTTGATTATCTGGAGTCGGAAAGGACAAAGAAATACAATGGCCGAATTGCTAACCGGAGCACTACCACAGGCCGCCAACAAATTAGATCAGGAATGGGATGAAGAACAGGTATATGAATTAGGTGACCTTTGCCCATCCGAAAATGAGAAAAAAATCGATTCAGGTAACAAGCTGACTCGCAAACCGGAAAAACTTCCGGTCAATATGGAATCTATGCATCCGGATATAGAATTCCGACAGTCCAACCGATCTGCTGATTTTATCAAGGGGCTTTCTGAAGAAGAATCCGATGACCGCTTCATAAATCACGGACAATTGTTGCATACTTTATTTTCTGCCATTGAGACCAAGGATGACATAGAACCGGCCATTCAGCGCTTGATATTCGAGGGAATCATTGGCAGCAAAGAAGCGGAAGAACAAATACGTTCTCTGACCGTAAAGGCCTTCTCCTTACCTGAAGTACAAGAGTGGTACTCCGGTGAATGGAGATTGTTCAACGAGTGCGCAATCATTTACAAAGACAAAGGTGTATTACAAACCCGTCGCCCTGATCGTGTAATGATGAAAAACGAGCAAGTAGTTGTGGTAGACTTCAAATTTGGTAAAGCAAACAAAAAATACAACAAACAGGTAAAAGGATACATGCAGCTCCTCTCCCGAATGGGATACAAAAACATCACAGGTTATCTGTGGTATGTAGAAGAAGAAATAATCGAAAAAGTATGAAAACATTTCTCCAATTGGTCGCGCAGGACCTTTACTGTAAAATAGGAAATGATCTGTCACGCACAGCTATCATATTCCCTAACAAACGTGCCAGTCTGTTCTTTAATGAACATTTGGCAAATCAGTCCGATCAACCTCTTTGGTCACCGGCATATTTAAGTATCAGCGAATTATTTCAGCATTTATCGGTGTTAAAACTAGGAGATCCGATTCGGTTAGTATGCGAGCTTTATAAAATATTCCGTGAAGAAACAAATAGTGACGAATCACTGGACGACTTCTACTTCTGGGGTGAGTTATTAATCAGTGATTTTGATGATGTAGACAAAAATCTGGTTCATGCAGATAAGTTATTTACTAATCTGCAGGACTTAAAGAATGTCATGGATGATTATGAATTTCTCGACCAAGAGCAAGAACAGGCTATCCAGCAGTTTTTCCACAATTTTTCTATCGAAAAGAGAACACTGTTAAAAGAAAAGTTTATTTCTCTTTGGGATAAATTGGGTGATATTTATCGCCGATATCATAAAAAGCTGGAAGAATTAGGATTTGCCTACGAAGGTATGCTCTACCGAAACGTTATTGAACAACTTGAACCGGATTCATTGAAATATGACTGCTATGTATTTGTCGGCTTCAACGTACTGAACAAGGTGGAAACTCACTTCTTCCAACAATTGCAGAATGCGGGTAAGGCTCTTTTCTATTGGGATTATGACGTGTTTTACACTCAGCTTCCTTCCCGGCAAGAACAACGCCATGAGGCCGGAGAATTTATCAACCGCAATCTCAAACTCTTCCCCAATGAGCTTCCTGCCGAATTGTTCAATGAATTGATAAAACCCAAAAAAGTTCGTTTTATCTCTTCCCCAACCGAGAACGCACAAGCCCGTTATCTGCCTCAATGGGTACATGAGAACCTGAGTAACGAAGAAAAAGAAAATGCCGTTGTGCTGTGCAATGAAGCTTTACTTCTCCCTGTTTTGCACTCTATACCGGAGGTAGTAAGGAATGTCAATATCACCATGGGATTTCCGTTAGCACAGACTCCGGTATATAGTTTTATCAACGCCATACTCGAACTGCAAACCAGCGGATACCGGACAGACTCGGGACGATATATCTATGATGCCGTACAGACGGTATTGAAACATCCCTATACCCGCCGCCTCTCAGATAAAGCTGAGCCGCTGCAACGGGAACTTACAAAGACCAACCGTTTTTATCCTTTTCCATCCGAATTAAAGAAAGACAAATTTCTGGACATATTGTTTACGCCCCGCAATGGTATCCGTGAACTCTGTGTCTACATCACGGAACTGCTGAAAGAAGTATCTGTTTTATATCGTCAGGAACAGGAAAGCGATGACATTTTCAATCAGCTGTACCGTGAATCTCTCTTCAAAAGTTTCACATTAGTCAACAGGTTGCTCAATCTGATAGACAACAACGAATTGCAGGTACGCATAGAAACTCTGAAACGTTTATTAAATAAAATACTGAATGCAGCCAACATTCCTTTTCATGGTGAACCGGCTATAGGAATGCAGATCATGGGAGTATTGGAAACACGTAACCTCGACTTCCGTAACTTGCTCCTTCTATCGCTTAATGAAGGCCAATTGCCCAAATCGGGAGGTGAGTCATCATTCATCCCTTATAATTTACGCAAAGCTTTCGGCATGACTACTATTGAACATAAGAATGCTGTTTATGCCTATTATTTCTATCGCCTGATTCAGCGTGCAGAAAATATAACCTTAATGTATAACACCTCATCAGATGGGTTAAACAGAGGAGAATGGTCACGTTTCATGCTACAGTTTCTGATTGAATGGCCACATGAAATCAGCCGTGAATATCTTGAAGCCGGACAATCGCCACAAAACAGCAAGGAAATCCGCATTACAAAAACCCCGGAAATTATTGACCGTTTATACCGGACTTATGACTTCTCACGCAACCCGGATGCCCTAATACTTTCGCCTTCAGCATTAAACACCTATCTTGATTGTCGGCTGAAGTTTTATTTCCGTTATGTGGCACGCCTTAAAGCTCCCGATGAAGTCAGTGCTGAAATTGACTCCGCCCTGTTCGGAACCATCTTCCACCGTTCTGCCCAATTGGTTTATTTAGATCTGACAGCCAACAAACGAGATGTCCATAAAGAAGATCTTGAACGCCTATTGCGCGATAATATCCGTCTTCAAAACTACGTGGATATAGCTTTTAAAGAAATATTTTTTCATGTTCCTATCGACGAGAAGCCCGAGTATAATGGAATCCAGCTAATAAACTCAAAGGTTATCACTTCGTATCTCCGCCAACTGCTGCGTAATGACCTGCAATATGCCCCTTTCCGAATGATGGGTATGGAACAGGAAGTAGTGGAGGATATCCGGATAGAAGGGCCTGTGGGAAAGTTATCACTAAAAATCGGAGGCACCATCGACCGTATGGATAGCAAAGAAGGTACACTCCGAATTGTGGACTATAAGACCGGAGGCAGCCCCAAAGTACCGGCAAATATAGAACAATTATTCACACCTGCCGAAGGACGCCCCAACTACATCTTCCAAACTTTCCTATACGCCGCCATTATGGCACGGCAACAGGCACTAAAAGTAGCTCCCTCGCTACTCTATATTCATCGGGCAGCTTCCGAGAGTTACTCTCCTGTAATTGAAATAGGAGAAGCTCGCAAGCCTAAACTGCCGGTCGATGATTTTTCGGTTTATGAAGATGAATTCCGTGAGCGTCTCCTGAAATTGCTTGAAGAGATATACGATGACAAAGAGGAATTCACTCAAACTGAGGATACAAAGAAATGTGAATATTGCGATTTTAAAGCAATATGCAAACGATAATAAAAACCTCCTATCCATATATAATCCCAAAAACAACACCGGAATCCGGCAATAGAAAAAATGGAGCTGTGTCGAAATGAAGTAAACCCCGAAAGTTGGACAAAAAACTTTCGGGGTTTACTTATTATGTTAAGACATCACAGATAACACAGATAAAGTTCACCCTGTGATGAATGGGAGTACATCTCCATTTTTATTAGAATAATCTATATTCGGAACGATTCTTCCATCGCTATCGGAATCCTTATTTTTTCAGTGGAATCGAGAAATAGAAAGTTGAACCTTCATCTTTAACAGAAGTAAACCACAACTTTCCTCCATTTTTCACAACAAAATCCTGGCACAAAAGTAACCCGAGTCCCGAACCTTCTTCATTATTAGTACCGAATGTACTGAAATGTGTATCGGTATGCAACAGTTTTTTCTGGCTTTCTTCATCAATACCGCATCCGCTATCTTTAACACTAACTACCGACATTCCATCCGACTCTTCAACTTTTATAAGAACTTCGGAACCTTCATTACTGAATTTAATGGCATTGCTTATTAAATTGCGTATCACCGTCTTTATCATATCGATATCGGCATGTACCGCCTGACATTCCGGCGATTCAATTCGCAAACGAATATTCTTCAGGCCGGCAACCATTGCGAAGATTTCTCCTACTCCTTCTACAACTTCCACCATGTCGATATCCTGATATACGACTTTAAGCTTACCTATCTGGCTTTTTGTCCATTTCAGTAAGTTATCCAACAACGAAAACACATCTTCGGTAGTCTGATTGGCCATAGTCAGCAGTTCATACATATCTTCGCCGATTTTTTCTTTGGGCAAACTAAGAATCAGCATATTAAGCACCATCTTAATAGATCCCATAGGCGAACGGAGGTCATGGGCAATCACAGAATAAAGCTTATCACGCCCGATAATAGTCTTTTTAAGTTCCTCCGTTTTGGCTTCAATAATACGTTTGGCCGCTACTAAAGAAATCTGATGACTGACCCGAATAATCAGTTCTTCTTTATTAAAAGGTTTAGAGATAAAATCGTTGCCGCCTACCTGAAATCCTTTGACTATATCGGCGGTACTATTCAGTGCGGTCAAAAAGATGATCGGAATATGGGCCGCTTCGGGATCCGCCTTCAACTTTTGAGAAACTTCAAAACCACTCATATCCGGCATCATCACATCCAGCAATATCAGGTCGGGATTCTCTTTCTTTACTTGGTCCAATGCCTGATTCCCATTGCTAGCTGTCACTATGTTAAACTTCTCATTGGTCAGCAATACCTTCAATAAAAGGACATTGGACATAACATCGTCTACAATGAGAATTTTATATTCCGAGGGATTAATTTCCATATTCATCTTTATGTAGCTTTAATCTTGAGTTCTTATTTTATTATAACTTATACTTCATTTTGAAATAGTCAATCATACGATCCAAACCTTCATCCAGCAAAATAGTCGGTTGCCAACCCAATTTCTCCTGTGCCAGTCTGATATCAGGCTTACGCTGTTGGGGATCGTCGTGCGGCAGGGGCTTAAAAGTAATCTTCGACTTCGATCCGGTCTTCTGGATGATCGTCTCCGCTAACTGAAGCATGGAAAATTCATTCGGATTGCCAAGATTTACCGGTC
>ERZ1090865.790-NODE-790-length-17103-cov-14.614207_pt1 | contig 17103 bp, 12 predicted proteins | sample MGYA00478478_ERZ1090865 | MGnify/ENA primary metagenome ERZ1090865 (study PRJEB33644, sample SAMEA5815715) | chicken gut metagenome | biome: Chicken; feature: Gastrointestinal Tract; material: Caecum | place: Ireland | collected 2019-01-01 | study: A study of the... | reverse complement strand
GATGGCGCCGGCAAACTGCTTGGTCATGTTCAGGAAGGGCACCACGATGCTGATGCTCAGCGCCGCGCCGGACAGACTCAGGTTGGGGGCGCCGTACAGCAGCAGCGCGCCGCCCACCAGGGCCACCAGCACATAGGTGACGTTGCCCAGGTTGCCCAGCAGCGGCATCAGGACGTTGGCGTAGCGGTTGGCCTTCTCACTGTTTTCGAACAGCTCGTCGTTGACCTTGTCGAAATCGGCTTTGGCGCCCTCCTCATGGCAGAAGACCTTCACGACCTTCTGGCCGTTCATCATTTCTTCCATGAAGCCTTCGGTCTTGGCGATCGTGATCTGCTGCTGCAGGAAGTAGCTGGAGGAATGCCCGCTGACATACCGGGCGGTGAAGAACATGATCACGACGCCGCAGCACACCACCAGCGCCAGCCAGATGCTGTAATACACCATGATGAAGAACACGCTGATCAGCGTCACCGCCGAGATCATCAGCTGCGGCAGGCTCTGGCTGATCAGCTGGCGCAGCGTGTCGATGTCGTTGGTGTAAAAGCTCATGATGTCGCCGTGGTTGTGGGTGTCGAAGTATTTGATGGGCAGATCCTGCATGTGGTCGAACATCTTTTCGCGCATCTTGGCCAGCGACCCCTGGGTGATAATGGCCATCATCTGGTTGAAGGCAAAGCCCGCCGCCAGGCTGATGATGTACAGCACCACCAGGATCGTCACCAGCCGCAGAATGGTGCCCGAGGCCGAAGCCCAGTCGCCGGTGCGGAAGGTATCTTCCACCACTGAGATGGCGTTCTGCATGAACACCGAGGGCATCGAGCTGACGATGGCGTTGATGAGGATGCAGGCGATGGTGATGGGCAGCAGCACCGGATAGAACGAAAAGACGGTGCGGATCAGGCGGGGCATCACGCCCTTGGGGGCGCGCTTGCCCCGCTCGCTGGAAAGGTTATTCGGCATCCTTTTCACCTCCTGTCACAGATTCGGTCTTGGCCCGGTTCTGGGACTCATAGGTCTCCCGGTAGACCTTGCAGGTCTTCATCAGTTCGTCATGGCTGCCAATGGCCGTGATGCGGCCGCCCTCCATCATGATGATGCGGTCGGCATCCTGCACGCTGGCCACCCGCTGGGCAATGATGATCTTGGTGGTCTCGGGGATAAATTCCCGGAATCCCTTGCGGATCAGCGCGTCGGTGCGGGTGTCCACCGCGCTGGTGGAGTCGTCCAGAATCAGGATCTTGGGCTTTTTCAGCAGGGCCCGGGCAATGCACAGGCGCTGCTTCTGACCGCCGGACACGTTGGCGCCGCCCTGCTCGATCCAGGTGTCGTACTTGTCCGGGAAAAGCTGGATGAACTCGTCGGCCTGGGCCAGCTTGCAGGCTTCCACCATCTGCTCGTCGGTGGCGCCCGGGTTGCCCCAGCGCAGGTTGTCCTTGATGGTGCCGGAGAACAGCACGTTCTTCTGCAGCACCACGGCCACCTGGTTGCGCAGGGTCTCCAGGTCGTACTTGCGCACGTCCACGCCGCCCACCTTCACGCTGCCCTCGGTGACGTCGTACAGGCGGGGGATCAGCTGGATCAGGCTGGACTTGGAAGAGCCGGTGCCGCCCAGGATGCCGATGACCTCGCCCGACTTGATGTGCAGGTCGATGTCGGACAGGGCGTTGCGCTCGGCCTTTTTGGAATACTTGAAGCTGACGTGGTCGAAGTCCACGCTGCCGTCCTTGACCTCGGTCAGGGCGTTTGCGGGGCTGGTGAGGGTGCTCTCCTCGCTCAGCACCTCGACGATACGCTCGGCCGACTCCTGCGACATGGTGATCATGGTAAAGACCATGGACAGCATCATCAGGCTCATCAGGATCTGGAAGCTGTAGGTCAGCATGGAGGACATCTGGCCCACGTTCAGGTCCAGGCCCATGGTGGTGATGACGGTGTAGGAGCCGTAGGACATGACAAAGACCATGCCGGCGTAGACGCAGAACTGCATCATGGGGCCGTTCAGGGCCATGATCCGCTCGGCCTTGGTGAAGTCGCGCTGGACGTTCTCGGCCGCGGCGGCAAACTTCTTTTTCTCGTAGTCCTCACGGACGTAGCTCTTGACCACGCGCATGGCCTGGACGTTCTCCTGCACCGAGTCGTTCAGGGCGTCGTATTTGCGGAACACCCGGCGGAACAGCGGGGTGGCCGCGCGGATGACCAGCAGCAGCCCGATCAGCAGCAGGGGAATGGTGAACAGGAAGATCATGGCCAGCCGCCCGCCCATGATAAAGCCCATGGCAAAGGAAAAGACCAGCATCAGGGGGCAGCGCACCGCCACCCGGATGATCATCATGTAGGCCAGCTGGACGTTGCTGATGTCGGTGGTCAGGCGGGTGACCAGGCTGGACACCGAGAACTTGTCGATGTTTTCAAACGAATAGTCCTGGATATGGTAGAACATATCCTTGCGCAGGTTGCGGGCAAACCCGGCGGAAGCCCGGGCGCAGGTGGCGCCGGCCGCGCCGCCGAAAATCAGCGAGACGATGGCCATGACCAGTAGCGCCAGACCGTACTGCACGATGACATCCATCGAGCAGCCCGCCTGCATCTGGTTGACCAGATTGGCGATCACGAAAGGGATCGCACATTCCATAATGACTTCCACTGTCACCAGCAGCGGCGTCAGAATGGAGGCTTTCTTGTACTCACGAATGCTGTGGGACAAGGTTCTGATGATGTGTGACATTCCTTTTTCATTCCTCCTTTGACTTTCCCAATGCGAACCGTTTGTTGGTAAACGGGTCTGCCACAATTTGTTCCCGCCCGAACAGAATCCCGGCGGGATTCACGGCGCCGGCACCCCGGGGGCCGCTTCGGACAGCTCGGCTTGCTGCAGGTTGTCCGCCATGGCGGCCAGGGTTTCCCGGAACAGCTGGACCTGCCCGTCCGAAAGCCCGCGGGTCAGGACCTGTTCGGTCTGCCGCAGACAGGCGCGCACCTGGCAGCCCAGCTCGGCGGCCTGCTCGGTGGGAACAAGGCTCTTCAGCCGTGCGTCGCTGGCCACGCTTTCCCGCCGCAGAATGCCCTTCTTTTCCAGCTGCTGCAGGATGCCGGTGGCAGTGGAACGGCTCAGCTGGAACGCGCTCTCAATGTCGCGCTGGAACACCGGCTGCTGCTGATAATGGTCGAGGATATAAAAAATGACACGGCTTTGGATGGCGGTGATCCCCAATCCCTGCAGCGTCGTGTTCAGCCGCTTCTTGACCATGCGGGACAGTAAGTTGATCCAGGCACCGCAGTCCTTTTCCAATCGATGATCACCTCCCGACAGGCGCACTGCGCCCTGAAACTTGTTCGTGTGCGAACAATATAGTACAGGATTTTCCCCCGCTTGTCAAGGGCGGTCCGGCCCTTTCTCACATTTTTCACACAACGGCCCGACACCGAGAACAGACAACGGATAAACATAATTGATATTATGATACTTAACTATATAATAAAATCAGGACGAAAATAAAAATCAAGGAAAGAGACATCGGATAATATGTTAATATTGTGAAAACATGCCCGTCCCGAGCGACCCGCTTCCGGCGAACCAGGTTGCAGAAAAGAACGGTTTGCTGTATAATGAAGAGAACCCTGGGCCTCTGTGGGCTTTTGGGAGTTAGAACACTGCATAATATGTATTATGTCAAATCACGGGCGCGGACCCGTTCCACATGGCTGGCATCTGGAGGTGGCTGGTTTGCCGGTACCGATAATAAGTGTTGTTGTCCCGGTCTATCAGGCACAGAAATACCTGCGATGTTGTGTGGGAAGCATCCTTGCTCAGACTTTTGCCGCTTGGGAACTGATTTTGGTGGATGACGGCAGCACCGACGCAAGCGGCCGGATCTGCGCCGAATATGCAGCCAGGGACCCGCGCATTCGGGTCATTCAGCAAAAAAATCAAGGGGTTTCCGCAGCGCGAAATGCCGGTATGGAAGCCGCCCGCGGTGATTTTCTGGCGTTTGTCGATTCCGATGACTGGGTCGAGCCCGATTTTTTGCAACAGCTTTATGAGGCCATCGGAAATTCTCAGCTGTCCCTGTGTGGTGTGGCTGACGAGGCGCCCTTCGCGCCGCCGGCCGAGTGTGTCTCCCGCCAACAGATGCAGCACCAGCCCTCCCGATATGCGCAGCTGGTTTATACAAACTACGCGATCAATAAGCTGTATCGGCGGGAACTGCTGCTGCCGGCCGGTCCTCGGTTCGACCCGGCCATGAAGCGCGGGGAAGACGCCGCCTTTGTGGCAGCCTGTCTGCAAAAGTGCGATACGATTTCAGCCTGTGCCGGCATCCTGTACCACTACCGTGTGAATGAGGCTTCGGCCACCCATCGCTTTTATGAGGGGATCTGCCGGGATGAGGCGAAACTTTGGGAAGCACAGCGGTCTCTGTTTGCGCCAGCGCAGATGTCTGCCGAGGAGAAAATCTGGTTCGACCGCTGGAGCTACGGGAAAATCATCTCCGTGCTGCGGTATATTGCAGTTTACGCACCGACCTCTGCCGTGCGCAGCCGGTATATTGCGGATTTTTTGCAAGACCCGGAACGCTTCGAGCGGTTCACGCATCTCCCCCCGGGCATCGGCGGCCGCAGCAGGCTGTATGCGATGTTGGCGAGACGGCGGCGGTACGGACTGTTAGGATGCTGTCTGCACGGGCTCCACTAAACCGAGAAAAGAGACACAAGGAGAAATCTATGGAATTCGATTTTCAATCGCAACCTGGTGTTTCCATACACCACAGAGGATTGCGGAACGACGGGCAACCTTTGGTGAGTATCATCACGCCCTTCTATAATGGCGGAAAATATTTTGAGCAGACTTTCAACTGCGTAATGAATCAGACCTTCCCCTGGTTTGAGTGGATCATTGTGGATGATGGAAGCACCGATTCTCAAGACTTGCAGGTGCTGGAAACATTTGCGTCTAGGGATCCTAGGATTCATGTATATCATAAAGAAAATGGCGGCATTGCGTCCGCCCGGAATCTGGGCATCCAAAAAGCATCAACCGATTTGATTTTACCGCTAGACTGCGATGACTTGCTTGAGCCCACATTTGTTGAAGTTTGTTGGTGGATGCTACAAAAAAGTCCCGATGCAGCTTGGTCGTATACCGATTCTGTTGGATTTTCCGGACAGGAATATCTTTGGCAGCATCGTTTTGATCCATTGCAAGAAACGAAAGAAAACCTTTTGACAGCCACAGCGATCATCCGAAAAAGGTGGTTACAAAAGACTGGCTTCTATGAGGAAGGGCACAAACATTACAACGAAGATTGGGTCCTCTGGCTCAAAATCGTGGCCCAAGGAGGCTACCCGGCGCAGGCAACCAATGAACTTCTGTTTTGGTACCGCCGGAGCGAGACCGGCGTATTAGCTACTGTCAAAACTGACCCTGATATAGCAAAAAGCAATGCCAAGCTGTTGGAAGATGCAGCAAATCAGGTGAAGAATCCTCGACCACCCGTTATTTACCCTTGCGCATTTGAGTTTTCATACGACACGCCAGTATTGTCCGACTGGAATCATCCGATTTTTGATTCCAAACAAACAAAGCGGCTGCGTGTGGCCTTTCTTCTTCCTTGGACAGTCATGGGTGGAGCAGACAAGTTTGTTTTGGATTTGGTCTCTGGTCTTGACAAGGAGCAATTCGATGTCGGCATCTTAACCACATTGACCAGCCAGAATGACTGGTGCCAGCGGTTCCGGACAGTCTGTGACGATGTGTTCAACTTGCCCAACTTCATGGCCGCTACCGATTACGCAGAATTCATCAGTTATTACATTAATAGCCGCCAACTGGATGTACTGGTTGTCAGCAACACCTATATTGGCATCTATCTGGTCCCTTGGCTCCGGCAAAATTTCCCGGACTTGGCTATTGTGGACTATGTTCACATGGAAGAATGGTACTGGCGCCAGGGCGGTCATGCCAGAACCAGTGGGGTCATGGGCGGTGTGCTGGACCGGACCTATGTTTGCAACAGCGCGACCCGCCAGGTAATGATTGACCACTTCGGGCGCAGCCCTGAAAGCGTTGTGACCGTTCACATCGGTGTGGACGAAGGAACGTTTGATCGCACAAAAGTGCAATCTGGGCAGCTTTATAGGGAAACCGGCATCGAACCAGGCCGTCCGGTTGTACTGTTCATCTGCCGTTTGCACCCGCAAAAACGCCCGTATCTGATGCTCGAAATTGCCAACAGTCTTCGCCATAGCGTGCCAGACGTGGCCTTTGTTGTTGTAGGCGACGGTGAGCTGGAAGATGGCATGAAGGCACGCACGCAAAAACTCGGTCTGGAAAATACAGTGTACTACCTCGGAGCCAAAAAAGAGGTGCGACCTTATTATCGAGATGCAAAGGTTACGCTGGTCTGCAGTTTGAAAGAAGGACTTTCCCTGACCGCGTATGAATCTTGTTCCATGGGGGTTCCCATTGTCAGCTCTGATGTGGGCGGGCAAAAGGACCTGGTAGACAATACGGTAGGGGCGCTGATTCCTTGCTTGCAAGACGAAGCCAGCGGCATCAATGACCAGCAGTACAGCAAGGAAGAAATAGAATCGTATGTGAAGCCGCTGGCGGAGATTCTGACCGATGACATATTGTGGCAAACAATGAGCCGCAATGCACGGGCGCGGATAGAGAATGGTTTTACCATTCAGCAGATGGTGGACTACTTTGAGGCGGAATTTGTACGCTTGGTGTCTGATCCGACGGCTATTGACACGCGGCATCATGTGGCTGCTTCTTTGCAGGCAACTGCACCTTTGTCGAGCGAAGTGTACACCTCAACCATGCGTGCGGAAGCTTTGGAAGCCACGCTTGACTGGGAGCACGCGCACCGCAGCACGGTTGGCATGCCAGGCGAAAGCCGCTGGCATTGGCTTAAACGGAAGTTGAGTGGAGCGATACAGCATATTCGGCAAGAAGGGATTGGCTATACTTGGACTCTTTTCTTGGATAAGATTAGAAAGCGGTATGCTGGATAATTGAATAAAGGCATAAAGACTGCTTATTTTTTATGTATGAGGACGTTATGATGGCTTCAAATCATTGCCTTATCGAAATTGTCAAGGAATGGATAGAGGAGAAATCTGTACAGGATGCACGCGCAGAATACCCCGAACTGATTTCGCGCTTTGGCTGCACGAATTTCATTTCGGAATTGGCAAGTAGTTATTGGAGTAAACAAAGACGAATCGTAGAGCGAATTTCTCTTACAGATTCTTCTTTTTTCCCTCTTTCAAACGTTCATACGATTGCCGTGTATTACTACCGACTGCGAAATGGCGGTATCGAACGTGTAATCTCTCTCTTACTTCCACTTTGGCTTGAACTGGGTTACAAGATCATTCTTTTGACCGAAGAAGCCGCAACCGATGAGGATTACCCCATCCCTCAAAGCATAGAGCGTGTTCTATTGCCAAAAGTAACACAATGTAAGGCTGCTAACTATCAATGTAGAGCAGAGGCATGGGAAAACATTATAGCAGAGCACCAGATTGATACCATTGTCTATGAAGCATGGGATTCAGCCTTTCTGTTTTGGGATGCTTGCGTGATTAAGGGGCTAGGATGCCATCTTGTCTCTGGTGTTCATGGTACATATACATACCTCTTTCGTGAACAAGTACGACAGCGCTTTGATTTGTTCCGCGCCTACCATTTAGTGGATCGCGCCGTGGTCTTATCGCATTCCTTTGAAGGCTTTTGGAATCACTTTTGCCCTTCGCGTTACATTCCAAATCCTGTCCATATAAGTCCCTCAGAAGATTGTTCCACGTTAATCGGAGATATAATTTTATGGGTTGGCAGATTTATTGAAGAAAAGAACCCCAAAGATGCTGTTCGCGCATTTGCAAAAGTCAAAAGCAGCGCCCCCTCGTCCAGCCTGATCATGCTCGGCACTGGTGAACCTGAAGTTGTCAATTCTGTAAAGGCACTTGCGCGGGAACTGGGGCTGGAAAGCAGCGTATTGTTCCCGGGGTATCATAAAGAGATTTCAGACTATTATAAAAAGGCAAGCGTACTCCTGTTTACATCTTCATTTGAAGGGTTTCCCATGACAATCGCAGAGGCCAAAAGTCACGGTCTCCCGATCGTTATGTATGACCTGCCTTACTGTGAGATGGTGCGGGATCGCCGGGGAATTATTTCGGTCCCTCAAGGGGACATTGCCGGATTGGCTCATTCGTTACAAAATTACTTGGCGCTTGATGTCAAGGAGCGGCTCGCTTTAGGAAATGCCTCACGCGAAAGTGCCGAAAGTTTTGCAACCTTTGATCTAAAAAAAGCCTGGCAAGAGTTGTTCGACGGGCTTGTAATTCCATCAAAGGCCAGCTTTGCCAACAGAGATGTCGATGTGGAATTTTTGCTGGACAATATTGAATTTGGCGAAAGCAAGATTAGCAACTACTTATCAGAGGTTCTCGCTGGCAAAGACTGGCTGGAGCAGCACAGCGCAGAACAGGAACGCTGGATTAGTGAGTTGCAGAATGGAAAAGACTGGTTGGAACAGCAGGTCCAAATGCGAGAAACACAGATTCACGAACTCCAGAGCGACAAAGAGTGCTTGAAACAGCAAGTGCTAGCAGGAGAAACAAAAATTCATACACTGCAGAGCAACTGTAGTGAATTAACAGCCGCATGCCAAAGGCAGGAAGCCGCCCTTCGTTCTGCACAAGAACAGCTTGACATGTTACAGCAAGAGAACGAATCTTTGCGTCATGTAAAAGGCTGGCTAAAATATAAGCTTCACGCTTTGCACAGGACCATACAGTAAATTTCTAACTCGAAGTCGCACAACTTGTATGTTGCGAGCGCTGTTCTTGACTGATAATCGTCGCTTCATTGCCTTTTTTAATCCGTTCGCGATTGGGAGATTAAAGCATGCATACCTCTTTAATTCACAGCAATCATTTTTATCCGGCGGGTAAGTGGTACTTGTCCATTTGGAATACAGTATCATTACTTTTTCTCTCGTTCGTCTTTGTCATTGTTCTATTTTTGTCCAATACACAATACGCTGCAAAACAACAACTTGCGGAGCACAACTTTATCTTTGCCATCATCGGCGCACTTATAGGCATCGGAAGTTACGTTATATGCCGGCTTTCCGCGCATCTTCCTGCTGTGCTGCATGGTCATTGCCTGGAGAAGGTGACTTTTTATACAAGCATATGCATTTTCTCTATCGCAGCGCTTTTAATCCAGCAGCACAATATCGCTGGGGCGTGGTTTATAACAGATTGGGATGCAGGCCAAGCTGTAGACGCCGTGTTTAACCCATCTCAATATGAATGGCTTTACTCATACTACCCCAACAATTTATTCCTTATCTCTATATTTCGGTTCCTACGAGCTTTGTTCACCATACAAGATTTTGATACCCTCTATCTGCTGATTTTGGAGGTGGGCGCGGTTATCATTTCTGTATCCGGTCTGCTGGTGACATTAACGGCATATAATATAAGCCATAGTTTCAAAGCCGGGTATTGTACTTTTATACTTGTAACCGCCTTTATCGTTTTTTCTCCGCAGGCTTTCATCCCCTATACAGACTCCTACGGTATGCTGGCGCCTGTATTGGCAGTATACCTATATAGCAGCCGAATTTCCGCCCCTATCAAAATATCTCTGGTAGGTTTTGTTGCTGTGCTCGGCAGTTTTATAAAACCGAATGCAATTATTGTACTAATTGCTGTCATCATTATAGAATCTTCCAAATTTCTGTCAAAAATTATAAAAATAGGGCTTTCTTTACAATTTCAAGATTTGAGAAAATATGTAGCCGCATTTGTGCTATTTGTGCTCTTTGCCACTTTTGCTTGCTGCATTGGAAATTCCTGCAAGACTTTTGCTGCAAAGGATATGACCATCCGTAAAGAATGGTCTATGTCGCCAGCTCACTATTTAATGATGGGGTGGAACTCGGAATCCGGTGGGTGTTACAATCAGGAAGACGTCAACTATTCTCTTAGTTTTTCTAATCCCGAAGAACGGAAGCAAGGCGATTTGAAAGTATTTAGGGATAGAATAAATGATCTAGGTCCTTTCGGGGTAGTCAAACTTGGCACAAAGAAATTGCTCAGTTCTTTTGCTGACGGTTCCGGTAGTTGGCGTATGGAAGGCAGTTTCTTTGTCTCGATTAAAGGGACCAATGAAGTGGTCAAAAGTTACTATGGCATCGGGAACTACCGTCCTTGTGGTTACACCTTTGTTGCCCAGTTATTTTGGGTATTTATTCTTTTGGGCATCGTTTTTCAATGGCTCGACAAAGAGCTATCTCCAACAAAATGTGCGGTCAATCTTACGTTATTGGGGCAAGGGCTTTTCCTTTTATTGTTTGAATGCCGCGCACGGTATCTCGTTCAGTTTTGGCCTTTATTTGTTTTAGCAACAATTTCGGGATGGAAAGCGTTGTATCAATATTTGGATCGGAGAGTTGGCCGATATGATTCATGAAAAAGCACCCGTTTTGTACATCGTCATCCCCTGCTACAACGAGCAGGAGGTGCTGCCCATCACCGCGCCGCTGTTTCTGAAAAAAATCACCGACCTGGCCGCCGCCGGCAAAATCAGCCCCGACAGCCGGGTGCTGTTTGTCAACGACGGGTCGAAGGACAAGACCTGGGAGATCATCTGCGGCCTGGCCGCAAGCGACCCGCACTATATCGGCATCAGCCAGAGCCGCAACCGGGGCCACCAGAACGCCGTGCTGGCCGGGCTGATGGAAGCCAAGGACCGCTGCGACATCACCATTTCCATCGACTGCGACGGCCAGGACGACATCAACGCCATGGACGCGATGGTGGACGCCTACCGGGACGGCTGCGAGATCGTCTACGGCGTGCGCAGCAGCCGCGCCAGCGACACCTTTTTCAAGCGGTTCACCGCCGAAGGGTTCTACAAGCTGCTCAACGCCATGGGGGCCGAGGTGGTGTACAACCACGCCGACTACCGGCTGATGAGCGCCCGCGCCCTGCAGGAGTTCGCCAGGTTCAAGGAGGTCAACCTCTACCTGCGGGGCATGGTGCCGCTGGTGGGCTTCAAGAGCACGGTGGTGACCTATGAGCGGCATGAGCGGATCGCCGGGGAAAGCCACTATCCCCTGTCCAAGATGCTGGGGCTGGCCTTTGACGGCATCACGAGTCTGTCGGTCAAGCCGATCCGGTTCATCACCGGGTTCGGGGTGTTGGTGGCGGCCGTGAGCTTTCTCGGGGTCGTGTGGGCGATCATCGAGGCGCTGCTGGGGGCCACGGTGTCCGGCTGGGCCTCCACCACCTGCATCATCTGTTTTGTGTCCGGCGTGCAGCTGATCTGCCTCGGGGTGATCGGCGAGTACATCGGCAAAATTTACATGGAGACCAAGCACCGGCCCCGGTACATCATCAGCGACCGGACCTGGGACGAAAAAGATGACTGACAGAAGGGGATTGGCCCATGTCTGTGCAAAGAGTACAAGGAAAAGGGCGTGTGTCTCACAAAAGAATTAGTTACCGCTTAGCGGTGCTAAACCAATTATAAGGCTTGTGATTTTAGTGCGTGAAAGTGGTGCTAAAACTGTGTGCAGATGGGGCTGGGCGGCTATTTTTGCAGCCCTGGAAAAGCGACAGGAGTTTTGGGGGCGGACAACACTGTTTATCCCTTACCATCGCGGCCTGGCAGAGATGCGCTGTTTATTAACGCGGCACCGCAGGCGATACCACGGTGCATGGACATATAGCAACAGCCCGCATCCAGACGGATGCGGGCTGTTTGTGGTGGAGATGAGGGGGATCGAACCCCTTACCTCTTGAATGCCATTGTCGCAAATCATTCTGTATGGAACAAATATACAAAAAATATGCACGATACACGGTCTAAAATTTCGGAAGGCTGTCCGAATAAACCGAATGTTTTGCATGGTGTATGGACCGATTCATAACGGGCTTTTCTGCGCCTGCCACATGCACAAAACGGCACCTTCTTGCACTGGTCGGAACGGGGTATTGTGTATCGGCTTTCTGCGTGCGGATAACGGAGGAGAAGAAAAATCAGAAAAGCAACCTTGTATTGCCTGAATTTTGAAATTCCTGTATAAAACACGCCTGCGATTGCGTGGGGGAGGATCTCGGCAAGGCAAGCGGGATAAGTCTGTATAGAACTGCCATGCAACCGCGATATACAAGTCTGTGCCTACCGGCTGGCCCGAATCCCGTATAAAGTCGCCATGCAGTCGCGAGCCGAAAAGCAGTCTGTTCCACATGTATATTTTACCCCTGTTTGAATGAAAATTCAACCAAAAACCAGAAAGCCGTCTGGCAAAACCAGAAAACCGCCCTGCAGTCGCGGATTTTTTTGGCATGGCATTTTATACAGAATCCGCCGTTATATACAGGATAACGGCATGCCATTTTTTTGCGTACCGTTTGCTCAAAAATGTTCTGACTGACGGTCAAAAGAGTCCTGTTGTCTGGCCCCTGCCATCGGGGTAAACAGAAGGACCCTAACTCAGGCGGGCGAAACTTCGGCTGAATTCAGCCGAAGTAAAGAAACCAATATGGAGTATCCGCCGTTGTACTCTGCACAAGGCCGCATTTGTTGGGGCACTGGTTGAAGGGTTGGCGGTATGCGCTTGTGAACAGCCAGGCAATAAAAGAGCATCCCCCACCGGTTTGTATTCGGTGGGGGATGCCTTTCGTATCCTTATTGCAGTTTCTTTTCCGCCAGTGTGGCAATTTTGAGGTTGTACGGTGCGCTGGGGGCGCCGTCTGCGAAGCAGGGCGGCGGGAGTGCGTTCATCTGATTCAACATGTTGAGAATCTCGCTGCTGTAATCGGCTGCCAGCAGCGTGGCGCTGGTGGGCTGCTTGCCTTTGTCAACCACCAGACCATCCCAGTACATCTTGAGCTGATACAGGTTCAGTGGCTCGGCTTTGCGGGTCTTGAGTTCGTAAATGTCCAGTTTGCCCGTATTTTCTGCCACTACATCGATGCGGGTGCCGGTGGACCACACCGACTGCTCATCGCTGACGCGGTCCTGGGGGCATGCAGCCTGCAAAATGTCCATCCATTTTGTTTTCAAAACCGCTTCGGAATCCCCGGTCGCACTCTTGGGCGGCGGGTAGGCGGACAGCTTTTCGAAGACGGCCTGCCAGTCAGGGTCCTGCGGGTCCAAAGAGGTCTTGTTGTTCAGGGTGGCCAGTACGCCACGCGGCAGGTCTGGGATCACCAGCTCCCCGACAAAATCGTTGTAGTGGTTGTGCCGGGCGACGGGGTCTCCGTTGCGGTCTTGCCGCCAGATTTCGCTCAGCAGGCCGGTGGCCAGTACCCGGCCACCCACCTCGATTTGAATGCCCTGGGTCGGTATATTGCCCTGATAGTAGCATTTGGCTCGGCTGATGCCCTCGGAGGTACAAATCAGATGGTCGCGCCGGTCTGCGTTCAACGAGCCGTAGCGGTAGACCATCGTGACCAACCGACCGCCCAATTCCATCTGAATGGGCGCTTGAGCAATCACATCCATGGGCACACGGACCGGCGGTACCAGTACGGTGCTGTCGCCCACTGTGATGGAGATTTTGAGGCGGGGTTCCATCGTCCGGGGGTCCTGTTCCAACAGCGTATGATAGGTGACGCCGAGATGTTCAAGCAGCCAGCTGCGCAGGGTGGCGCAGTCGCTCAAGGCCCCGCCGCGGGTCTGAACCGTGCGGGCATAGGCCAGCGGCGTTGCCACCTGGATGATGGTGCTGGCATCGCCCCAGTCCGGCGTGCCTTCAGACAGCACACCCGTCAGGTCGGTGCGCTCTTCCACCTGCATGGTGGGTGCAAACGGGCCGTGCGTGACAAACCAAAGCGAAGCTCCGCGTTTGCGGGTCGCAAGCGTCCGGGGACCATTGCCGCCGGACAGGACGGACAGCGCGTTCTTGAGGCCGAACCCGTGTTCGTTCAGCCGACTGTCCGAGACCGGCGGCGCCCCCAGCTGCAGAGCGCGTTCCAAATCGGTCAGGTTCATGCCGCGGCCCCAGTCGGATATGGTGACCAGAATTTTCTCCGATTCGGATGGGTGGCGCATCAAATGAATGCGGACGATGGTTTTTTCACCGGGCGGGGTGGCAGCAATGTTATTGTCCGTAATCTCGTAGAGGCTGTGGGGAAAGTCGAGATTCTGCCGGGACAGTCCGAGGAAAGCGTTGCCGCACAGTTTGATGGGCACCGAATGGACCGTTACGCATAGAGAGGCGAACGAGGTGCCCTGCTGTCCCTCCGACAGAAGTTGCTCGTCCGGCAGCATGGTTTCAAAATTCATAGGGTTTTCTCCTTGTCTGTTGTTGGGGGTTCCAGCATGGCGACCGCGTCTTGCAGCGTTCGGTTGTCAATATGCAGGTACCGGTCGGTGGTGCGGATGTCGCTGTGGCCGGTCAGGCGAGCGATCATCTCCATGGGTACGTGGCAGCGTTCCAGTGCGCTCACATAGGTATGGCGGCAACTGTGCGGCGAGAGACGCCGCACGCCGGGCACTTTCTCCACCGCTTTGTAATACTTGTGGCGGAAGGTACTCACACTGACCAGCAGATCGTCCCGACTGCTGGTCCACAGGAAGGCCCGCCCGCCGTTGGCGTGCAGCCAGAGGGCCAGCGGGCGGTAAGCTGGCGGTATCGGAACCGACCGGCGGCTGCGAACGCTCTTGGGCGGCCCCAGCTGCGGGAGGCCGTCCACTGTCTTGACGGCCTTTGACACATGGACCAGACTGCCGTCTTGGGCAATGTCCCGGGGCTGCAAGGCCAGCAGTTCCTGCACGCGCAGGCCGGTGACCAGCAGGAAACGGATGCTGTTGCCCAGCAGGTCATCGGGAAGGTGTGTCATCAGCAGGCGCACCTCCTCCTCGGTGAACGCGTCCTTGGTTTTCGGGGTGGGATTGTTCTGCATGCGGGCGCCGTGGAAGGACTTGCGGGCATAGTTCTTGGTCACAAGGTCGTTTGCCTCGGCGGCGTCATAAATCTGGATGAGCATGGCGCGGCACTTGCTCAGCTGCGAGCCGGAATATCCCTGCTGCACCAGCCAGTGCATGAAACTGTTGATCTCCATGGCCTTGATGTCCTGCAGCGGCCGGTCCGTAAAGTAGCGGGTCAGCAGCGCGGCGGTGTAGCGGTAGTTGCAGTAGGTGGACGGCTGGACCTGTTCCCGGTAGGCGTCCAGCCACTGCTGTACCCAGGCGCCAAAAGCCACGGGCGATGGGGCGGGTTCTTCTTTGTTGTTCTGGGCCTCCCGCAGCTTGACCAACAGTTCGCTGCGGGTCGGGGCGCTCAGATGCCGCAGATTTCGTTTGCCGTTGGGCTTGTAACCGTCCATGTACTGACAGTACCACAACCCGCTTGGCAGCTTGCGAATGCTGCCCTCCCCGTTGGAACGGCGTTTACCCGGCATAGGGGATTACCTCCCCATGACGCTGGCGCATGTACTCGTTGAGGTCGTCCGGCACATGGGTGCGGGACTCGACCCAGGCCAGGAACGGCCCGGTCGGTATGCGGATGTTGCTGCCGAAGTAGGCCACCGGGAAATCCTTGCGGTGTACCAACTCGTAGGCGGTGGTCATGCTGACGTTGAGATAGCTGCGAATCTCCGATACAGTCAGGTATTGCTTTTCAAAAATGCTGGCGGCGGGTGTGGTCTTTTCGCTTTTCATGGGGGGGCCTCCTTATGGCGGTATATTATAAGGGTAGATATGAAGGGGCAACGGCGGGTCGTGCCGTGTATTTGCAAGCAGAGGGACTGTGACTGGCAGTCAGCGGTTTGGCTTCCGGTTAGCAGCACTTGCGTTTGCGGTTGGATTCCTTTATAATGGAGGCAGGAAACGGGGATGAGCATTTCCATTTCCTGCTGGCGCGAGTCTGTGTTGCTGCACAGTTTTGCGCCTTTTCTGGTTGCGGATTGCAAATTCGGGTTCCATTGTTCGAGGGCTTACTTTTCCTTCTCCTCCAGTACCTCGGGTCATGACCATTTTCCCGGCTCAGGTGAAGAGGAAGCCGGATGCGGGTGTAGGCGCAGGTTTTGAATAGCATGAGGCGGTTTGTGATGGATTTCATGGGGGCCCTCCTTTGAAATATTGGTTCCTTTTGTTTGTTCGGGTTTGTGTTCCTTTGCTGTAGTTCTATTATACTATACTGACGACAGTATATCAAGATATAATGTCGCCAGTATGTGTAGAAATATACTGCCGATATTATATAGTTCTTTGTGCAATTTGCCACTATCTCAAATTTCCTGCACTTGTTACAATACAGAAAAAGTCATTGGAAGGGGGAAATCCATCATGCCATATTCAGACGCCCAAAAACGAGCCACTGCAAAATACAACGCAAAGGCGTATGACCGTATTGAAGTCAAGGTGGCAAAAGGCAAAAAGGCTGAGATCAAGGCCTACGCCGAGTCCAAAGGGGAAAGCGTCAATGGTTTTATCAACCGAGTCATTGACGAAGCCATGTCGGCCAAGAGATAGCAAAGCAATAAAACTGCCCCGGCATTTGAGGTACACTGAACCGCAGATGCCGGGGCAGTTTCGATTTTCGTTATGGACCAAAAGATGCCGAGATTGCTAGCGACTATCTTGTTACGGATGGCAGGAACAAGTATTCCGTTCCCTACAACCTGATTGGCGAGCGCGTGGACATCCGGGTAACCAAGACAACAGTAGAGGTGTTCTACCACGGCAGCCGTGTAGCCAGCCACCGCCGGTTGCAGACCCGGCAGCGTGATCCGCTGGTGAAGCGCGAACATATGCCGCCGGAACACCAGAAATATCTCACCTACAACGCCGACGAGTTCAGCCGCTGGGCGATGTCAGTCGGCCCTATGACCGAGAAGGTAGCCGAACACTTTCTGAAGTCCGGCAAGGCAGCCGAGCAGGGCTACAAGGCCTGCGCCGGTCTGACCAAACTGGAACAGCGGTACGGCAAACAGCGGCTGGAGGCAGCCTGCGGCAAGGCTCTGGCGTACAGCACCGCGCCCTCGCTGCGCACCATTGCCAGCATTCTGAAAAACGGCCTGGACAAGCCGGACAAGGCCGAGAGCCAACTGTCGCAGTCCAAAGCCAATAGC
>ERZ1090865.789-NODE-789-length-17111-cov-13.933161_pt1 | contig 17111 bp, 12 predicted proteins | sample MGYA00478478_ERZ1090865 | MGnify/ENA primary metagenome ERZ1090865 (study PRJEB33644, sample SAMEA5815715) | chicken gut metagenome | biome: Chicken; feature: Gastrointestinal Tract; material: Caecum | place: Ireland | collected 2019-01-01 | study: A study of the... | reverse complement strand
CATTGCTCGATGAGGAACGATTGGAAAAAGCAACACCGTCTCAGCTGACGACTGCATTGGGAACTTTGATTGATAAATTTACTGCAAACAGCACATCTAACACGACGATCATGATAAATCATAATATACCACGAGCATCGGAGGGAAAGCATGACCATTGATATTCATTATACGCCCACCGAAAAGCAATCGATGTATCATACTTCCGATGCCTACGAATTGTTATACGGTGGAGCTGCCGGCGGCGGAAAATCAAAGGCAACCGTGATGGAAGCTTTTATTGATGCATTAGAACACCCCGGGATCGACAGCTATCTGTTTCGCCGTACATATCCGGAGCTGCGTGACACATTGATCAGAGAGGCGCAGTCAAGCATCTCCAAACAGCTGGGGGCATACACACAATCGTCGCATGACTTTCGGCTGGCAAACGGATCGGTGCTGCACTTCCGCTACTGCCGGAATTTACAGGATGCCTACAACTATCAGGGCACAGAAATGCACCGCTTATATATCGATGAGCTGACCCATTTTACGCAAGATGTGTATGATTATCTGAGAACTCGTGTCAGAGCGCCGAAAAGCAAGCAGGTGAGCCCTAAAATCCGGTGCACCTCAAACCCCGGCGGGGTCGGGCATGGTTGGGTAAAGGCGGCCTTTATCGATGGCAAGGAGCCATATAAAATTTACGAGGTCCCCATACGGTCAGATACGCTCGGCAAAACCGTTACCGTTACAAGACAGTATATCCCCGCGACTGTTACTGACAATCCATATTTGGGCGAAAGCTACGTTTTAGAGCTGGAGCAAAAGCCGGAGGCATTGCGAAAAGCATTGCTTTTGGGAGACTGGAACGTTTTTGAGGGACAGGTGTTTACTGAATTTGTAGACGACCCGAAGCATTATCGAGACCGGATCGGAACCCATGTGATCGAGCCGTTCGCAATCCCGGAGGATTGGAAACGATACCGCACGTTTGACTGGGGATATTCCCGCCCTTTTTCGGTCGGATACTGGGCGGAGGACAAAGAGGGGCGGCTTTACCGGTATGCAGAGATCTACGGAAGCCCAAAAAATCCGGAAACCGGGCAAACAGACAAGGCAAATGTCGGGATGAAGCTCACGCCGGACGAAGTGGCGCGGATGATGCGGGAATACGAGGATACCTACGAAAAAGGGCATCGGCTTGTGGGCGTTGCCGATCCGGCAATCTTTGATGAGAGCAGAGGCTCGGACGGATGCGTGGCTAAGATTTTTGAGCGCAAAGGCATTTACTTTGAAAAGGGCGATCACGAAAGGCTTGCGGGAAAAATGCAGCTGCATAATCGTCTCGCGTTCGATGAAAACGGCATTCCGATGCTTTATGTATTCCGAACCTGCCGCGACTTTATCCGGACACTGCCGACGCTGACGTATGATCCGCTGCGTGTGGAGGATATCGACAGCGCGGGGGAGGACCATATCTATGACGAATCTCGTTATTTGTGCATGTACCGGCCGATCAAGCCGCCGAAAGCCAGATATTCACCAATCAAAGCAGCGGGACAGGACCCGCTTGATTTATTTAAACGTGAGATATCAAAAACGCCGTATGATTTTATATTATAGGAGGGACTACGGTTGCTGATAAAACGAAAAGCAAAAACAAATAACGATCAAAATGATGCGCACATAAGAGATTTGCTCAATGAGCTGAAAATCTATCAGGATGCGAAAAAGGTGATGGATCAGGAAGCGATCGCGAATGAGCGCTGGTTTGAATCAAAGCATTGGCAGTACATCAAAGGGAATCAAAAGGAGATCGGACATGAGCCGACAACTCCGTTTATTCTGAATGCGGTCTGGAACAAGCATGCCGATGCTTTAGACAATTATCCGGAGCCAATCTTTTTGGAGCGGGAGCCGGGTGACAAGGAGGAAGCAGACAAGCTTTCCAAGATCATGCCGCTTGTACTGGAAAAAAACGATTTCGAGAAAACCTACTCAGACGTATGGTGGCAAAAGCTAAAGCAAGGGACCGGCGTATACTATGTCGGCTGGGACAGCAGCAAAGAGGGCGGCCTTGGCGATATTGTCATTAAAAAAATCGATTTGCTCCGCTTTTTTGCGCAGCCTCATATCGACAATATACAGGATTCCAAATATATTTTTGTTTTGTCCATTGTTGACACCGAGCTGCTAAAGCAGCAATTTCCGGGAAAAGAGATCGTCAGCAATGCAGCAAGCTCGGAGCTGCAGGGATACATGGAAAATTATCAGCAGACAGAGCTCGCCGGAAAGTCCCTGCTGATTGACTGTTATGAGCGGCGCAGAAATGCAAGGGGCAAGATCGTTTTGCACTTGACAAAGATTGTCGGGGAAACCATGCTGTACAGCTCCAGACAAGACGAGAGGATGGCAGAGGAGGGCCTGTACGAGCACGGGCTATACCCGTTTGTCATTGATCCTTTCATTCCGAAGGAATCCAGCTTGTACGGGATCGGGATGGTGGAATGCGCAAAGTCCACGCAGGAATATATCGACAAGCTGGATTATTTAATCGAATATAATGCGCTGGCTTCCGGGCGTCCGAGGTGGCTTGTAAAGCGATCAAGCGGAGTCAGGCCGCAGGATATCACAGACTTATCTAAGGATCTGATCGAATGTGATTCTTCAGTCGATGATTCCGCGATCCGGCAGATCCAGTCAAATCCGATCCCCGCTTATCTGATCAATCATCGTCAAAATAAAATCAGTGAGCTGAAGGAGGTACTGGGGAACCGTGACTTTGCTCAAGGCGGCGTTTCCGGGGGCGTGACCGCATACGGAGCGATATCGGCATTGCAGGAAGCTGGGAACAAGCTGTCTCGTGATACCATTAAGTCCTCTTACCGTGCTTTTCATGATATTGTGAATATCTGCGTTGAGCTGATACGGGAGTTTTATGATGAACAGCGCTGCTTTCGGATAGCGGGAGACAACGGGAAAGTGGATTATACGACAATTTCAAACGCAGAACTGAAAATGCAGCAGCGGATCGGAGAATCCGGAGAAATATATTATCGCAAAGCAATATTTGATATTAAGATCATCCCGCAACGAAAAAATCCGTTTAACACCAACACACATAATCAGCTTGTTCTGCAGCTGCTGCAATCCGGAGCCTTTACTCCGCAGGCGGCAGACAGCGCGATTGTGGCACTGAATGCCATGGTATTGGACAACAAGGATCGTATCATCCAGAGCCTGCAAGAGCTAAAGGCAAATTACCAGCAGCAACAGCAAATGCAAATGATGCAGGCACAGCAGATCGCAGCTATCCAGGCAGGAGCTCAGCTGCCGCAGACCCCGCAAGGAGCCGGAGCACCGCCTGAAATTGCCGGGGGTGGTGTTGCAATGTGATCACCGTCCGATATATGCAATCAGGTAACAAGGCTGCTGTTACATTTGACGGCCATGCGAAATACGGACAGCCCGGCAGTGATATTGTATGCTCGGCGGTGTCCGCCCTGTATTATGCCTTGGCAATAGGTCTGCAGAAATTGGCGCCGGGCAGCGTCAGCACTGACGGCAAAATGATTGAGCTGACCGAGATCACGCCGGAAACCAAAGGGGCAATGACAACCGTTTTTGCGGGGCTGAGAGCGATAGCGGAAACATATCCGGATAACGTAACAGTAATATGTCCTTCCGGCGTATGACACTAAACTGCGCCGCAAACAAAGACACGCGGGAAAGACCGCGCAAAGGAGAATAAAAAAATGAAGATCATCAATTTGCAATTATTTGCCGAGGAAGAAACCGCACCGGCTATGGACGTACAGAGCACAGATGAAGCTGATACATCGGCAAATGATACCCGGGAGAACACAAACGATGCGCCGGAAGCTGCCGCAGATAATCAACCGGGTGACGGCACACCCGCGGACAGTGCGCCGTTTAAGGTGTTCGCAACACAGGAGGAGTATCAAAGCTATTTTGACGGCATTATCGGCAAGCGGCTCAAGGGTGCAAGAGAGACCGGAGAAAGGCTGAAAGCGCTGGAGCCGGTCATGGAAATGTTGACAAAGCGATATGGGACGTCAAACGCGCAGGAACTGACCGAGAAAATCAAAAACGACATTGTATCGACCAATGCGTATCAATCCGGATTTACGGAGGATCAATACCGTCAGCAACTGGACAACGAGCTGAAGATGGACGCGATGAGCCGCCAGATGCAGGAATATCAGCACCGTCAGTTCATGGAAGCACTCAAAGGCGACGTTGCCTCCATGGTGCAGGAGGATGCCGTGCTGTACGCTGCTGCAGACGCCGAGGAGCTTGCGACCGACGGGAAATTTCTGTCGCTTCTGGCCAACGGCTTCAGCGTCAAACAGGCTTATGACGCACTGCATTTGGATGATGTGCTGAAAAGCTCTGCGCAAAAAACCAGCAAGCAGGTTGTCGATACGATCGTTGCGAAAGGAGAGCGCCCCTCAGAAGCAGCTAAAATGCCGGCAATAGCCGGAAATGCAGTCAACAGCGTATCGTCTATGTCAGACGATGAAATTGAAGCGTTGGCCAAACGAGCTATGCGCGGAGAAAGAATCGAATTATAGGAGGAAAAACAATGGTAAATATCGATTTACAAAAATTTGCAGAAGCGTTAAACCCGAACACAACGACACAGACGGGCAGTGGCAAGGAAATGTCCGTCCAGATGAAAACCTTTTATGACAAGGTCGTTATCAAAAATGCCGTGCCGAATCTGGTACACGACCAGTTCGGCCAGAAAAAGCCGATCCCGAAGAACGGCGGCAAAACCATTGAATTTCGTCGGTTGAACCCCTTTCCGAAGGTCACTACTGCTTTGACGGAAGGGGTCACACCGGACGGCAGCTATCTTGACTGGTCCAAGGTGACCGCAACCGTCAGCCAGTACGGAAATTATGTCACAACCTCTGACCTGCTGGACATGACCGCAATCGACAACAATATCACCGAAGCCGGCCGCATCCTCGGCGATCAGGCGGGTCTGTCTTTAGACGGCGTAGTGCGTGAGGTGCTGAATGCCGGGACCAACGTGCAGTATGGGGACGGAAGCAAATCTTCACGATCCGCTGTTGCCTCGACAGATGTTATGAGCGTTCAGGTAATCAAAAGAGCCGTGACAACCCTGAAACGGATGAACGCAAAGCCGATCAATGGCGATTATGTGGCAATTATCCATCCGGATGTCGCATACGACCTGATGAGTGACGAAAAATGGGAAGCACTTAACACGTATAATCCGAAAAACTATTATGCCGGAGAGATCGGCAGATTGTGCGGTGTGCGGTTTGTTGAAACCTCAGAAGCCAAAATCTTTACAGGAGCAGGTGCCAGCGGAATCGATGTATACTCCACCCTGATTTTGGGGGCGGACGCTTATGGCACAACCGAAATCGAGGGTGGCGGCCTGCAGATGATCGTAAAAAACAGAGGCTCGGCAGGTACGGCAGATCCGCTTGATCAGCGCTCTACCGTCGGCTGGAAGGCGACCAAAACCGCCTGCATCCTGACTGATGCGTTCATGGTGCGTATCGAGACCGCATCTGCTTATTGATCTTGATCATATAAACAGGGCGGCAAATTTTGAAAGCGGGCAGGATAAATCTGCCCGCTGAAATTTTAAGTAAGGGAGAAATATATGATGGCTGGTAAAATTACAGGATCAAAGATAAAAATCAGGCTTTACAAGGACAATGACAAATACAAGGATGACGTGCAGGTGATTGTAAACGGAAAAGTGTTTTTGATCAAGCGCGGGATCGAAGTTGAGGTGCCGGATTTTGTGGCGGAAGTGTTGGAAAACGCTCAAATTCAGGCACAATATGCAGCGGAATACAGCGAAAAAGCTGCTTCCGGCTCAGAGGTGTAAGCCATGTATGACGCTTTACTCGAAAAAGTGAGAAGAATCCATCCGAATGCTTTGAGCGATCAGGATATTATCGGCTTTTTTGATGAAGCGATTGCAAAAGCATGTCCGGATGAAAACGATTATGGCTCCGGAGAATACTTGAACGATGTTTTACTGTTTTATGCGCTGGCGCAAATTTCGCTCTATTCTAATGATATTGCGAGCTACGGTAATTATTATGTGCTTTACAATAATGCTGCGCAGGAGTTCAGCCGCCGCAGCTTTCAGCCGGATGAGGAGCACGACAGATACAGCAATATGTGGTAGATTTTGCGGAAAGGAACAAATGATGTATTATCTTCCGAAATTAAATACACCGAGGCAAAAGGTGGATTCCATCGTCGAATTTAAAGGATTGAACGAGCATGCTTCAATTGATGACAACGAGCTGTCCGATTGCCATAACATCAGTATGGAAGAATACCCGTCTTTGAGCTCCCGATGCGGATATGAGGTGTTTGACAACTTTGATTTGGGGTCTCCCTCACAGGGAATCAAAGCATACGGCATACAAGGGGAAACTATGATCACCGACAAATACGATAACTTTGCAATGACACATGATGTAAGTGCGTATTTGGCAAGGGTGGGGCAGGAGCCGGATAAAAAAACGATTTATTCAGGGACATCAGAGGAATATGATCTGTACGGCTGCTGTAATTATAACGGCGTGCTGACGATATTTCAGGGTACGCGGGAATCAATGGGAATGACTGTCCCCAAAATAGTGGTATATGAAAACTGGAACAGCCCTCAATATATTGAATTGACGGGCTTACTCGGCATTGGCACGATCGGAGTAAACAATTCTTTTCTGCTTTCGTTTGGATCCAGACTGATCATTGTCAAAGAAAATGAAATCCACATCAGCTTTGATAACGATATCAGCGCTGATAAATGGCAGGAGTATCAGATAAACGGTGTAGGAACCGCAGAATGCGCGCAGGAAATCCAGATAACTGATGACGGGTATTTTACCGGGTGTATCAATTATCGGGATTATCCGGTGTTTTTTAAGGAAAACAGCATGTATATCCTTTATGGGGAGTATAATCCGTTTTCCCTGAGCAGGATTGACACGGTCGGATGTATTTGCCCCAAAACAATCGCCATTTGCAACGGGTCCCTGTATTTTTTGTCAAAGCTCGGTGTAATGGAGTATAACGGAGGCACCCCGAAGCTGATTTCTCAAAATATCAATCTTGATACCTCGGCTGCTGCATACGGCATCTATGATTCCGCATGTGCGGACAACCGATATTATTACATCGGAGATTATATATTTGACACGTATTCCAGAACATGGGGGAAGCAAATGATCCCGAATCCTGATACTGCTTCGGGAGAATCGGTCAGGATTCGGCCACAATGCTATTTTGACAGCAAAGTATATGTGACAGGGAATCTGCTGGTTGATGTGGGAGGGCAATCCCCCTATGACATGCCGACCTTGTATCGAAGTGATCAGGATGCATTGACGGAATGGACGTTTACGACGAAGCTGTTTCACGAATATCTTGCGGGGAAAAAGCTGCTGTCAAAAATTATCATTGGTTTTGAAAAGGCGGGCACTCAGTCGCTCAAAATAGAAGTCAGTCTGGATAAAAAAGAATTTTCCGCAGTCTATGAATGGGACGGCACAACAGACTTTGTCAAAGAGGTTCCGGTCATATTTCCTCCTTCAGACACGTTCCAGATCAGAGTAAGCGGAAAAGGACAAACCTTGATACACTATTTGAAAAGAATATACCGTATATTGGGGGAATGGTGATGTCAGTCGTAAAGTTCAGTAGCCTGCCGACCTACGCAAAAGGGCAAAACAGCATTGAATCGTTAGATGAAAAGATCGAGCAGTTAAAGCGGGATCTGGAATACATCCTGAACAATCTGGACAAACGAAATTTTACATTGGAATTTTTGAGCCAAAACGGGCTGAAATAGGGGGGAATCAGTATGGCATATCAAGCTAAAAAATTTGATTACGCGGCTTTTTTGAGCCCAAACAAAGATAGACTCAATCAACTGCAAAATCAAATAAACAATTATGAGCAGAATTTTAACAGCACCTATGATCATACAAAGGATGCGGGATGGGTGGCTGCAAATGATCAGCTGATGAGTGCTGCTGATGTCGCATCCAGCAACGCAAGGGGCAGGCTGGCAAACCGGATCGGCGCGACCTCTACCGCCCAGCAGGTCGCATCAGACAGTGTTTATGCAGATGCTTTGAAAAACTCTCAGAACCTGATTCCACAGTACAGAGAGGCGGCATATGACAAGGGATACAACAATCTGCAAAATCAGTACAATATGCTGCTGCAGCAGGATCAATATGATTACCAAAAATATTTGAATGATCGAAACCTCGCATATGACCAATATAACACGGTCGAAAATAATAATCTTCAGGCGTATTTGGCAGAGCAGAACAGACTTGCGGCGCAGGCGCAGGCGGAGGCAGACAAGCTCAAGGCGCAGCTGGACAACGAGTACAAATATAATCAGCTGATTGCTCAATATGGTTCTGACTGGCTGAATCAAGGCAACTTGACCGGGAGCGGTGCGTCATCCGGCAGCACCGGAGGATGGACGCCGATGACAAACAGCTCATCCGATGCCGTAAATGATTTTCTGAACAATATTTACGACAGGAGCACGTTTAACCGAAACCTCGCCGGTCAATCGGGATATTCCGATTACAACAGCTACGTCGAACGGATGATAGGCGACTGGATCAGAGCCGGAAGGCTGACACAAAGTGATGCAAACAGAATCCGTGCGTATTACAAATAAAAGATATAAAGCGGGACGGGTGGTAAAATGGCATATTACACCAGCAAAAATGATAATCTGAATTATGACAGCAGCAATGTGGAAAAATGGCTGACGGATGCAGGTAAGTTTTTCTCGGATGTTCAGAGCAAAAGCGGTAGTATTGACACCTATGGCGGATGGGAGAGCTACAAGAGCGGGATCGATTATAACAAGATGAATACCCTGCGCCGTCAGGTTATTGATGCCCGCCTTTATCTGTCGGACAACAAAGATGCGCTGGGCAATGACAATTACAACGCATTGACAAAGCAGATCAACTCCTATGTGAATGCGATGGATTATCTGACCGACCAGAGATCTGAGCTGGATAACTATTACTCGCAATGGAAAAGCGAGGCGGATTATAATTCCGCCATGAAGCAGCAAGCAGAGCAGCAAAAGGAATACCAGCGCCTGATGGGGATTGATGTGGAAGCCACAAAACAGCAATATCAAAACACCCAAAAGAGGCTGGAACAGCTGCAAACGGAATTGAACCGTGCCAATAATCCACAGGCATATCCCGATCAGAGAAGTTCCGCTGTTGTCATGAGCGATATCGAGCAGGTCAAAAAACTGCAAAATCAGTATTATAAGGATTACATAGATGCGCAGCAGCTGCAAGCCTTAGAGCAATATAATAACCTTAAGAATGCACCTGATTTTTCTCGCTTGGCTCAGCAAGGACTTTCCGCTAAAAAGCCGGAATACAAAGATTTGTCAAACATCGGATTTGTTGACAGCTATTATTCTGATTATGACAAGATTGTGTATCCGTTTGGTAATTCCGCAAAATTGACAGATGACGAAAAAAACATCTATGGATATCTGGTAGCTACAAAAGGGGAAAAAGCGGCCAATCAATATTTAGACACCTTACAGGAAACGATCAATTACAGGCGCGGGACCGATCTTGCAAATTCAATCCAAGGGAATCGGTTTTTACAGCTTATCTCCGGTGTCCCTGCCGGTATTGACCAATTTGCCGGTGGGATACAGCAGCTGTTTCAGGAAAATCGTATCCCTACATCTGCCACGCAGGTGGCGTCTGCACAGACGCGAGAGAATTTGTCTGAAAGCGGGCCGAAGCTATTCGGATCATCTCTTGGGCAGATAGGCTATGATATGGTAACAACTACCGCCAATATGGCACCGTCTATTTTACTGAGTGGGTTGATTACAGCGGCCACCGGCGGTACCGGTGCTCCGGTCGCATCTGCATTAGGAGCGTCTTTGATGGGAGCATCTGCCGGAGGTAATGCATATAATCAAGCACTTTCCGAAGGGTTCAGCCCGGATAGCGCCAGAGCTTATGGAATGTTGACAGGTGCATCCGAGGCGGCTTTGCAATATTTATTGGGTGGTATCAGCAAGCTTGGCGGAAGGCTTACCAGCAAAACCGTTCAGGCGGCAATCAATAAAATTGATAATACTATCCTTCGCTTTGCTGCAGAGCAAGGAATCCATATGCTGGGTGAGGGCACGGAGGAATATTTGCAGGAGATTTTGACTCCTGTTTTTCGCAATATTGTTTTTGACGAAAACAACCAGATCAAACCGTTTTCTCAAGAAGCCTTATATGCGGGATTATTGGGGGCATTATCTGCCGGGATTATGGAAGGGCCGTCTATATTGGCAAATACAATCTCCAACCGTCAGGCAACAGGTAATGCAGGTCATAATGAGATACAGAATACCAATACGCCATCCGAAACGATGCCAGTAATACGTTCTGGAATCAATGGCGAAATCATTGATAATGCGGGAGAAAATCAGTATAATAATATCAGAGGTGAGCAGCGTGAAACAGAAGTATACCAAACCGAATATCCAACCACACAAAATCAGGCCGGAGGATATGCCGGAGTATCAGGACAAGCTGTCACAGGCGATTATTCGGGAACTGCGCAAAGACAATATGACAGACGAGCGGATTATCGAGGAGTTGGACTGGATGTAGCACAGTCCCTACAAAATCAGGGGATTACGCCGGATATAGCGAACTCTCCTGAAGGTCGTGTGTTGTATGATATTACAAATGTAAAAGAACTCCCCGGCAATCACGAATATCGAGGTGGAACCGTTCCACTTTACAATACCGTGTCCTCCGGGGAGCTTCCGTTAGGAAACACAATCGACCGTATATCAGCCGATAATGCTCTTCTTGACACCAATATACCACAAGATACAACGGGTGTCAATAACAGTATACTTGAAAACAGCGAAAATATGCCGATTCGCATTCCGCAGGCTGATCTGGATATTATGCAATCTATTGCAGAAAGCCATAAAATTAGGTTCGAGATTGCAGATTTGGGGCAAGGGATCAACGGTAATTATAAAGACGGTGTTATCTACGTCAGCCCATACACCCAACAGCCTGTTCTGGAAATATTCAAACACGAGCTGACCCACCGGCTTGAGCAAACAGGCAGATATAAAGACCTGTATCAAATCGCAAAAGAATATTACAACAATGCTGCGGAAGACACCGACTTTGCTGCTGAGGCCAGAAGAAAGCAGGATTTATACCAAAGGAGAGGCAAAGACATCAGCTTCCGCGAGGCGGAGCGAGAGGTCGTTGCGGATTTTGTCGGACAGCATCTGTTCACCGATGATGCAGAGATCCGACGCCTTGCCAACACCCGGCCGACCCTTGCGCGGAGCATTGTCAACTGGATCCGGGAAATCATTGCCATTTTCAAAGGCGACACGCAATCGGAGCTGCTGCTCAGAGCAGAGCGAAAATATCTTTCGGCGCTGCGTCAGGCAGATAACCGGGATGGGATCAAGAACAATCAGCAAGATCCCAGATATAGTATTAACCCGGATTTTGAAGCGCAGTATGATCGTTGGGATAAAAAGAACAACCGAGGATATTTCAAAGTTGGTACAACTTCCGAAGCATTAAAAAGCATCGGGATTGAGCCGAGTGAAATTTACTGGGATAAGGCTAAAATTATCAAAATTCAAAAAGATCATCCTGATATGACAGATTCAGTCATTAAACAAGTGCCGCAGTTGTTAGAAAACCCAATGATTGTGATGCAATCTCAGACGGTAGTTAATCGTATAGTGGCTTTAGGCGAAGTATATGCTGATGGGAAACCGGTATTGTGCGCTTTAGAGCTGAGACCAAAAAATAATAAAAATGAAATTGGAAATTTTGTCAAGATCGCAAGTGCCTATTCTAAAAATTCTTTGCAGAATTTGGTAAATACATCTGATATTTTGTACGTCAATCCAAATAAAAATAAAACCGATAGTTGGCTAAAGGCGATCAGGCTCCAATTGCCGTCAGGCTTAACCAACTACGGTTCTATTCATAATGTAACATATGTTAATAAAAATGTCAATGGTAATGTTACATTTGGAGCAGTACCCAAGAAAACAGCTATGCGAGCTGCATTTGAAAAAGCTGGGTACAACACCAGTATATCCGAATCAGGCGAAAATAGTACCGGAAACACAAAATATTCTTTAAACGATAGCAAAAGTATTCCTTTAGAGCAGCGTGTTTCCGGCGATGAGCTACTGGATGCGCTGGATTTGATTGACACCCTGCAAAGTGTTGGCGCGAAAGTTGATAAAAATGGATACATCACGGTCTATCATCGAACAAACAAACAAAATAAAGAAAAGATACTATCCTCCGCTCGAATGACTGCAAAAGAGGACGGTATCTTTTTTTCTACCAAAAAAGATGGTCAAAATGTGGGTTATGGTTCTGAAATCATAGAATTTAAAATTCCAGCTGAAAAACTAATGTTGGATGACATTTTTGACAATGAAGCGCATTTGAGGCTTCCGTTAAAAAGAGCGGGAGAAATAATCGATATTAGCCAATATTTAAACGACAACACTGGAAATGATGCTGGGGAATCGAAATATTCCCTTGCTGATGACTATGACTTTCTTGTGAATCAATATGGCGCCATCGAGCCGGGAGAAAATCCCGTTCGGGATGTCAGCGTCCCGAGACAAACCGCTGATGATAACCGCGTCGGACGTACGGTTCGTACCGCTATGGAAGCGCAGGGAACGCCGGATGCTTTGGTTGATCGCTTAAAAGAGGATGTCGTCAACGGTATTCACTCGTATAAAGTAGTGACCGACAAGGCTGCAACAGACAGCGCAAACAATCGGCTGGATCAATGGGGATTCGAAAAGAGTTATCAGTATTGGAAAACTCTGATTGAAGGCAACAAAAAAGTCACGAAATATGACATGGCACTTGCTCAACAGATGTATATTGAAGCAGCAAACAACGGAGATTTTGACCTTGCGCAGCAAATACTTGCCGACGTTGCCGTTGAAGCAACCAGAGCGGGACAAACAGGTCAGGCGATCCATCTGCTTAAAAGCTTGACCCCACAAGGAAGGCTATACAAGATTGACCGACTGGTTTACAAGATTCAGCAGGACATTGACCGGAGAACAAAGGGAAAAGGAAAAACCATAAAGGTAAAAGATGAATTGAAAAACCGGATGCTTCGGGCAAGATCAATCGAGGAAATGGATGCCATTGAACAGCGTATACATCAGGATATTGCAGAACAAATGCCGGATCCGACATTGCTGGACAAATGGAATGAGTGGCGGTATCTGGCTATGCTCGGAAATCCAAGGACACATATCCGGAATATTTTGGGGAATGTGCTGTTTGTGCCTGCGATCCAGACCAAAAACGCGCTCGGGACTTTGATTGAGAAAGCATTGCCGCAGGAGCAGCGGACAAAAGCAATTCTGACGCCAAAGGACAGGGCAGCCATCGATTATGCCAAAGCCGACTTTGACCAAATAGCGGATGAAGTCATGGGCGGAAGCAAGTACGGACAGGGATCGAACAGTCTGAACACTGACCGGAGGGTATTTAAAAACAGATTGTTAGAGCGTGCTCGAAAATCAAACAGTAATGCGCTGGAAAAAGAGGACCGCATATTTACAAAGCGCGCATATGCTTCCTCATTGGCGCAGATCATCAAAGCGCGCGGTTGGGATGTGAATAACATCACCGATGAGCAACTATCAGAGGCGAGAAACCATGCGATTCGGGAAGCGCAAAAAGCGACATATCGAGATGAGTCAAAGGTTGCGGATTTTCTGAATAAGATCTCCAGATCAAGTAAACCTCTAAACATCATCGTAGAAGGGGTGCTTCCGTTTAAAAAGACACCGATTAATATTTTGAAGCGAGGCGTGGAATACAGCCCGCTCGGTCTGGTAAACGGAATCAAAGAGATTGTTTACGATGTGCGAAAGGGAAATAAAACAGCAGCCGAAGCAATCGACCATATCTGTGTCGGACTCACCGGAACCGGAATGCTTGCCATGGGGATGTTTTTATCTGTAATGGGGTGGTTGCGGTCAACCTCTGACGATGATGAGGAAAAAACACTGGATACCTTGTCAGGAGAGCAGGAGTATGCCCTGCAAATCGGAGATTACAGCTATACCATTGACTGGATTGCGCCATTGTCTTTGCCGTTGTTTGTAGGGGCGGAAATCCAAAACTATATCGAGCGAGGGGATGCGGATGCCGTGAAAAGCTTCGGGAGAGTTTTAGATGCTCTAACAGGAATGTCAGACCCGATGTTTAATTTGTCCATGCTGCAAGGAATCAACAGCACAATGGAAACAGTACGATACAGTGAAAATCCGGTGATTGATGTGGTGGCAAACACGGCGGCAGGATATGCCGGCCAGGCTGTTCCGACGCTGCTGGGCCAGAATTCAAGAACAATAGATCCTACCAGAAGAAACACATGGTATACGCCGGAGGACAGTAACGCCGGAAAGCTGATCAACAAAACGGTCAAAAAGATTCAGGCAAAAACTCCGCTCAGCAGGCTTCTTGAACCATATGTGGACAAATGGGGGCAGCAGGAAAGCGAAGAGAACCTGTTTGTTCGTGCGCTTGAAAACTTCTTCTCTCCCGGATATGTCTCAAAAGATACCGATGATCCCGTGACGAAAGATCTAGTGGAAATTTACAGCCGGTCCGGAGAAGACGGCGTGATCCCCAAAAGTGCACCGAACAGCTTAAAGCTTGACGGAGAAACCTATCGTTTAACCGAAAAAGAATACACTGCATATCAAAAGACGTTAGGAAATCTTTCCCACGATTTGATCGAGCAATACATCAACAGTCCTGTTTACCATTCCATGACAGACTCGGAACGCGCGGAAACGATCAGCGATCTATATTCCTATGCGAACGAAACGGCAAAAAATGAATTTTATAGCGGCCGCAATATCCCGTATACCATTGATGATATGCCGAAGACAAAAAAAATCAACGAAGTAGAGCAGGAGGGCGTGAATTTGTTTGAATATCTGTATGCGAAAATCAAAATAAAAGATATCGAGGGAGATAAGCGTGCCAACGGTGACACAATTTCGGGATCGGTCAAGCGGAACAAAATCAATTATATGGTGAATCAGCTCGGATTCAGCCGACAAGAGGCAAACAAAATATATGAATTAACTTAGGGGGGATAGGGTTGCAATTTCAAATCAAAAAGAACCAAATAATCAGAATGGATAAGGAGCTGCTGACGACCGAGAACGTGAACTCGGTGGAATGCAGCTTCACTTTTTCACAGGAGTATGAGGGGCTGGATCTGTTTGCGGTGTTCTACCGAAATGAGGAGGACAACCGCTTTGTCGAGATCAAGGACGGTGTCTGTATGCTCCCGTGGGAGCTGCTGCAAGAAGAAGGGATCCTGTATGTCGGCGCATACGGTATCAGGAACACCGAGGAAGAAGTCGAGAAGCGGATGACCACCAACGCGGTCGTGGTCCGGATTGTCGCCAGCCTGTCATCGGAGGCGGAACCCAACGCCGCTCCTTCCCCCGATCTCTGGGAGCAGTATCGGATGGAAATACTGGGATATCAAAGCGACGCCGAAGACTCCGCCGCCCAGGCGGCCGCATCGGCTTCTCAGGCGGCCGAGTCGGCTTCGCAAGCGTCCGCATCCGCCATGCAAGCGGACAGCTCCCGTCAGCAGACGGCGCATCTGGCGGAAAATGCAGAGCTGGACGCGGCGACCGCGTTGGAATACGGGAACAAGGCGTACGAATACGGCAATCTCGCATTGCAGTATAGAAACGAGGCGCAGCAGATCAAGGACAGCACCGAGCTGTTTTATGACGTTACGGCAAGCAAGGTCGGCTTTCGGCGTGCAGATGAAGCAAGCTTCAGTTACACCGACGACCTGACCGGACCGCAGGGGCCGCAGGGAGAAAAGGGAGATCCCTTTACCTATGAGGATTTTACCCCGGAGCAGCTGGCTGCGCTCAAGGGGCCGAAAGGAGATCCGGGAGAAACAGGAGCGATCAGCGCCGAGACCCAAACAGCCTTCAATGGGCTGCTGAAGGGAAACGGAGCATCCGTGACGACCGCGACAGCCGGAGTGGATTTCCCGTCGATGGATCAGCTCGCGGCAAAGCAGGATAAAATCACGGCATCGGGTCTTCTGAAAGGAGATGGAAACGGTGTTACGGCTGCTAGCGCCGGTACAGACTATGTAATTACAAGCCAGCTGGATGCTAAGCAATCAGTGATTACTGCGTCTGGGCTCCTGAAGGGTGACGGAAGCGGAACTATTACAGCAGCTGAAGCGGGCACTGATTATGTAACACCGGCACAGCTCGCAACCAAGCAGCCGCTGATCAACACGTCCGGGATATTGAAAGGTAATGGGAACGGAAATATTATACAGGCAACGCCCAATACCGACTACGCTACCACCCGCCTGGCGACCGCCGCATACTCCGGCCTGATGTCAGCGTCCCACTTTTTGAAGGTGAACGGCACGCAGGACTATGTCGTCAACCAGATTTTTTCCGGCAGCTCCTCTCAGGTCACCAGAACCTGGAACAACGGCATTGTGGAGTACTGGAACTCGGCGCGAATCAGCAACGTCAACTTTTCCAGAGACAGTGCCGGAGCCGGGACGCACATGTATACACAGGACAGCGATCCCTATGTGCTGTCATTGCCCAGTTCCTTTCAGAATATTTTTTCGGTAAACGCCACCCCGATTATTCAGTCCAATTACACCTTTTTTCAGGTGATGGTGGTGGGGCTCAGCGCGGATCAGATACAGTACCGTATCTGGAGCAACGGAAACGGAACGCTGAGTTTTGCCGACGTGTGCTTTTATATCATCGGAAGCAATCAATGACAAGGAGACAAAAAACATGACCGAGATCTTTCTGAAATGGCTGATCCCGTTTCTGTGCGGTGCGGCGGTATCGGCAGCAGGAACGCTGTTCGGCGCCTGGAAAAACGGACGGAAAAAAGACCGCGCCGTGGAAAACGGGCTGCAAAGCCTGCTGCGCGCCGAGATCATCCGCTCGTATGAAAAATATA
>ERZ1090865.788-NODE-788-length-17125-cov-11.570240_pt1 | contig 17125 bp, 11 predicted proteins | sample MGYA00478478_ERZ1090865 | MGnify/ENA primary metagenome ERZ1090865 (study PRJEB33644, sample SAMEA5815715) | chicken gut metagenome | biome: Chicken; feature: Gastrointestinal Tract; material: Caecum | place: Ireland | collected 2019-01-01 | study: A study of the... | reverse complement strand
ACAGGTCGAAAGTGTAGCACCTGCGGAAAGCATATTAAGAATCGAAGCTTTTAAGATTTCAACTTCCAACTTCGGATACTGATTTGGAAAATATAATGTTCCGCTCTTGCTTGAAGAAGCCAAGAAAATGTTCCAAGTGTTACCATCAAATGAATTGCTTGAATATAATGTAAGAAGCCTCTCGTAAGATTTCTTTGCAGCATCTGGAATTCCAATTGGAATTTTAAATTCGCCAATTACTTGTAGTGCAGCAGAACTCATATAGCCACACCTCCCTTTTGGACAATCCGTTCAGGACAGGTTCTACAATCTTTCCCTTTACAGATTTTGTCTGAAGAACATGTCCCAAACATAACCATGTTATTCTGTTTCTCCGACCCGATACTGCTTGAAGAAAGCACGGATTTTTCCAAAGTCTCTTTGTAAAATGAATTGTACTTGCGTGCCTCGTCCGTAGGATAACACTGATTGTAGGACTGACTTGCAACTACTGGGGAGTTACCCAAAAATGAAGACACCTCCTCAGCACTCTTTCCGCTTGCAAAGAGCGCTCGGCCTATTTCGGCACGAATGCTTCTAAGAGATTCTCTGTCAATGATGCCATCCTCGTCCCTAATATTTGCTTTTGAAAGCATATTGCAGATAAAGTATTGCAAACCGCTGCCGTTAAGAACCCTTGGTGGCAGATGGGTTCCAGTTCTTCTATTCAGTTCTTGATAGACGAGAAGATATGGCTTGTTAAGTTGGGAACGCAGGTCCTTTGTTTGATTGATAAATTCCTTGATTTCCATTGCGAGTTCATCTGGAATTTGGCACTCATTATAAACGGGTAGGCCATTTTCAATGCGGTATTTATAGGTCTTTTTCAAGAAGTAGCGTATGACATAATGACCTTGTGTATAGACCAATGAATCCGTTGTCAATGTATTAAATGTTCCATCTCGCATCCCCGTAGCGAAAGCTATTTTGATTCCAACCGAATAAACTGGTGGTGCAGTAGAAACCTCTTTGATAATACATTCTTTCGCGGCTTTTGATATTGGCGTTGTGTGAATTGACTCCCCTACAGGGAGCTTTAGTTTATAAAAAGCAGATGCAGGGTTTGTTGGTTCGATGCCTGTGATATATGCATAAAATTTTCCGAGAAGGAGAATCCGCTTCTTTATTGTTGTGTAAGCAAATTCAGAGGACTGAATCAGATATGAAAGTAGAATTTTTACATCGGAGGAAGTCAAGGATACGATGGATTCAATATAAATATCTAAGTCATTGAACATAATCGAAAAAAGCTGCCGAAAAAATCCACTGACAAGGGATGCTTTTTCTATGTTTAAATTTTTGCTTCCGAATTTAGCATAGTTTAAACAAAATTCCTTACACTCTTTTCGCAGTTGGAAGCCTCCGATAAAGACGAGCTCTGTGGAATAAAGAGTATTTGCATTTCGAAAATAAAGAGTATACGTGCCCTTGTCTGAAAGCATTTCTTGTTCATTTCCTGCTATCAACTGCTCCTCATAATAAGGAACACGGTCTTCGAGTTGCTCCAATAATGCATAGAAAAACTTTCTCGCGTTTCCCTGATATGGAACGGTTTTTATATAATTCTTAAGAAGCAAAAACGGATATACTCGTTGACGTGTGTGAACCATTCGTTCAGCAATTCTTGTGAAAAAGCATATGGCAAGTTTGGGATAACAAATTCGAATGATATCAAGCGCATTCAGATAACCGACCTCTTCAAATATAGCAAGAACAGTAGTCCTATCTTCCGATGCTAATGCTTCTTGTAAATTTTCAATTACCGATAATACATTTGTGGCTTCGGCTAAATGAGTTTTGCCTCTAAGACAAATATCCAAGGGCTCATCATTTAATGTGTAAGAAATCACGTTTCCGATAGATGAAGTATATTTTACGCAAAATTGGCTACTCGATGCGTACTTGGACCGCTTCAGCTTTAATGGCCCGTAAAATTGAAAATGTATATCTTTGTAGATTTTTGAAATTTCGGAAACAATAGAAAGACGGCGATATTTCTTCTCAGGGCAGGAGCCAAACACTTTCGTGAATGTTTCTGCAAACGGCGTATCGCACTGCTTCATTATTTCCGCACAATGGTACTGAAACAATTCCGACGTACTTTCGTAATATATTGAATCAAGAAGTATAAGTAAATTAAAGGTGTTGGTTCTTGATTGAACATCGCTAAACGTATGCCGCCAAATGAATACATCCTCAATATCCTTAAGCACGGAATTCAAATTATCAGCATTTCCAAAATCAACCCGGCATAAACGCTTCCCAAGGTGGATAACATTTCCGTCAATAGAGACAGCCCAATAGAATCCACTGGTATCGATAATTTCTATCGCTCTGCTCATACACGCTCCACCTCCGTACTAATTAGATTTCCATTTTTCTCAACGATTGAATCAAAATCAGAATATAGCTCTTTTATCAGCGGAGATATTTCGTGGATACGATTGATAAGGTCGTAGTGCTTCAACGAATCGAGCGATTTCCAGTCCATCAGATTACAGAAATCAACATCACTAAAGGTCGGAATTCCGTTTCGTCTGCAATCAAGTTGATATGTCCGAAGGGCTGCTGCAAAGGTACTCCGACCTGCATGGGTATGAAGCGCTTCAATATTCCAACCATATTTCTTGTTTACCTCAACTCTTGCAGATTCGAGTGCTGCGCGATACGCTTGGTATGTTACAGGCTTTCCATTTCGTCCAATGAAGAAGGCGTTACTATTCGTTTTGATATTTCCACGTACATCGATTAAATACTGCCGCATATCTTCAATTAAAGTTGCAGGAATATAAGACGTGTGGATTTTTCCTGTTTTGCTTTTTGTAGGCGTTACTGTACCGTTATAAAGGTCTACGGAATCCATCGTAAACGACAACACTCCTCCAACACGATGTCCTACATAGACAGTGTCGAGAAATATGCAGCGGTAGACCAACGGAAGTGCGTCTGCAATAGCATTGATTTGCTCGGCACTGTACCATTTTACATAGGTGGATTTTGGCGTATCTTTTTGGTTGGGTCTAAACATATAGCTTAGATAAGGAATCATTGTAAGATGCTCTTTTGCATCTAATACATGAGCCTTTTTATGACCCTTTGTTGGTGCAAGCATCATTAACTGTGAGCGAGTATAAAGGCTCTCGTCCATCTTGTAACCTCTAAGCGAGAGGTTATCGTACAACTTAGACAAAACTTCAATATAGTCTTGAATAGCAGAGTAACTACAAGGCGCTCCTTTTCCTGCATATGGGAGGCTATCAATATAAAGTTCCTGTAAAAAATCCTGAATGTCTGACATCTTGACATCCATGACTTCTAAACCATGTTCGTCAAGATAATTCAAATAGATGCACAAGTAGTAGACAGAAGTTGTTAAAGGCTTTTCTTTGCTTATTTGCAATAAAACTAAATGACGGTTTATTTCAGTACAGGGAATGTCATCATCAACAATCAAGTTCATAGGTTGCCAAGAATCATTGTTAGTTCCATATGGATATAGAGCTTTTTTCACTTTGAATCGCATTCGCTATTACGCTCCTTTTTACTCCGACCTCCGCGATTCCGAAGAATATAGTCACGAAGGCTATCTTTAGATATCCAGTACCGTGTGCCAATTTTATAGTAAGTCAGTTCTTGGTATTCAAGGCAGAGCTTGTATACCATTGCTTTCGTACAGTGCAGAATTTTGGCAACATCGGCTGCTTTCAATTCAGTGGGCTGCATATCGTAGGTTTTCAAAAATTCGGTCATGATTTAAGTCTCCTTTCAAATTTAAAACGGGTTTCAGTTGAATCCATTTATATTGTAGCTCAATATTGTAATCTATAATAGGGCAAACATAGGGATAACATTTTGCTTTTTGCAAAAAATATAGGGTAAACATAGGGATAACATTTAGATTTTTGAGCTTTTCCTATTAAAATTCATTGCACAAACCACCAACATAAAATATAATTGTGATAGATAAGATGGCTGACTGATAAAGGTGTGTTGCAATGGGATTGTACTATTCGACAGATTTTGTCCTGCGTTGGTATAAAGCAGATGATTCTCTGCTGGAGCAGGACCACGGACGGACACAATATACCGTTATAGACACTGATAAACTGGTAGCTTTACGCGAACAGGACACCTCATCTGCGTCTATCAGAACATGGCTTGAAACTAACGGTGTTCCTCCAGATGGGCACCGCCCTCCCTATGATGGAACTATGCCGGATGAACTTCTATCCGGCATGGAAGTTGGTATAACTAATGCACGAGCTGTATCCAGAGCCTATGCCGTTCTGGATGATGATTCCGTTATGGAATCCGGTACATTTTTAGCTTTAAGTGAACTTCGCAAACTGTTTGTGCCGCAGGAAACGAGAGAACAGCATACGCAACGGATACTTGATATAGAAAGCAGGATGCCAAGGCTCTTTGCTGAAAAATATAAGTACACAGATGAATGCCTACGAATGCTTATGGGCCGTGCGCCGTTGCAAAGCAATTATTTAGCAACCGGGTATCTTCTCTCCTGCATATGGGCTGATATTGAAGAAGGCATTCCGGATGAGTTGGTAAAGAAATTAGAATATACCAGCCGCGAATATAAGAGTGAAAATCGCAAACGAAAAGGAGATACTATATCAGTAAATATTCCGTGGTATGTAAATCCTGCCGCGAAAGAGTATATTGCTAAGCAATTTACTTCCCTAGCGGAAGGAATCATAGACAGTCTAAAATACTATCGCAGGAAAGGGCTGGATGGCGCTCCCGGAATCGATACATATCCCGGTGCATGGAAAACGGCTATTTCCAAATACGAATCCATAACCGAAGGCCCTCGTTGGAGAACCGCAGAGGATGTACTTTCCGATATAACACGCAATCCAAATAAGTACATACGTCTTGCTGTGGATGACTATGTAAATATAAAACTTCGCGATTTAACGTACAACTATGATAGTGAAAAGAAAAAGCGGCAGTTAGTATCTCCGACTATCAATACACTTTTATATGCGGCAATTGTCAATGAGCAGGCCGGTCATGTACAATACCGCAAATGCTTGCTCTGTGACAACTATTTCCAGTTGAGCAACCACAAAACACGGATGTATTGTGATGTACATATGGGGCCGTCAGCAAAATACTATCGCAAACGAATGGAAGAACTCCGAAAAAAGCAGCAAGAGGCCACAGATGAGGCGTACCCTAAAGAAAGTGAATAAAAGGGACAAAATATGCTGATTGAATTTACTGTAGAAAACTATCGCTCGTTTCGAGACGAGGCAGTTCTTTCTATGGAGGCAACTGGGTCAAATCAATTTATGAGTGTTCCTATTCCTTTTGGCGGGCTGCAAATTCTTCCAAGCGTTGCCATTTACGGAAAGAACGGCGGAGGTAAAAGCAATATAATCAGAGCTTTTTGGCTTGCTGTTCAATTTATCAGAACTGCACAGCGGACCCAACATGAAGAAGCCACAATACCAGTGACTCCGTTCGCTCTAAATGATTATTCGGCATCTGAACCGACAAAATTTTCATTCGTGTATACCTTGAATGGCATCAAATACTGGTATTTTTTCTCTGCTACAAAAGAGAAAGTGTATTCTGAGTCCTTGTATCATGCCCCAAAAGGACAGAAAGCGCTTGTTTTTTCCAGAGATGGACAAAAAATTTCCTTCAAAGAAGCAAAAGCACGCAGAAAGCTGATAAGCCAAATAGTTGCTGAAAATCAGTTGTTCTTTTCTGTTGCCTGCACCATGAATGATGCGGATTGCGCTAAGGCTATGGCATGGTTCCGAGAAATGATTTATTTCTCCAGAGATTATTCGGATATCCCACGGCAGTTACTCGAATGTCCCAATAATGCTAATATGCTGAGAGCGATTTCTGATTATGCAAAAGCAGTAGACGTTGGTATCGAGGATATGAAATTTGAAATCAGCGGCAAAGAAATCAACGATGATTTATTGGAAAATGCATCAGATGAAATCAAGGCAGCACTCGTACAGTTCATACATCAGCTTTCGGAAGAATCAAGTGATTCAGAAGCTCATCTAAGGATGGGACAAGTTACAGCGACTTCTCTACATCAGGGCAAAGATAAAAATGGAAGGCTCCAGATGTATTCAATAGCATTGGCTGATGAATCCGATGGAACGAGAAAATTGATGGCGCTTGCTCCTGCAATCGAGTCCGCCTTGGCAAAAGGTGGTCTTTTGCAGGTAGATGAACTAGAACTACATCCCGCCTTAGTTGAATTTGTCATTTCCAAATTTCAGAGTAAAAAGACAAATCCGAACGGAGCGCAGATTGTTTTCACAACGCACAACACAGAATTATTGAGTATGGAATTGCTTCGTAAGGACCAGTTTTATTTTGTAGACAAGCACAATGATGATGGCGCATCAGAGCTGTACAGCATTAGCGATTTCTCGGCCCAAACAACAGAAAATATCCGTAAAGAATATCTTTTTGGAAAATATGGTGCAACTCCCAGTATAGAAATTGATGAAATTGTGTAATTAACCGCAATAGTTTACAGTGTTGTTGGTTATGGAACTTTAGATACCAAAGTGAATACAAATAAAAGCGGCTCTCCTTGCGAGGGCAGCTTTTATATTTTGCTTCCACAAATTCAAGCCGCTATTTTTGTACATATAGCCATTTGCTTATTTCCGCAATAAATGCTAATATAGTATTTACTTACACAAAAACACTTATGACAAGGGAGTAAGTAAATGACTATAAAAATACAAACACCACAGAACAACAGAACATACACTACTTAGGCCGCTCCGCAAGGGGCGGCTGTTTTTTTGCAAAAGAGAGATTTCTACATACCCAAAAGCGGAAAAAATTATTATCAAAAAGGATGGGAAATCATCATGGATGATATAAGAGACAAACTGTTGGCTGATACAGATGAAATAAAAGGCTACATGGATAATGAAGAATTAAGTTTCGAAGAAACAGTAGATGAAATGTTAGAAACTTGGAAAGACGTAATGCGTAAACTATATAACTTGTTTGGCAAGTTGAACGTGCAAGTGAGAGAAATGCCCGCTGATGAACCAGAAGATAGAACAGAAGGACCTTCCGATTCTATGACCGAATAAAATTAGGCTACGGATGAGGTTGCAAAGCAATTCGGCTTGAGTTACAATTAGGATGTTGAATGAATTCGTAATATTCTTACATGTATGGTTTACATTTTTGATACTTTACTGAATTCTATACACTCCCAAACAGCAAAGCACCGCGACCCCGTCAGGGCCGCGGTGCTTTTTTATGTATTGGTATAGGGGATTACAGCAGATCCACACCAGCGTCACGGCAGGCGTTCACCGTGTCTGCATCCCACAGGCTGACCTGAACCTCGCCCACATGTACTTTCCCCAACAGGAGCATGCACAGCCGGCTCTGGCCGATGCCGCCGCCCATGGTCAGCGGCAGGGTGCCGTCCAGCAGCAGCTTGTGGAAGGGCAGTTCCGCCCGCTCGGGGCAACCCGCCAGGTCCAGCTGGCGGCGCAGGGCGTCGGCGTCCACCCGGATGCCCATGCTGGAAAGTTCCAGCGCACAGCCCAGCGGCTTGTGCCAGAACAGAATATCGCAGTTCAGCGTCCAGTCGTCGTAGTCGGGGGCGCGTCCATCGTGGGGCTTGCCGCTTTTCAGCTTGCCGCCGATCTGCTGGATGCAGATGGTCCCGTGCTGTTTGGCAAAGGCGTTTTCCCGCTGCTTGGGGGTAAGGTCGGGGTAGAGATCCTCCAACTCCTGGGTGGTGATGAAGGTCACTTCCCGGGTCAGGTGAATCTTTTTCAGGGCAGGGAACTTCCAGCGCAGTTCATCGGAGGTGGCGCACACGGCGTCCACGATGTCCCGAACGGTGTCCTGCAGGAAGGCGGCGGTGCGCTGGCGGGCGGTGATCACCCGCTCCCAGTCCCACTGGTCCACATAAATGCTGTGCAGGTTGTCCAGTTCCTCGTCCCGGCGCACGGCGTTCATGTCGGTTACCAGGCCCTGGCCGGGGCGGAACCCGTACTTGTACAGGGCATAGCGCTTCCATTTGGCAAGGCTGTGCACAATCTCGGCCTGCTCGTCCAGGCAGGGTACGTCAAAGGCCACAGGCCGCTCCACACCGTTGAGGTCATCGTTGAGGCCGCTGCCGTGCAGCACGAACAGCGGTGCCGTGACCCGTTTCAGGTGCAGTGCCAGGCAAAGTTTTTCCTGAAAGATTGTCTTGATCAGGCCGATGGCCTTCTGGGTGTCGTACAACCCCAGAAGGCTTTTGTAGTTTTCGGGAATCTGGACAGAACTCATAGTATTCTCCTTCTTATTCTTACAAAACGGGGGAAGCGGTCAGGCTTTGGCAAACTGGCTCTCATACAGCTGGGCATAGAACCCGCCCTTGGCCAGCAGGTCCTTGTGGGTGCCGCGCTCGATGATGTTGCCGGCCTTCATGACGAGAATCTGGTCGGCATTCTTGATGGTGGAAAGACGATGCGCCACAATGAAGCTGGTGCGGCCCTTCATCAGTTCCTCAAAGGCATCCTGCACAAGCACTTCGGTGCGGGTGTCGATGCTGGAAGTGGCTTCGTCCAGGATCAGGATGGGGGGACGCCGCAGCATGACCCGGGCGATGCAGAGCAGCTGCCGCTGTCCCTGGCTGATGTTGCCGCCATCCTCGGCCACCACCGTATCATAGCCATTGGGCAGCCGGCAGATAAAGCTGTGGGCACGGGCCCGTTTGGCGGCCTCCACGATCTCCTCCCGGGTGGCATCGGGTTTTCCGTAGGCAATATTCTCGGCGATGGTGCCGGATTTCAGCCAGGTTTCCTGCAGCACCATGCCCAGGTTGGCGCGCAGACTGTCCCGGGTGACGGTGTCGATGGGATGACCGTCCACCTTCAGGCAGCCGCCGTTGATCTCGTAGAACCGCATGAGCAGATTCACCAGTGTGGTTTTGCCGCAGCCGGTGGGGCCCACCAGAGCGATGCGCTGTCCGGGCCAGACCCGCAGGTTCATGTCCTCGATCAGCGGCACGTCGGGGGTGTAGCGGAATTTCACGTGCTCGAATTCCACACTGCCGGCGCCCGCAGGCAGCACGACGGCGTCGGAGGCATCGGGCTGGATGGGCGTTTCGTCGATAAGGTCAAAGACCCGTTGGGCGCATGCCAGGGCGTTCTGCAGTTCGGTCATGACATCAGAGATGTCGTTGAAAGGCTTGGTGTACTGGTTGGCGTAGTTCAGGAATACCGTGAGTTCGCCCACCGTGATGGTGCCGGCGATGGCGGCGAAGGCGCCCAGCACGCCCACAGCGGCATACACCAGGGAGTTGACGAACCGGGTGCAGGGGTTGGTGAGGGAAGAGAAGAAGACGGCGCGCACACCGCATTTCTGCAGGTCCCGGTTGATCCGGTCAAAGCGTGCTTCGGCGCGGCTCTCGTAGCCGAAGGCGCGCACCAGGTGTTCGTTGCCCACCAGTTCCTCCACCAGGCTGGTCATCTCGGCGCGGGTTTCGCTCTGGACCTTGAACATGGAGTAGGTGTGGGTGGCGATAAAACGCGCCACAAAGATGGACAGCGGCGTCAGTGCCACCACCACCAGGGCGATGCGCCAGTCGATGGAGATCATGACGCCCAGGGTGCCCAGGATGGTCAGCACACCGGTGAACAGCTGGGTAAAGCCCATGAGCAGGCCGTCACTGAACTGTTCCACATCGGTGGTGATCCGGCTGATGGCATCGCCGGGGCGGTGGGCGTCCATATATTTCAGCGGCAGGATTTCCATCTGCCGGAAAGCCCGGATGCGCATGTCCCGCACCACCTGGAAGGTGATGCGGTTGTTGACCACGTTCATCAGCCACTGGGCCACGGCGGTGCAGAGGATGGTGGCGGCGATGGCTACGGCCAGTTTGGCCAGCCCCGCAAAATCCACCTGGCCGGGACCCACGATCAGGTCCACCGCTTTGCCGGAGAGAACCGGCGCCAGCAGGGTGGTAAAGACGGTGACGGCGGCCAGGGTCAGGGTGAGGGCCACCAGCCCGGCGTAGGGGCGGATGAGTTTCAGAACCCGGCGGACGGTGGAACCATTGTGTTTGATCTGTTTGCTCATAACGTCTTGCCCACCTCCTCCTTGCTCAACTGGCTCAGGCAGATTTCCCGGTATACCGGGCAGCTTTTCAGCAGCTCGGCATGGGGGGCGTCGCCGGTCAGCACACCGTCGTCCAGTACCAGAATGTGGTCGGCGCGCTGCACGCTGGCCGCCCGCTGGGATACGATAAAGACCGTCATGCCCTGGGTCTTTTCTTTCAGGGCCTTGCGCAGGGCGGCGTCGGTGGCGAAGTCCAGCGCCGAGGCACTGTCGTCCAGAATCAGGATCTTGGGCCGGGAGACCAGGGCGCGGGCGATCGTCAGGCGCTGACGCTGCCCGCCCGAGAAGTTGCGTCCGGCGGTCTCCACCGGCGCATCCAGCATGCCGGGCTTACCGCGCACAAAATCGGCGGCCTGGGCGATTTCCAGAGCGGCCCAGATTTCCTCGTCGGTGGCCTCGGGGGCAGCCCAGCGCATGTTGTCCCGGATGGTGCCGGTAAAGAGGATGGCCTGCTGGGGCACAATGCCCACCCACTGCCGCAGTTGTGTAAAGGAATATTTCTTTACATCGTGGCCGAAGAGTCGGACACAGCCTTCGCTGGCATCGTAAAAGCGGGCCACCAGGTCGATCAGCGTGGTCTTGCCGCTGCCGGTGCCGCCGATGACGCCGATGGTCTGGCCGGGCTGTGCCGTAAAGCTCACGTCGGTCAGGCTGGGGGCGCCGGCACCGCGGTAAGTAAAGGTGACACCCTCGAAGGATACGGCAGGCGTATCGCCGCAGGGAGCCAGTTCAGGGGATGCGGGGTCCGGCATGGAGGTGCGGGTGTTGAGAATCTCATTGACGCGCAGGCCGCTGGCCATGGCGCGGGTCACCGAGATCACCAGGTCGGCCAGACGCAGAAGGTTGATGAGGATCTGGCTCAGATAATTGATCAGGGCAATCACTTCGCCCTGGGTGAGGTTGCCCACATTGACTTCCCGGCCGCCGAGCAGCAGCAGCGCAATGACTGTCAGGTTGACCACCAGATAGGTGAGCGGATTCATCAAAGCGGAGATCCGGCCGGCCCTGATCTGCATGGCTTTCAGATGGTCGTTGGTTTCCACAAAGGCGGCCAGTTCATCGGCCTGGCGGGCAAAAGCCCGCACCACACGGGCGCCCACGTAGTTTTCGCGGGTGAGCAGCGTGACGCGGTCCAGGCTGTTTTGAGCTTCATGGTAGAGCGGCACGGTGGTATGCATGATCCGCCAGACAATCAGCGAGATCACGGCGGTGGCTACCAGGAACAGCAGCGTCAGCCGGGGGCTGATGGAAGCCGCCATAACCAGCGCGCCCAGCACGATGAAAGGGCAGCGCAGCAGCAGCCGGAGCGTCAGGTTGAGGCCGCTTTGCACCTGGTTGATATCGCTGGTCATCCGGGTGACCAGGGTGGGAGTGCCGATGCCGTCCAGTTCGCTGTAGCTCAGGGTGCCGATGTGACGGAAAAGGTCCTTGCGCAGCGCAGTGCCGAACCCCAAGGCCGCCCGGGCCGAAAAAAACTGGGCGGTGAGGCTGCAGGTCAGTCCGATGACAGCCAGCAGAACCAGCAGGCCGCAGCGCTGCCAGATAAAAACGGTGTCGTGATCCTTGATGCCGGTGTCGATGATGCTGGCTACCACCAGAGGCACGAACAGCTCGAAGCAGGCCTCCAGCATCTTGAACAGCGGCGCCAGCAGGGCCTGTTTTTCGTAGCCCTTGAGATAGCGCAGCAATTTGTGCATGAACAAAACCACCTTATGGATTGAATGTTGGGGGGCGCGCTACCTAGTATAGCACAGTCTTTCCCATTTGTCATGGCAGGATTGGCCTCGATTCGATGATTATTTGCGCCGGTGGCGCCTATACTTGCTATGAGACCAAATCAGGAGGCACAAGGATGCTGTTTCGATATTATAAAGGTTTTTCCCGTGCGGCGGCCCATACCCTGCACACGGCGGTCATCCTGGCGGGACGGCAGGGATGTTCGGCGGCTGACACGGGTCATTTGCTGCTGGCCATGCTGCAGACTGCCCAGGGACCGGCGGCAGATTTCCTGCGGCGCAAACGGGTCACCGAGTCCGCACTGCGCGGTTGCGTGCAGGCAAGAAGCTGCGGGACGCCGCGGTATCTCGGCAGACAGGACCTGGCCCCCGAAACCCGGAAGGCCATGGAATTCGCGGTGCTGGGAGCTCACGCGGTCAGCGCGGCCCGGGCAGAAAACGAACATCTGCTCTGTGCCATGCTGGAGGATACATCCTGTACGGCCAGCGTCTGGCTGGCTTCGCTGGGCATCGAGGTACCCCAGGCTGCGCGGGAGTGCCGCCAGCTCTCGGGGCAGATGGTACTGCCGGCACAGCCGCGGATGGCGGCCACCCGCGGCGGCAGACCCAGCGAGAAGTACGGCCGGGACCTCACAAGGCTTGCCCAGGAGGGACGGCTGGACCCGGTACTGTGCCGGGACGCCGAGCTGGCCCGGATGATCGAGATCCTCTGCCGGCGCCAGAAGAACAACCCCTGCCTGCTGGGAGAGCCGGGTGTGGGCAAAAGTGCCCTGGCCGAGGCGCTGGCCCAGCGCATCGCTTCGGGACAGATCACGCCATCGCTGCGCAACAAGCGGGTGCTGGCGCTGGATATGGCCTCCATGGTGGCGGGCACCAAATACCGGGGAGATTTTGAGGAACGGTTCAAGAATCTGCTGGAAGAGCTCTACCGCGACAATTCCACCATCCTTTTCATCGATGAAATCCATGTAATCGCGGGGGCCGGGGCGGCCGAGGGGGCCATCGACGCGGCGAGCATCCTCAAGCCCATGCTGGCCCGCGGGGAGATCCAGCTGATCGGTGCCACCACGGTGGAGGAATATCGCAAGACCATCCAGAAGGACTCGGCCCTGGAACGGCGGTTCGGCAAGGTGATGGTGGAGGAACCCAGCCCGGCCGACGCGGAGACCATCCTGCGGGGACTGATGCCGCGGTACGAGCGGTATCACGGCATCGCCATTCCCCAGGAAGCCATCCACGCCGCGGTGGAACTCAGCGTGCGGTATCTGCCGGGGCGGTATCTGCCCGACAAAGCCATTGACCTGCTGGACGAGGCGGCGGCCTCGGTGCGGATCGCCGGGGCGGAAGGGGATGGCAAGCCGCGCACTTTACAGCCTGCCGATGTGGCCAAGGTGGTCAGCGAAGCCAGCGGTGTGCCGGCGGAACGGGTAGGGGAAGCCGAGCGGGAACGGCTGGCCCACCTGGAAAGCCGCCTGGCCGCCGAGGTGATCGGTCAGCCCAAGGCGGTGGCCGCCGTGGCGGCAGCCATCCGGCGCAGCCGCACCGGTCTGCGGGAAGCGGGGCGGCCCATCGGTGCCATGCTGTTCCTGGGCCCCACCGGCGTGGGCAAGACCCAGCTGGCCCGCACGCTGGCCAAATGCTGGTTTGGCAGCGAGAAGGCGCTGCTGCGGTTTGACATGTCGGAGTATATGGAACGTCACACGGTGGCACGGCTCATCGGGGCACCTCCGGGCTATGTGGGTCACGACGAGGGCGGCCAGCTGACCGAAGCGGTGCGCCGGCGGCCCTACAGTGTGGTGCTCTTCGATGAGATCGAAAAAGCCCACGGGGATATCCAGAATCTGCTGCTGCAGATTCTGGAGGATGGCTGCCTCACCGATTCCCAGGGACGCAAAGCGGACTTCTCCAACACGATCATTCTGCTGACTTCCAATCTGGGGGCGCGCTGCCTGAGCGGTCAGACCGCACCCCTGGGGTTCGGCGCGGCGGACAGTGAAGCGGAGCGGCGGGGGAAGCAGGCCTTGCAGGAGGCCAAGGCCTTTTTCCGGCCGGAATTGATGGGCCGCCTGGACGAGACGGTGCTGTTCGATCCGCTGGGTCCCCAGCAGCTGGCGGCCATCGCCGACCGTCTGCTCACCGAGCTGGAGGAACGTGCCGCCCAACAAGGATATACGCTGCACCATACCCCGGCAGCGGCGCGCTGCCTGGCGGGGGACAAAGTGCCGCCCTACGGGGCGCGGGAACTGCGCCGCACGGTGAGCCGGGCGGTGGAGCAGGCGCTGGCCGATCGGATTGCGGCAGGTACGGCCCGTGCGGGTGCGGTGTATACCGCCGATGCCGGGCCGGACGGGACCATCGTGCTGCAGGAGACCGATCTGGCCGCCTGCGTATAAACGGCAAACACAAAGGCCGCCCGGCCAAACAGCCGGGCGGCCTGATTCTTATGGAAAATTACCGGGTACTGTGGGGCATCTGCCAGCCGTTGTGGTCAGTGTGCAGCCATTCTTCGGAAAGTTCGCTGCCGGGAGCTTCCAGTGCTTCCCGGTAGAGGGTCTGAATTTCGGGGTTTTCGTGGCTGAACCGCAGGGTGCTGCACTGGTCCAGGGCGTAGAGCCGCTGTCCGCGCTGGGCGGCGCGCTCTTCGTCGTCCAGGTTCTGGGGCTGTCCGCCGCCGCCCGCACAACCGCCCGGACAGGCCATCACTTCCACAAAGTCGTAGCGGACCTTGCCGGCGGCAATGGCGTCCAGTAGATGGCGGGTGTTGCCCAGCCCGTTGACCACGGCGGTGCGGACCATGGCGCCGCCACCCAGGTCAAATTCCGCCTCGGTCCAGCCCTGAGTAAAGGCCTGCCCGCGTACAGCGGTAAAGGCCTCGGCCGGGGGATTCTTCCCGTTGACAAGGTAGTATGCGGTGCGCAGCGCCGCTTCCATCACGCCGCCGGTCGCGCCGAAGATGACCCCGGCGCCGGTGTAGGTGCCCAGCGGAGAGTCCAGGGCTTCTTCGGGCAGCGTTTCGGGGTGCAGCCGTTCCGCCCGGATCATCCGCACCAGTTCCCGGGTGGTCAGAACCAGGTCCACGTCCCGGCCGGCTTCGGTGTGCATGGTGGGCAGGTCGCATTCCTGCTTTTTGGCAATGCAGGGCATGAGGGACACACAGTAGATTTTTTCGGGCGGTACATCCAGCTTCTGGGCAAAATAGTTTTTGCTCACGGCGCCGAACATCTGCTGGGGGCTCTTGGCTGTGGAAAGGCGGTCGGTCCACTGGGGGTAATGGCTTTTGAGATACCGCACCCAGCCGGGGCAGCAGCTGGTGAACATGGGCAGTTCCCGGGTCTCGCCGGCCTGGTAGCGGTGCAAAAACTCGGTGCCCTCCTCCATGATGGTCAGGTCAGCGCTGAAGGAGGTGTCGAACACATAGTCAAACCCCAGCCGCCGCAGACAGGCGGCCATCCGGTGCACGGTGGCCTGCTCGGGGGCAAGGCCCAGCGTTTCGCCCCAGGCGGTGCGCACGGCGGGAGCGATCTGGACCACGGTGATCTTATCGGGATCGGCGATGGCATCAAAGGCGCGCTGGGTGTCGTTGCGTTCCCGCAAGGCGCCGGTGGGGCAGTGGGTGATGCACTGGCCGCAGAGGGCGCAGTCGCTCTCCTTGATGCGGCGGTTGCCGCTCACGTCCACCCGGGTACGGCTGCCGGTGCCGGACAGGTCCCACACATGGACGCCCTGCACTTTGTCGCACACCTGGATGCAGCGCATGCATTTGATGCACTTGTTGGTGTCGCGGTACAGGGGAAAATCCCGGGGCCATTGGGCCCGGGCACCGGTCACCAGATCGGAAGGGTAGGGGTTCTCCAGAATGCCCAGATCGTTGGCCACATTCTGTAAATGGCAGTTGCCGCTGCGCGGGCAGGTGGCGCAATGGCAGTCGTGCTGGCTCAGGATCAGTTCCACATTGATGCGGCGGGTACGGCGCACCCGGTCGGTGTTGGTGCGGATGGCCATGCCTTCAAAGACCGGGTTGTTGCAGCTGGGGACCAGGTTGCGTTCCCCCTCGATTTCCACACAGCAGACCCGGCAGGCGCCGATCTCGTTCAGGTCCTTCAGATAGCACAGATGGGGGATATCCACCCCGGCGGCCTTGGCGGCGTTGAGGATGGTGGTGCCCTCCGGCACCCGGACGGCCGCACCGTTGACTGTGATGTTCACCATTGGGTCGTCCTCCCTCCTTTGAAGATGCCGTAGCCGAAGTGGTCACACCGCAGACAGCGGCTGGCCTCCTGCATGGCTTCCTCGTGGGTCATGCCGCAGCTGGCCAGGGCAAAGTCCTGGCGTGCCTCCAAGGCGTTGCGGCTCTTGAGCTGGATACGCCCGCAAGGCGGCGTGTTGGACAGTCTGGCAGGCGGAATTCTGACGCCGGTGCCGATGGTATGGGCGTAGCCCAGAAAACTGTCGATGTTGGCAGCGCTGACCTTGCCGGCGGCCACCGCACGGATGACGGTGGCGGGCCCGGTCACGGCGTCGCCGCCCGCAAAGACGTTGGGGGTTCCGGGCACATATCCCGACAGATCGGCTTTCAGGGCGCCGCGGCTGGTGCCGATGCCGCCCTTTTCAAATTCATCGGATTCGATGCGCTGCCCGATGGCAATGATCAGATAATCGCAGGGGATGCGGAATTCCTTCTGCCGGGCATCCCGCGGGGCGGGGCGGCCGTCCCGCCCGTAGCCGCCGATGATCTGCGGGCGGGTCCACAGGGCGCTGACCTCCCCGTTCTCGTTGGCCTCGATGCGGGCCGGGGCCTGCAGGGGCAGTATCTGGCAGCCTTCCGCCATGGCGTCTTCGATTTCCTCGGGCAGGGCGGTCATGTCTTCCACCCGGCGGCGGTAGACGCAGGTCACACTCTCGGCACCCAGCCGGATGGAAGTGCGGGTGGCATCCATGCTCACGTTGCCGCCGCCGATGACTACGATGCGCTTGCCGGTGAAATCAGGGGCGTTGCCCTCGCCGCAGCCGCGCAGGAATTCCACGGCGGACAGCACGTTGCGGCTGTTTTCACCCTCCAGGCCCAGCTTCTTGTCAGCGTGGGCTCCGATGGCAATGTACAGCGCATCGTATTCTTTCTGCAGGTCGGGCAGCTGCAGGTCCTTGCCCACACAGACGCCGGTTTTCACCTCCATGCCGGTGGCCAGAATGTAATCAATGTCCCGCTGAAG
>ERZ1090865.781-NODE-781-length-17227-cov-25.274400_pt1 | contig 17227 bp, 11 predicted proteins | sample MGYA00478478_ERZ1090865 | MGnify/ENA primary metagenome ERZ1090865 (study PRJEB33644, sample SAMEA5815715) | chicken gut metagenome | biome: Chicken; feature: Gastrointestinal Tract; material: Caecum | place: Ireland | collected 2019-01-01 | study: A study of the... | reverse complement strand
ACACTAGTAAAGTCACTGACATGAGTAGCATGTTTTATAACAATTCAATCAGCAATTTAACTCCGCTGGCTAATTGGAACACGAGTAAAGTCACTGACATGAGTAACATGTTTGTCAGCAACCCTGATCTAAGTGACTTAAAACCTATTGCTAACTGGAATATAAGTGGTGACAGTCTTTTTAGAAGCGATACCAAACTCAATTTAACCAATATTAATAATACCCCACTTATGCAAGGCTTTTTAAAAGAACCTAATGCATTGCAAGGGGCAATTTTCATTACAAATAATGCGGATCTCGTAAAAGCTACCACAGGGAAAGATTTACCTAATTCAACCAATACAGCTAAACGCACAATCGTGTTTAACATTCCTCATGCTACTCCAAAAACAATTGTTCAAATTATAAATTATAAAGCTATTACACCCGTTCAGGTTAACTTTGATAGCAAAAGAATTGTTAAAACGTATCCTGTAAAAGACTCTGATTGGCAACTTGATACTTCTAAACAAAACGATGACGTAATTATTGATGGTGTAATTTGTTTCAAGCCTGTCAAAATCCCTCATGTTAATGGCTACAAGGCTCATCTTGTGAGAAATAAGATCAATCCTGCAATGCTGATGGTTAGCTTCGTTGCAATTCCTAGCGAAAATAAGCCTTCATTGCCTAATGAAGTAGCTCCTTCAAAGCCTTCTGCAACTACTGATAATCCAAACAAGACTGCTGATGACTTGAAACAGCGTGTTGTTACTGAATTAAATAGCAACGACTCAGGCTGGACGATGCCAGAAAATAACTCAACTTACACGGTTGAAGTACCTGACGATGCAATTATTGATCTTTCCGATTTAGTAATTGCTGAACCTGTTCATGCTCAAACACGCGTTAAGCTTGCCGTTACTAAGCATTTCAAACTTAGCAAGAAGCATGTCGCTAAGCACCTCAAACATAGAAAGAAGGCGGTAAAATCCTTTAAGAAGTACCGTTTGTAACTTCTTTCTATGTGATAGCTGACTTATTTCCTTTTGCTTAAGCTATCAATTATTAATTCGCTTTATAACCTCTAAAACAGCCTTCTGTGGGCTGTTTTTCTTATGCCCGTATGATTGCCCTACAGTATAAATAATCATACTGTAGGGCTTGATAATCACGAAAAAGCAGCAAAAAAACACGATCATAACAGATTTTTTCTACTATAATGTGTTTATAAAATGCAAGGAGTAATAATAAGGAGTAAAAAATGGGAGATAGTAAATTAATCAAACACATTGCTGAAATCAGTGCAGGCTTGCTGCTTGCCGTAGGTGCAGGAACCGTTGTAAGTAGTCAACACATAGCTCAAGCAGCGACTGTAACAGCAACCGATGCGAAATTGCTTGAAGGACACGAAACAGTAGACGATGAAGGGCGTAAGATTATGCCAATCGACAGCTACTTAGATAAAACAGCGACATGGAATACTACGCCAAATCCTTACAAGCTTAACGGTCATAACAATATCAAGTTTCATTGGTACAAAAAAGCTCATGTTCGTGGAGCATGGGATAACACTGACATGCATGATTCACAAGCGATTAATGGTTTAGAAGACGGTTCATCTAAAACAGGCGGTAAAAGACCTGTAATGGGCGAAGCAACTGTTAATGGCGTTCATTATTATATTGTAGGTGATCCTAATGAAAATGAAATGATTTACCGTGGTACTCGTGAACTAGAACCAAAGGAATATTTCGAACAACCAAAATTAGGCTATATGACAAAAAGTGTTCAATTATACTTTATGTCTGTTTTAAACACCAAATATGATGGAACTGGCTATGACGGAATGATTATGCAAGAAAGTAACAAAGCATTAAAACATCATACCATCTTAATTCCAAGCCATCATCAAGCTGTTGAGCTCTTTGGTACAAAATATGTTCCAATCGTATTTACTACCGAATATGGCTCAACTGGTGGTGGCTTAATGAAAGAATCAGATTTTCAAAAGTATGTAGCCAGTGGTGAAGGCCACAAGTTTACATATAATGGCGAAACAAACTACCAAAAGAATGGACGCGTTTACTCAAAAGAAAAAGACGTTTACCAAGCAGCAAAAATTGAAAGTCGTAAACTTAAGAGCGCTAAACGTAGAAAGTCATACGAAAAGCGTATTATCAATGATTTAAAGCATGATAAAAAGATGCAAACCGAATACGGTCTTGCTTAATTAAACACGAAATAACCTCAAAAACAGCCCTTAGAGAGCTGTTTTTCTTTTGCATGTGTAATCTATCTATAATGTAAATAATCATACTGTAGAGCCTGTCAGCAAAATAAAATTGTATTCGCATCTAAATGCTTTAAAATTAAGGTATCAAAGCATTTTAAGGAATAATAAAACATGAAAACAAACACAAAAGAATTAAAAGACTTCATTGCAACTTGGCAAGATCAAGGAAGCGAAGTCGCTGATAAAGTAACCTACTGGAATACACTGTTAGAGCTTTTAGGCGTACCTAAACAGCAAATCGAAAATAAAACCTATATCGAATATGAGAAGCCAATCAAATTACGCGAAAACGAAAAATTCCACGGTAGCATTGACGCTTATATCCCTTCTACTAAGGTTTTGATTGAGCAAAAATCTAATGGCGTTGATTTATTTAAGGCTGAGTCACGTCCAAATGGCGGAGACACTGAAAAAATCACGCCTTTTGAGCAGGCTAAACGCTACGATAACCACTTAGGAAGCAAGGAAAAAGCCAACTTTTTGGTTTTATCTAATTTCAATCAAATCGTCATTTACGATGTGCGCGAGTCAGTTGATGTAAAGCCCGTCATTATTGACTTGAAGGACTTAGGAAAAGACTTATATTTGCTCGATTTCCTTGTTAAACCTGATGAAACAAAGCGATTAGAAAAGGAAAAACGCATTTCCGTAGCAGCTGGGGAGCTGGTAAGCAAGATTTACAACGAGTTTGCTAATATTTTCGCCAAATACGATCAGGTAGACGACGAAAAAATCAAGCATTCCATTAACACATTATGTGTGCGACTGGTTTTCTGCCTGTATGCCGAAGACGCTGGGCTATTTAACGCAAAAGAGCAGTTTTACAACTACTTAGAGCCAGTAGCACCAAACAAATGTGGTGTAGCACTTAAGGATTTATTCAAGGTTTTAGACACAAAAATTGACGATCGAACCAAAGATGATCCATTTTGGAATGACGAAAACCCAGAACTGAGCCAGTTTCCATACGTCAACGGTGGCTTGTTTGCTGACACGGATATTATCATTCCGCCTTTCAGCGATGAACTCAAGGATATTGTGTTAAATCAAGCTTCTCGTGGTTTTGACTGGAGCGACATCAGTCCAACAATTTTTGGCGCGGTATTTGAAAGCACGCTGAACCCTGAAACACGTCGTCAAGGCGGTATGCACTACACCAGCGTAGAAAACATTCACAAAGTCATTGATCCCTTGTTTTTAAACGATTTGAAGGCTGAGCTTGAAGATATTAAGCAATATAAAAACAAGAAAACAATCAAGGAAAAAGCGATTGCCTTTCAGGAAAAACTGAGCAATTTAACCTTCTTTGATCCTGCTTGTGGGAGCGGAAACTTCCTGACCGAAACCTTCCTATCCCTACGGAGACTAGAAAACGAAGCGATCCGACTAGAATTGGGCGGAGAAAGTGTTTTGGACGTTGGTCAGGCTGGTGACTGGATTCACGTTTCAATTCAGCAATTTTTCGGTATCGAAATTAACGATTTTGCGGTTTCTGTTGCCAAGACAGCGCTTTGGATTGCCGAAGATCAAATGATGAAAGAAACACAAGACCTTGTTTATGCGCCTGATTGGGACTTTCTACCGCTGAAAACGTACACGAAAGTCCACGAAGGAAACGCGCTTAGAATGGACTGGAACTCGATTTTACCTAATTATGCGTGTCATTACGTATTAGGTAATCCTCCATTTTCAGGCGCAAGACAAATGGGCAAACCACAAAAAGATGATATGAAATTCATCTTTGGAAAACACAAAGGATGGAGAGGCTTAGATTACGTTGCAGGATGGTATATCAAAGCCTCTGAATACATGAAAGGGACAAAAATTGAAGGAGCCTTTGTTTCTACCAATTCAATAACTCAAGGTGCACAAGTACCTATTTTATGGCCTTATTTGTTAGATCAGGAAATACAAATTAACTTTGCTTATCGTAGTTTCAAATGGGAAAATGCTGCTAAAAATAGTGCCCACGTAATTTGTGTAATCATCGGTTTTAGTAGTTTTAAAAATACAAAACCTAAATTTATTTATGATAAAAATAAAAAAATGATGGTTAATACCATTAGTCCATATTTAACAAATAATCAAACTATATTTGTTTCAAGTAAAGGTAAGCCTATTGTTAAAAATGTTCCATTAATGGAACGAGGAACAACGCTTTTAGACGGCGGTTATTACGTATTTAAGAAAGAAGAAATAGACGATTTTCTTAAAGCAGAACCTAAAGCTCAGCCTTTAGTTCACCCTTATTACTCAAGCAAAGATTTATTAAATAATAATCCTCGCTATTGCCTATGGTTATACAATAGCGATCCAAGTTTTTTGAAGAAATTACCACATGTATTGGATCGTGTAAAAGCGGTTAAAGACTTTAGATCATCTGGTGGACGAGATGCTAAACGGTTTATGAATGATCCATTACGTCCAGCTTGGTTTAATTATTATTCTCGTAAACATACAACACCTGCTTTAGCTTTACCACAAACTACATCACAAAGACGTGAATATGTACCAATGCGATTTATTAATAGTAATGATATTTGTGGTAGTGGTGTAATGCTAGTAGAAAATTGTTCTATGTACATGTTCGGTGTCCTAGAAAGTGTTGTACACATGGCATGGATGAGGGCTTTGACAGGTCGTTTAAAAGAGGATTATAGATATTCAAGCATCATGGTTTATAATAATTTACCTTGGTTAACGCCTACACCTGAACAACGAAAGAGCATTGAAGAAACGGCACAAGCAATTATCGATGCAAGAAAAGAATATCCAAATTCAACCCTTGCTGACCTTTACGATCCATTATTAATGCCTGCCGATCTAAAGAAAGCTCACAAAGCTAATGATAAAGCCGTTTTGCAAGCTTATGGACTTAAAACAGATGCAACCGAGTCTGAAATCGTAGCGCATTTATTCAAGATGTACGAAAAACTCACAAAAACAAAATAAAACTCAAAAACCCGCGACTGGCGGGCTTTTTTGTTGCTTGACTCAATAGTTTATAGTATTAATATTTATACTATAGAAAGTGTAAGGAGTAATAAACATGGTACAAATGCGGATAATCTATAATAGACTACACAAAAATTTCTTGTACAACGGTAACATGCGACTCGTAACAGGATTTACGCTCAGCATTAATCGGATCTGCGAAATCCTGCACTGCACAAGGGCTTATGTTCATCACGATATTCAGCAACATGTTCGATTTGTTAAAATTCCTGTAGCTGTTTATAGTGAAGTAACTACGGCTAAAAAACACAAAGAAGTCAAGACTGACACGCTTTCTCGTGAATACATTCATAGAACTTTTTTACTTCAAGAAGGTGTGATTGAAGAAGGACAAGAACTACCGCCCGACTGGATGTCAACGGTTTGGTTTGATGAAACAGAATTTATTAAGTGGTTCAATCAAAATTATTCAGCATTCAGACGTACGCAACCTGCTACCGTGGCGCGTCTTTTCCCTTATCACCAACGCGAAGCAAGCAAGATTTTAGATCAAATGGTCTCGCTTCTTGGCAAGAAAAATACTGATGAGGATTTTGATTTGTGCTTGCGTAAACTTGAAGAACTTGCTGAACAATGTAAGACGCAAACACTCCTTCAAAACACTTTAGTGATCAATCGACACGCTGTAATCACTGATAAAACAAGCAAAGTACCGTTTATGCCTATCTACCACAGAGTTAACAGCATTGACGACATGCAGTTTTTGACCGTTGCAGATTTTTCCTATCCATCAAAAGCTACGCACTATTTTGAAAGAACAGGCGCGATCTGCTTCCGTGCAAACAATAGAAAATCAGGTAAAACACTCTACTTAATACCTACGCTCACAACAATAGAACAATTTTTGCTATCTCCAAGCTACTTATATGTTGAACACACAAAAAAAGACGACTAGTTTTCAGCTAGTCGTTTTTAATTTGTAAGAAATTTTAAGATAAAAGAACAAAAATCTAAATTTTTTTACTATTTTTTATCTAGTAAAATTTTTTATTCAGATCTCAATTAATGTATTTAGTACGTAAATGCTTCGTACATAACTCATTATAGCACTTTTTAGCACTTTTGAATATAGTATCAATAATCATACTACATACTTTTTCCAATGTGTAAGGAGTAATAAGCAAACCACTTGTCAAATCAAATTACTTAATAATCCAGCAATATGGTATAATAAAAGCGGTTAATCTGTAAGACATATCAGACTAACCGTTTCAAAAATAAAATAAAATATTTAATTTACGACATTAAAAAAAGCTTTGCCCGATCGCCAAATCCGCAAGCTTCTTCTAAAACGTCAATATTAATTGCTTCGAGTTTCGCATTACTCGTTACAATTAATATTATAGCACAAAACGGTTATCAGTACATAAAAAAACTGAAACTGTTGGCTTGCAGGACTTCCTTTGTAGCAAAACTTTTTGAAGTGTCAATTAGTCAATTACTAGAAAGGAAGTCCTTTTTATATGTCACTAGACATTCAAGAAGAACAAAAGAAACTACAGCCGTTTGGCTTTTTAGGAAAAGATTTTGCAGTCATGCAAATCGAAAAGGGTGAGAACGGTCACGATAACAAGAAGCCACTCGATCCGCGGAGCGGGCTACTAATGAAGTGGAAGCAAGATCCTTGCTTCACTAATCTGCACACAACTTTTGTAAATTTGGCTGGCGTGCGTAAAGCTAATCCTAATCAGCGTTTTGAAATCGGAGCTTTGCTTAAAGACGGCTTGATTATGCTTGATATTGACAATATTTACAACGAAATCGTCAATAAAGATAATCCTGATGGGCTTTTAGCTAAGCTTCATCAACTCACAAAAAACACGTATTGCGAAGTTTCTCAAAGCGGAAAAGGCGTTCACTTCTTCTTTACTGGCACTAAGACTCGTAAGGAAATTAGAAACGATAAATATGAGCTATACGACAGCAACAGATGGGCTACTTTAACAGGCAATACGCTCTGGGCTACTTCTGAAATTAAACACTTGTCAGAGCAAGAAATGTCCGCTTTGGAGCAATTTCTCTGGGGCGATCCTAAACCTGAAAAGCCAAAATCAGCAAACATTGAACCAAGTAATGCTAAATTTGATGATGCAGATATTAAAAAACTAATCACAAAAGCGATCAATGCAAAAAACGGCGACAAGTTCTCTGCACTTTACAACAACGAAGCTATTTCTGATGACGTTTCTGCTGATGATATGTCGTTTGCTTTGATGCTTGCGTTTTGGACACAGAAAAACGCTAAGGAAATGGACGCAATTTTTCGTCAATCAAAGCGTATGCGCCCGAAGTGGGACGAAATTCATAGCGTTGACGGTCAAACATACGGTGAAATGACAATTGAAAATGCGATTGCTAATACTGATGAAGTCTATCATGAAAACAAAACAAATACTAAGCACAACTTCAAATCAATGAAGGAATTAACTGACGCTTTGAAGCAAGCTTCGCTCGATTGGAGACAAGCACACCCTGACGAAGACGGAAAGCCTTGTTCATATAGCCAAATGCCTGCAACCGTAAAACTTGATCTCATTTATCAATTAGAACCACTCGCAATCCTTGTCACAAATACTGATGATTATAAGGAAACAAAAGCTACGCCAATTTCATACTTCAACTGGGACGATGGAATTTGGGAAGATGACTATCAAACACTTGAAAGCATGCTTTTAGCTATTGATCCTACGATCATTTCAACTAAAACACGTCAAAATTACATTGACACCTTACAGCGCTCACCTGAATACAACATTCCGATCCGACAACTTACAAAAGTTAAAGACATAAATCATAGATACACAGCGGTCGGAAATGGCGTTTTTGATAATCAGGAAAAGAAATTGCTTCCTTATGATCCCAAGCGCTGGTTCTTCAAATCAAAAGCTAGCACAAACTATAACGACCAAGCTACTGTTGAGCCTTGTTGCGATGGCTGGAAAGTCACACGCATGATTCGCCAAATTGCTACAGACCCAGTGACAGGCGAAATCAACACTGCTAAAGAAAAATTACTTTGGCAAGTTTTGAAAGCTTCTGTCATTGGAGCCGATTGGTTAAGACAAGGTGTTCTAATCGTCGACGACGGCTCAGGAAACTCAGGTAAATCAACGTTCACAGACATTATTGCAAATCTTTTAGGGAATGGAAACGTAGCAAATTTGCGTTTAATTGATTTACAAGATGCAACCAAGCTTTTAGATGCAGTCAGCGCAAGCGTGATCATCGGGGACGACAATGATCCCGAAATTCCCTTAACGAAATTTGACAACTTTAACACTGTTATTAGTAGTGACCCGCTCCGCGTGAGAGATTACTACAAGCGGTCGTATTCAACGCGTTTACACGCTTTTGTAATTCAGTCTGCGAACGGGCTACCACCGTTAGTCGGTGCAAAGACAGCCGTTTACAACAGACTGGTAGCGATTGAATTTAAAACGCATTTCAATCCAAAAAACAAAAAGGACTGGAATGTTAAACACGATTACATTAAACGAAAAGAAGTCAAAGAGTGGCTTTTATGGTATCTCCTAAATAAAGTAGAGCTAGGAATTGCCTTAACTGATACCGAAGAATCAAGACGACTCTTAAAACAAACACGCGCAGAAAGCGACACGGTTTACGCTTTTTCCGAAGAAATGCTTGATAAGATTCCTACCAACACCGTTCCTGCCAGCTACATGTATGCCTTGTACTACAACTTCTGTCGTTCAAACAACACAAAAGCAGTAACAAGACGTAAGTTTATTATGGACTTACAAAAGAAAGAAAAATTTAAGCAAAAATGGACGTATTTATCTAAAAATTGTTACTTAGATGATCCAAGCACATTTATTGATTCAAACCAAGAAGGTACATGTGCAGAACTACTTGCCAACCTCGCAGGAAAAGTAGGAAACTACAACACACAAAGCTTCTCACTGTCTGCGAGCGCTCAAAGACGCTACACTGGTCCCGGTTTTAAGAGAGAAAATTAGATATTTGTAAGCTGATTTCAATCAGCTTATTTTTTTACTTCAAAAAACAAAAGTGAAGTACTTGTTGAAGTACTTGTATATTTAAGTACTTCAATCGCTCAATCCCTTGTGCGCCAACGATTTCCGGCTTTTTCTTACCACAAAAGTGAAGTACTTAAAAAAATAAGTACTTCACCTCTTCTCCTTACTGCCACAAGGGGTTAGAGAATTATGAAGTATTTGAAGTACTTATTTCTCTAAAAAAAACAAAAGAATAAATAATGTTCGTATATAGAGGATATATAGAGAGTATATATAGAGAAAATGCTCAAATAAGTACTTCAAGTACTTCACATCTTGCTGAAAGCTTGCGGCTGTAGGGCTGAGACGTGAAGTACTTAAAAAATACAAGTACTTCAAGTACTTCACTTTTTAATTTCTAAAACTTCTAACTCCTTGTGGATGTAGGGCTGAGAGAATGAAGTATTTAAAAATATAAGTACTTCACTTTTGTGAGAACGCAAAAAAAAGCAAGTTGAACTTAATCAACTTGCTTCTAATTTTCATTTAAGTTAGATATTTGAATGAGTATGAGCGATTGTAATAGTCACGAACAGGCAAATTTACAATCCATTTAAGTTAGATATTAACGCAAAAAATGGTGACAAATTCTCTACACTTTATAAATTTACATTTCATTTAAGTTAGATATTAACTCAACGGTTTGGTTTGATGAAACAGAGTTCATCAAGATTTACATTCTACTCAAATTAGATATTAAATTGCCCTAACTCATTGCTATGACTATATTTTAGCGCTTTTAACTGTGGTTTTCAAAGATTTACGCGTTGATAAAAGATAATAATTCCTAATAAGATTTGCTAAATTTTATTAACGTAAGTGCTTGTGAGCGTAAGATATAGTATAAATAATAATACTATATACTATTTTGTGATAGAATATGTAATAGAAAGTGCCACAACAGGGTATACTAGGATATGGTATAATATAAGAGACACAGAAATCGCATAAACTATGACTTTAAAAAGTGACACAACAGGGTTGTAACAACAAGTTTTTTGAAAGGATTTACTAAAATGGCTTTGGTTTTTTATTGTCGTGTTTCATCAAAAGATCAAAATTTAGCTCGTCAACTTGCTCGTGCTAAAGAAGTTCACGCTGACAAGATTTTTGCTGACAAATTGAGCGGTAAAAATTTAGATCGAACTGAGTTTAAGAAAATGATGTCTTATTTGCGTGAAGGAGACACGCTAGAGGTTCTAAGTCTTGATCGGCTTAGCAGAAACTACAAAGACTTACAACAGCTTGTGCGTGAATTGCGTGATAAAGGCGTTAAGTTTGTATCTGATGATCTCCCTCAGTTGAACAGCAATAATGAATTGTTGAATGATTTCATGATGGATACGCTAATTGGCTTGATGGGCTTTGTCGCTCAAAATGAGCGTGAAAAAATCCGTGAACGTCAACGTGAAGGGATCGAACTTGCTAAAAAGCAAGGTAAGTACAAAGGCGGAACTATTAAATACTCGCCTACTGCGCGTGATCCTAAAAATCGTTGGGTCTGGAAAAAAGCAACTGAGATGTTGGACAGCAAAAAGTATTCGATCAGTGAGATTGCTCGTACGGTTGGTGTGTCTCGAAATCAGGTTTACAGAATAAGAGATCAAAATGCAGCACGCAAAAAGAAGGAAGAAAAAGCAGACTAAGATAGCCTGCTTTTTTGTGTTCTGTGATGATTTTTTTGTTGCATTTTGATTGGGAAGGATGATGGAAAGAAGGCTCGATTGTGTTGTGTCCGACAATGTATTATTTGTGACACAATCGAGGAAGAAAGGGATAGAAAATGCTTGCGAAGCTTGCATTTTCGTAAGGGAAAACGGCTCGTTTTCCCTTCTTTTGGGACTTGCGAAGCTTGTCCCAAAAGTCCCACTTGGGTTTGCATTTGAGCGAAGCGATTTTGCAAAACCTAGTGGGCAAGGAGGACATTGTCCGCTAAGGCTTATGAGCGATAGCGAATTTGCCGTGCGGACTTTGTCCGACAAGGGGTACAGGGGAGCGAAGCGCCCCTGTCAAGCAGCTGGTCCCGCGTGAGCGGGATTGTCCCCCGCAGGGGGACAAAAGCAATGCTTGCCTTACGGAACAGCTTTGCTAAGCTTCTGGGACTTATGGAGAGAAAAAATTGGGAGCGAAGGCGACCTTTTTTTTTCGCGGAATTTGTCCCAGTTGCGTGCAAAACTGTTCCGTAATTTTTTCGACTCGACACTTGTGTCGGACAAGAAAAAATTCAAGCCAAATGGTCTGGAAGCTGGCTAAGCTTCCAGTCAGTCCGCAGGACTGATCTACCTAATAAATGTTCCCTAATAAATAAAAAATTCCCCTATTAAATGTCCCTACTCAATTCAAGCAGTCATTGTGTTTATAAAATACAAAGTAATTTTTTGTGCGACAAAGTAATTTTATACGAAAATCACATATTATTTTTTGCTAAGCTTTTCGTGAATAAAAAGCTGAAATAAAAAAATAAGGTGATTAAACATGCAAAAAGTTTCTATTCGTTTAACTGATGAACAATACAATTTTATCAACGATTTTAGACAGGTTTTAACAAGCCAAATGGGTAGCAAGGTTGGCTTTTCAGAAGCTCTACGCTTTATCATTCACCGCAATCAAAGTTCTGTGGCAAATCCTAGCAACGCTGTAACTAAATTAGCTCGATTGAGCAATCAACAACTTCAAACTTTGAGCGATATTTATACTAAGCTGAACGCTTTTGTGAATGATGAAAGCTTGAAAAACTACGAAAATACAATCAGTTCAAATTTAAATCAAATTGCTTATGCCTTTAACACAAATCAGATGCCTCAAGATTTAGGCGATAATCTAAATGCAATTCAGCAAACCCACACAGGCGTGAAGCAAAATCTGACTTCAATTAAAAAAGAACTTGACGATTTAAATCAAGTTCTTCGCATGATTAGTATGTATAAAAAAGCAGAAGCAACTTATTCTGTGCCTGATGTTCCTAATCAGACAACAGGGGGCGTGAACGATGCCAGCGATAGTCAACATTAAAAGCACTAAGAACCTGACAAAAGCTGTAAACTACGCTTCTGGTTATAATGGCAAAGCTAAAGCCCACAATGGCTATAACATGCCTCGTGTTTTGTGTCAGTCAGGCGTGAACTGTACCCCAAAAAACGGGTTAAAACGAATGATGGATCGTGTTAAACGCAAACAGTTCCTCCAAGATTTGAAACCTAAACCTCGCAAAATTGTTCAAGCTTACACTTTAATCCAAAGCTTCGATGCAAGTTTCGATTACAAAAACATAGATGATGTTAAAAAGGTCAATCAATTAGGACAAAAGCTTGTGGGTCAAGTCGTGCCCGACAAAATGGCCTTGGTGTTCACCCAAGCTGACGGGACTCATCACATGCTTCATAATCATATAATTGTATGCAGTTTAAGTGAAAATCTGAAAGCAATGTCTGGAAAACAAACTAATTTCCGCACATGGGCTAAAGCAAATGATGAAGTTTTAAAAGCAGAAGGACTTGAAACCCTTGCGCCAGTGGGCAAGACGACAACAGCAAAAGAGAAACTAACTCGTGCTGAAATTGCAGAAATGGAAAAATTAAGCAAAACCAAAGATGCACAAGGCAATCCTGCTCCTAAACGGACTCGCATGGAAGAAATCAAAGAAAAAATCGAACAAATCGAGCAAGATCCTTCTGTGATTGACTTTGATTCTTTTGTCGAAGTAGCTAAAAAGCACGATTTAGACGTTCATGTGCGAAGAAACAAGAAAGGTCTTATAAATGGTCTTTCCTATAAGCTTTTAAACACTGATATGAAGCGCGGTATTCGTGCACGCCGTTTGGGTGCTAACTATATGAAGGAGAATTTAAATGACGTATTTCAATCCAACCTTGAGCGCAAACGACTTGCTAAACAAAGAGAAGCGAGAATTGAAGCAGGAGGAAGCTCAGCAACCGCAGAAGCAAACGACTTGGGAGCAGTACAAACAGCAAACTTCCAATTTGCTTTACCAAAACAAAGCGAAACCGACCATAGACAAGGCGATTCAACAGCTAGAACAAGAGCAATCGGACGAACAGTTAACAGTAAGTTTAGACAAGCAGTCACTCCAAGCAATCAAGGAACTCAAGACCTCAATCGACCAATGGAACTCGACTTCTTCCGATTTACGCAAAAATTTGGCAACAATGAACGAAAACATAAACGATTTGATGAGTACCTTAAGCAGTTTGTTGAATATCGACACGACCTCGCCACAATCCGTGACATACAGCTCGACCAGCAACAGCAAGCAAGCGACATCATTGGTCTCGCTACTATTAGACTTGAAGAAAAGCTTGCAAGATCAGCAAACAACAAATCAAAAGATCTTAGACGCAATGCAAATGAACGACAAACTACTTCACGATTAATTACTAAATACGGCTACACGCTTAAGCGTGAGTACAGTGATTATGCTGATATGCTGACAAATCAAGACATGGCTGACATGGAATTTGTCTTGCACCCTCAGTGGTTTGTGAAACCAGAAAAGCCTGAGCAATCAGCAAATCCTAAGCCACCAACACCTCAAAAGCAACAAGATCAAGACTTCGATGACGATTGGTAAAAAAGAAAGCTCCCTCAATGGGGGCTTTTTTGTGTTTAAAAAGAACCGCAAAGAAAAAAAGATCATAAACCGACCTTTTATTTCTCCTTACATTAAGCTTCTTTTGCTAATTTGATGACTTTCTTAGCATTTTCTTCTGTAATTTCATCATCGAGTTCAAAATCAGCTTCACTAAGAAGTTCTTCAAAAACTCTTGTGCCTCTAATGTAATCGATCATGTCGGCAACCTTGCAAGGATCAGTCAAATCAGTGTTAATTTCACCAAAGTTGTCTTGTTCGTAAGCTTGAACGAGTTGAATTGCAGCAAAAGCACCTGAGTCTAAAGTTGTGTCCTCGTAGTCAGTAGCATCATCTTTGACAAATTTATCTAAGTCTAAAGCAGCTTCGCGTGTATAAATATTGCTTGCTTGATTGAAAGTTTCATCTTCGTAAGTTTCAAAGTCTGAGCCAATGTAATCTTCCAAATTGTCAATGATAACGTCAAGAACTTCATTTTTGTTTTGTAACATAATTTTTTACGCTTTCTAAAATTTAATCACTATCTTTTTACGCAAAAATTAGTTTTAAACAAAAATCTTAGCTGATTGTTTGAGCCGATTCCGTGATTATCTTGAGTTTATATCAGATATGATAACGCGATAAATAGCTGATATGATTGAATTTAAGAATCCTACTAAATCAATGTTTGCAAATTGTAACTAGAGTTTATATCAGTATAAATAATGTTATGACATGCTAGAAAGCAAAAGAAAAAAGGGCTAAATGCCCTAATTTTCATCATTGTGTTTGTCTTCGTAGTCTTTACGCAAACGTTCAAGATACTGCTCGTAAGCTTCGACTGGACTTGTGTTACGCTCAAACATGTGATCATACTCATGAAAGTCGCATGCAATATTCATCATGTTTTCGACTTCATATGTGTTTTTTAAATCAGTAGCAACTAAGCCGAAGTTTTCTTTTTCATAGTCGCTGACCAGTTGCAAAGCCCCGAAAACACCCTCGCAACACGTATTTGCTCCATATTGCTCAGGATCGCTAATATAGTCAGCGACTTGCTGTGTCGCGAAATATTTGTAAAAATCAACGCGTGATTTAACAGGATCAATAATAAACAGTAAGCACAAATTTGTGTCATCGTAAATCATGTTCAGCACACTTTCTAAATTGTAACAAGACTTATATCAAGACAAGACATGTTATGACATGTCATTAAATAAATGGAACAAATTAATGTTCCCTATAGATTTAAAAAGTTAGTGAAATAGATTTGACCAGAAACCTTTTTTACCTTGCTCATCAGACTCATTTTTAAGGCTCTCAAACGCTTTTGTGAATGATTCGGATAATTTATCGTAGTCAATTTTATCGTCCTTAGAAGCCGATTTTGAGGGCTCAGGAAGCTTCTTAACAAGCTCTTTCAACGAGTCAATTTGTGCTTGTTGTTGTTTAAATAAATTTGTGTAGTTTTCAATCTGCTTAGATTGATTGTTTACCATTTGCATTAAAGCTTGATTTTGCTCTTCTAAGCGTTTATTTTGCTCTACCTGTGTAGTTACAAGCCGATTGTATAAAGCTTCCTTAGAAGGCAATTTAGCGCGCTTCTCGTCCTTTTCTTTTTGCGATTCAAGGTACTGTTTGTAAGCGTCTAGCGCGTCTTGATGATACAACAATGCAGTTTCTTGTTTAATACCTTTGAAATCGTGTTTTTTCAAGAAACGTGAGACGCGGATCTTAGTAGTATTAGTAATTCGTGCAATATCTGTTTGTGAGTAAAGCTTGCTTGCTGAACCGTCCATGACCATGTGCTTATTACTCCTTACGTTTTTAACGTTACTTATCTTGTTACAACTACAATTATAGCATTAATTTACAGAAAAAAAGATTTGCATTTTCGTGTGATTGATTTATAGTATAAATAATCATACTATATAAAACTTTGAAAAATTGAAATTTATGCAAAAATCAATGTAAATGCCTGCTATACTCCGACCTAGAAATAATTAGCCAATAAAGCGAAAGGAAAGATAATAATGAGCGAAGAACAAAATCGTTTCAGTTTAAGGAAATTGTCGGTAGGTTTAGCCAGTGTGCTAATAGGTGTCAGCATTTTCGGCACTAGTCAAACTGTCAAAGCTGACACTGTAGCAAACAATCAGACTTCTAGCGTGACTAATAACGCGCAAAGCTCTGATACACAAGAAAATAAGAATGCTGTTAAATCAACGTTTTCAAATGATAATCAGGGAGATAACGTTAAAAACAATCTGATACAAACTCAAGATAAAGCAAAAAATGATCAAACTGATTCATTAAACCAAAATCCCACTAATTCTCAAGAAGCAAATAATAGCAATGATTTGCAAGAAAAAAGTGCTGAGAAGAACATTGTAAGCACAAGTTCATTACAAGAGTCCAATAATCAATCAAATACGGTCACTGAGAAGACTGTACAACATGATACTTTGGAAAGTGGTCAAAAGGCACAATCTTTTAATTTGCCAAAAAACAGTCAAAAACTTGCTAAAAAAGTGCTGGCTACTAATTTAATCGAAACTAATTCATTGGCTATGACAAATGGTGGCTTTGATGAAGCTACTTGGGGCAAACTTGATGTGACTAAATGGCAAGGCTCTGTTCAAGATGGTATATATCAGTTAACTAACTATACTGGTGACCCAAATCATATCATTGTTCCGAATGAAGCTGACTTTGAAAAAGCTGGCAAAAGTACCAATGGCTTGCAAGTTGGTGTTACAAGTAGCTTAATGCATACTATTTTTAAAGATAAAACTACTTCACAAGACGCAACAGTTGCTTTTTCTAAGACTGATAATAAACAAGTTAAAGCTATTGGCACTGACTGGCATAATACTTGGGGACATGCTTATGACTATGTAAATGGTTCATATATTGCTTCTAAAGGAAAATTAACTAAATTTGATGGTAGCAATTTAGATGTTGCTAACGTTACTGATATGTCCTACACGTTTTTTGACAATCAAATTAGTGACTTAAGCCCATTAACTAACTGGAAAGTAGATCAAGTCACTGATATGCGTAGTATGTTTTACGATAACTATATCAGTGATTTAAGTCCGTTAGCAAGCTGGAAAGTAGATAATGTGACTAATATGAATAGCATGTTTGATGGCAATCAAATCAGCGACTTAGGTCCATTAGCTAAATGGGACGTTAATAATGTAACTAATATGAATAGCATGTTTAACTTCAATCACATCAACGACTTAAGCCCATTAGCTAATTGGAACACTAGTAAAGTCACTGACATGAGTAGCATGTTTTATAACAATT
>ERZ1090865.777-NODE-777-length-17327-cov-32.478404_pt1 | contig 17327 bp, 15 predicted proteins | sample MGYA00478478_ERZ1090865 | MGnify/ENA primary metagenome ERZ1090865 (study PRJEB33644, sample SAMEA5815715) | chicken gut metagenome | biome: Chicken; feature: Gastrointestinal Tract; material: Caecum | place: Ireland | collected 2019-01-01 | study: A study of the... | reverse complement strand
CTTTTTTTCTGCCTATTTTTATCTCGGTTGACTGTCGGCACGTGACTTGTAATCACCATTTTCAGTACCGATAATCAACTTCTCGCCTTCCTTAATGAAGTCAGGAACTTGAACAACCAAACCTGTTTCCATTGTAGCTGGCTTACCACCACCAGCAACAGTAGCACCCTTAATTTCTGGTTGAGTTTCCTTAACAGTCATTTCAACAGTTGATGGCAATTCAATACCGATAATCTTGTTGTCACCAGTGAATTCCATATCTACCATGATGTTAGGCATTAAAAACTTAACATCATCACCTAATTGGTCAGCAGAAACTTCGTATTGATCATAAGTTTCAGTATCCATAAAGGTATAAACATCGCCTTCACCATAGAGGTATTGTGCAGTTCTCTTAGTGATATCAACTAAATCTACTTTTTCAGTTGGACGCATAGTCTTGTGGACAACAGCACCGCTCTTAACGTCACGCAAATCCATTTGCATAACGGTGTTACCCTTACCTGGCTTATGGTGGTTAGCCTTTAAAACCTTAATTAACTTACCATCTTGACTAAAAATCATGCCTTTTTTCAAATTAATTGCTTGCATAAAATTCTCCTTATCTACACATAGATTATAACAAACTAAATATGTCTCAAATAAATCTTGTCAATTAAATGTCCATCAGTCTTATGCAAAATTAGGCTTGCACGTTCTTTAGTTGGAGCAATGTATTCACGAAGGTTTACTAAATTGACCATTTGCCATACTTCTTCGGCAAACTGCATCGCTTGATCTAGCGGTCCATTAGCCATTTGATAATAAAAATTATCAGGCTTGTTTTTATTCAATTTCAATACTTTTTGGAATCGTTGCATATACCATTTTTCAATTAAATCTTCTTCCGCATCGATATAAATTGAAAAATCAAAAAAGTCACTAGTCACAACTTGTCCACTTTCCGGTAGTTGCAGAGTATTGATCCCTTCAATAATTAAAATATCTGGGTTCTTAACATGACCATATTTTCCAGGAACAATATCGCTCAATTCTTGTGAATAAAGTGGGTAAACAATATCCTTTTTACCACTTAAAACATCCCACAAAAAGTCACTTAATAAGGCCATATTATAGCTTTCAGGGAATCCCTTGCGTGACATTAATCCCTTACGCTCCAATTCTTTATTTGGATAAATAAAACCATCCGTGGTCATTAAATGTACTTTGAGATTGGGATAAGTTCTTTGCAAAAGTAGCTGCAAAAGACGCGCCGTAGTCGACTTTCCTACAGCTACCGAACCTGAAATACCGATGATAAACGGTGCCGGTTCAAAAGATTTATGCAAAAATCTAATCTGAGCTTGGCGCGCTTGTTGTTTATCCTGATAAACTAAATGTAGATAGCTAATTAGGCTAGTATAAATTTCATGCACATCGGTCAAATCGACTACATCGCCTAGTGACTTGATTTGTGTTAATTCTTCTTTAGTAATATTTACTTTATTTTTTGGAGCTAGTTTAGCCCATTCATTTCTTTCAAAACTCGTATAATTTCTCATTGCTATTATCCATTTTTTCTTTTACATACACTTACTTATTATAATTGAAAGGCATTAAATTATGAAAAAAATAATTTTATTCGGTGATTCTATCTTTAACGGCTTTCGCGATGGTCAAGACACAGATTTAGTTACTAATCTATTTCAAAAAGAGCTAAAAGATTATGCACAGGTGGAAAACATCTCTAAAAGTGGTGCCACTACCGTTGAAGCACTAGATTATTTGCATTTAATTCCTCAAAAAAGAGATTTAGTTGTAGTTGAATACGGTAATAATGATGCCGCAACCGGCTGGGGAATTCGCCCAGAAAGTTATGAGCGCAATCTAAATGAAGTTCTCACCCAAGTAGGCAAAGCCATAGTTGTTGGCCTCTGTTATCCTGATCCTACCAACAGTGAAATTAACCAATTTTACGGAGATGAAAGATTAGATCTTTTCAACGGCATTGCTAAAAAGGTTGCAGAAAAGCACAGTGCACAATTTGTGGATATCTTACCCGCCTTTAGAAAGCTCAAGGCCATTTCGACATACTATCAAAAAGATGGACAGCATCTAACAGACAAAGGCAACGAATTTTTAGTTAACCAAATTATGCCAGCAATCAAAAAAGAACTTGATTAACTCAAGCTCTTCTTCATCATAATATGCTCAACGCCGCCCTCATCAAATGGCTCGCCGCATGTTTGATAACCTAATTTTTCATAGAATGGCTTAACATGCATTTGAGCATGACAATACAAGGCTGAGGCATTTTGCTCTTTTAAATAATTATGCACAGCTAGCAGCATTTTCTTACCTAAGCTTTGGCCGCGACTTTTCTTTGAAACTGCAACGCGGCCCAGCATCCATTTATCTTTTTCCACAAACAGACGACATGTTGCAAGGGCATCCGTCTGTTTTTCATTTAGCAAAAAAACTTGAACTGCTGTTAAATCTTGATCATCTAAATCTGGCAATGTAATTTTTTGTTCTGCTACAAAAGTTTCATTACGCAGGCGAGCTACGGCAAACATTTCTCTGCTCGTCATTTCATCAATCTTTTTAAAAGAAAAATTATTATTCATCGTTACTTTCCTAAATAATTACTATCTTTACCAAACCATTTCTCATTAATTTGTCTTAACTTACCATTTTTCTGCAATCTAGCCAAGCCCTCGTTGAGCTTTTTTTGCAAAGTCTTATCATCTTTACGCATCCCGACCGCAAACAGATCCATCGGTACACGGTCATTTTGTATCACCTTATACTCGCTACTCTTAGCCATGTGTGCAATGTAGTAATCGGCGTAAACTTCATCAAGCAAGATTCCTTGGATACGACCTGAATTTAAATCTAAGAATGAATTAGAAATTGTATCGTACAAAATTGTTTTTTTAGCATGCAAGACATTCTGCTTAGTCTCATACCACTGCTCCGCGGTTGAACCAGTTTGCATCCCCAATTCATACTTCTTCATCTGCGCAAAATTGTCGATGCCGCTATTTTTCTTTACAACCAAAACTTGACGATTACGCAAATATGGACGACTAAAAGCAACCTTCTTCTTGCGCTCAGGCGTAATACTGTAGCCGTTCCAAATCAAATCAATAGTGCCGTTACGCAGTTCCGTTACGTTCATCGACCAGTCGATCGTTTGAAAACTAACTTTAATGCCATACTCCTTAAAAACGGCTCTTGCTAAATCAATATCGTAACCTGTAAGTTGGCCATTTTTCTTCTCAAATCCCATTGGCACAAAGCTATCATCTAAACCGATGACCACTTGCTTATTCTTTTCAATTGTTTGCCACGTATCAGCATTATTGGACTTAGCGCACCCAGTTAAAGTCAGCACTAGAACTCCAGTAATTGCTATTATCCATTTTTTCATGAGCTTATCCCTCACTTAATGGTTGAACCTTTAACATCTGATCTGCCACATTCTCTGCAAACTGCAAGTCGTGCGTAATAATTAATTGCGTTAACCCGGATTTTTTCAGACCTAAGATCATCTTCTCAACCTCTTTGCGCAAATTAGGATCAAGCGCTGATGTTGGTTCATCATAACAGAGAATGCGTGGCTTCATTGCCAAGGCCCGTGCAATGGCGACACGCTGCTTTTGACCACCAGACAATTCATAAGGATATTGCTTCTCACGGCCATTCATTTGCAAACGATTAAGCAATTCATAAGCCTTCTTATTAGCTTCTTCCTTGCTCTCCTTAAGTACCATCGTCGGTGCCAGGGTAATATTTTGCAACACATTCAAGTTAGGGAAAAGATTATAATCCTGAAATACCACGCCAACTTTACCTGAATCATAAGCTTGACCATCAATTAAAATTTCGCCGCTATCCTTGGTTTCAAGACCGGCAATAATTCTAAGAAGCGTGGTTTTCCCTGCACCAGATGGACCAACAATGGTCATGATTTCACCATCTTTTAGAGTAAAAGAGATATCTTTCAAAATTGGTCGATTATTAAATTCTTTGTATAAGTTTTTTACTTCTAACATTTAATCCACCTGTCACTATCTGTAATAAGAGAAGTGCTTTTCCAACTTTTTCAAAACAAAAGCACAAATACTAATTAAAAGTAGATAAATCACGCCTACTAAAACTAATGGTATCAGCGTTACATCACGCGCCATTGCTACATTACCTGCTCGAAGTAAATCGCCTAAGCCGATCACATAAACAAGTGATGAGTCCTTAACCAAGTTGATCACTTCGTTACCAATTGAAGGTAAGACAATTTTGATTACCTGGGGAATGACAATCTTGGTCATTGTTTGCCAGCGATTCAAGCGTAACACTTTTGCGGCTTCAAATTGTCCTTTATCAATTGATTGAAAACCGCCCCGGAAGATTTCCGCAAAATATGCAGCATAATTTAACACAAAGGCAAGAAGCGCTGCCTGATAACGTGGAAATACAATATGGATAATTGGTAAACCATAAAATACAAAAATCAATTGCAATAATAGTGGTGTCCCCCGCATAATCCAAACGTAAAAATTAACTAGCCATTTAATTGGCTTAATTTTGCTCATTTCTCCAAGTGAAACTAAGATTCCGAGCGGCGTTGCCAAAATAATAGTCCAAAAGAAAATACTAAGCGTCATCGTTGCGCCGTTAAAAAGGGCTGGTAAAATTTCTCCAATATATTTTAATGACATATCCTCACCTGCATTTTTCTAATAAAAAAGCCCTCTTAGGACTAACCTAAGAGGACGAACTGATCGTGTTTCCACCTCATCTTCGCATCTGCTCACGCAAAATGCCTCACTAGGTTGATTATCTTAAAAAAAAGCCCCCATAGCCAATTGGCTACGAGGGCGAATGAAATCGCGATTCCACCTCATATTCACAGGCTATTCACATAACCTGCCTCAATAAGTTAATAATCAACCTTTAGCTATAACGGGCTATCCCGGGTCTTCCTACTCAATTCAGAAAATCAACTCACAGATGTGACTTCGGATTAGCTCGTGTTTCATTTCCACCATCAGAAACTCTCTATTACCGCAGCTAGCCTTACTGCTTCTGTTCTAAGTTGTTTTTAATATTGCTATAAATCTTATAAGATTAATTAGTATTTGTCAATTATCTATTAATTACTTTTCTTCATAAGTAACTGGATCCACATCTAAAAGCGGACTCTTTTCACCAGTGTAAATCACGTCTAACTTGTACATAGCACGAGATGTAATCGTGTAAACAAGTTGCGTTTCATCTAATTGATGATAATTCTTTTTATTTGCGCCCCACATAACTACAGCATCAAACTCTAGTCCTTTAGCCAAATATGATGGAATAACCAAGGTGCCATCAACTAAACGCTGGTTAGCCGTCGCAATCAAAGTGGATTTTTCACCTTTTTCGCTCAACTTTTCATGGACAAATTTAGCACCAGCCAAATCCTTCGTAATGATAGCAGTAGTCATCTTGCGCTTTTCATTATCACGTAAAACATCGACTAAAACATCAATTGCCTGTTCATCGCTATCTCTACCCCAAATCACAGGCTTTGGACCTTGACGGTTAAAGGCTTCGATCTTTTCACCTTGACGCAAAATCTGCTTGGTAAAGTTAGTCAGTTGCTTAGTTGAACGATATGACTTAGTAAGTTGGACCACATCGATTTTTTCTGGATCAAATAAACCTGAAATCTGCTTGAGCAAACTGCGGCTTTCATCCTTAGTAAAAATAGCCTGATTCAAATCACCGAGCATCGTGAATTTGGCACGTGGGAAATTATATTTAAGGTAGGCCAATTGGAATGGCGTATAATCTTGAATTTCGTCGATGAAAGCATACCGCATTTCATAATCAGTTCTACGCCCAGTAATTAAATCATACAAGTAAAGATAAGCAGAAACATCAGTGATTGCAATATCATGCTTCTTGAAATTTTCCTTAACTTCATCAATATGATGCATCCAGTCTTCTTCATCGATATTCCACTTAGCTAAATCAACCATCTTAGGTACAGCACGCAAGAAGCTTAAGTATTGCGCACGCATATTGATAAAGTGATTGTGCAAAATACGCTTGTGCACGCCCTTCAATGCCTTAAGCACAATCTTTCTGCCTAAGAATGCCTCTTCCTTAGCTTCTGATTCAAATTCTTGATCAGGTCGATCGTACAATTCATTTAACTCAGATTGACTCATCCCTTCAATGGTGCGAGCAACCCAAGCTTTTCTAGCTTCTGGCGCGATCTTGCGATTAAGCATCTTAATCAATTCTTCACGCGTTGCATCAATGCGGTTAGCCAAATTGTAATTCTCGTTATATGAGTAATAGATTTCCTTGATCTTTTCCTTATCAAAGTAAGGCTTCTTCTTGTCACGGAAATAAATATTCTTAAAGACTACGCCGCGTTTATTTAAATGCTTTGCATAACGTGTTACCAAATTAAAGAAGTTAACCGAATCCTTAAATTTACTAATATTAGTATCCGCATTTTGATCTTCAAATTGTTTAAACAGGTTTTCCACATTCATCCCTGGAAGCCGGCGGGCAACAAATTGCCAGTAAGTCATCTGTACCATATTTTGTTCACCCATTTCAGGCAAAACATTCTTAATATAGTCATTAAACAATTGGTTAGGACTGAACATGATAACATCACTAGAAGTCAAATTACCACGGTAACGATAAAGCAGGAATGCAATTCTTTGCAAAATTGCACTAGTTTTACCAGAACCTGCAGCACCTTGAACGAAAAGCAAGTCAGCACTAGTATTTCTAATAATCTTATTTTGTTCTTGTTGAATCGTAGTTACGATTGATTTCATCTGAGTTGATGATTTTTCAGATAAAACCTCTAAAAGCATTTGGTCACCGATTGACTCATTGGTGTCAAACATGTTGACAATCTTGCCATCTTCAATCATGAATTGGCGTTTCTTAGTCATATCAACGGTAATTTTGCCTTCTGGCGAATTATAAGATACTTCACCTAACTTACCATCGTAATAAATTGAAGAAATAGGCGCACGCCAGTCATAAATCAAAAAGTGATCGTTTTTATCTGCAAAAGATCCCAAACCAATATAAATAGTTTCAGGCTTCTTTTCCCCTTGCTCTTTAAAATCAACTCGAGCAAAATATGGCCGTTTTTCCAGCCTTTCAACGGTATCCAATTGCTTAGCTGAATGCTGCCAAGCATGTTCGCGTTCACTTAATAATTGCTGCTGTTGATGAATCGACAAGGCGGTTTCCATTGAAGTCGAGTAACCATCATAATCCAACTTAACATCATCAAAGAAGTGTGAATTAAGATTTCTAGCTTCGCCTTCAGCGGATTTAATTGACTTTTTTAAAGATTTTTCACGTTCCTTGATTTGTTTCATAATATTATCAAGGTGTTTTTGTTCAAGTGCTTCTTCACTATTTTCATTTTTTGCTGTGGTCATTTAATCACCTTTTCTTTAAAAACTCGCATTCTATTTTATCATGAGTAGCGCTTTTTTATCATGAGTAGCGCTTTTATAGTAGTCTGCACGCTCATAGGCAAAATACAAGTAAAAATAGATGAAAACTTAAGATTTGAAGATTATAATTTCAACATTGGAGTTGAAAATTATGAGAACGTTTTTTAGAATCATCAGAAATATTTTCTTGCTTGCAGTACTCGCCTTTGCCGTTTGGTCTTATAAAAATGATTCTAACATGCGCATGGCAACGCAAGATTCTCTGACTACATTAAATTATCGCATTCAGCAATTATTAAAAAATGGAACTACTACCCCGCCTAAATTAGGCGATAAAGACACTTCTACCAGAACTGATAAAGCAAAAGATGATGATACCTTTGAAAACCGGACATGGTCAAAACCGAAAGCAAATGTTTACGTAGATGTCAAAAATAACTTACAGTTACGTTCGGCTGCAATCGATGCCATGAATGCTTGGAATCGAACCGGAGCCTTCACTTTTCACCAAATTAGTAATAAAAAGAAGGCACAAATCGTTATCAGCATTGTGGATGATAGCGACACAAATGCTGCTGGTGAAACGGCTACAACTTATAATCCAGCAACTGGACATTTATTAAAGGCAGATGTTCATCTCAACCGCTATTACTTGCAAAATGAGTGGTACGGTTACAGCAATAATCGAATTATCAACACCGCTGAACATGAATTAGGACATGCGATTGGTTTAAATCACACCAACAGCGTTTCAGTCATGTATCCTAAAGGATCAATTTACACCATTCAGCCACAAGATATCAAAAAATTGAGAAAAATCTACCACGAAAACAATTAACTTTAATTACTCCTCTCTTTTTTCTAAAATAAAGAGGAGTTTTTTGATGAGGAGAAAATTATGAAAAGAATCTATATTGTCCGTCATGGTCAAACTTATATCAATCGTTATAACAAGATGCAAGGTTGGTGTGATACCCCACTAACTACTGCAGGAATTGAAGGTGCCGAAGAAGCTGGCAAGGCATTGCACGACGTTTCTTTTGACATTGCCTTATCTAGTGATTTAAAAAGAGCTAGCGACACCTGCGAAACAATCATGAAATACAACGTTAACAAAGATGAATTGCAGCATATTGCCAGTCCATTTTTCAGAGAACAATTCTATGGCTATTTTGAAGGAATGGATTCTGAAATGGCTTGGCGCATGATCGGTGGCAGTCACGGCTACGCTACTAGACAAGAAATGTTTAAACATGAAAGTATCGATACCATTAAAGATTGGATCAAAGAAGCTGACCCATACCACCAAGCAGAAGATGCTGAAGAATATTGGTCTCGCATGGAAAATGGTTTAAAGATGATCAGTGAACTTGATGGAGCTGAAAACATCTTGTTGGTTACCCATGGCTTTACTATTAGAAGCTTGTGGTACCGTTACGGCGATAACATCCCTCTTGTACCCGGTCCAAAGAATGCCTCAATTACCGTGATGACCATGAGCGATAAAGGCGACATCAAGATCCCTATTTGGAACAAAATGCATTTATGAGCATATACAAAAAGAAGCTTAGATCAACTTGATCTAGGCTTCTCTTTTTAATGAACGCTATATCAGGATCGGGTGCTTTTGTTGCAGCCAGCCAAAGTTCAGACCAGCGAACAATGCACCACTACCGCCACCAAGAGTAAGTGGGATCTTGTGAATCGTAATTACGATAGCACCAAGCAAGATACCTATTGACATGAAGCTAACATCTGTTTTGGTTCCAGTAACTTTTTCATAACCAATTGTCTTAATGGCATTCGTTAAATAGTTTGCTGGACCAATGATTGTTACATGATCGCCAACAGTTAACCGGGTGTAGAAAGTAAGTTTTCAAATATGCATATTAAAAAAGCTGTCATTTTGACAGCTTTTTCGTATACCTAGCTTATTAACGAGTACTGATTTAAGCCTAAGATTCTACTTTTTCAGCACTATATTCTCGTATAATTTTACAGTCACAATGTAGTAAATGAAGTAAAGTACGATGAAAATTAAGAATGGTAGCCAGATGCCCATGTATGGCTTAGGTAATAATGCCTTGAACAATCTCAAACCGAAGAGAACATCGATGATACCTAGTGCTCCAGGTAAAGCAAATAGCACCCCAATTTCATTTCTAATTGATTTTCTAAGCATCTTTTCCCTAGTCCCAATCTTGTAGAGCATTTCGTAACGTACTTTGTCGCTGGCGGCGCCGCTTAAAACTTTGAACATCAAAGTTGAAGCGAGCATGGTTAGGAACGCGATTCCTAGGAAGAAACCCATGAATTCGAAACCGCTGGCAAAGCCAAGCACTACTTGATAAGTAAATGGCTTAGTGCTACTCAACACTCTACTAATCATAGGTGAAGTCATTTGAAGCTTTTCAATCTTTGTTAAAGTTGGATAGTCTTTAACAAAATCCTTAACTCTAATTAAAGTTATAAACTTCTTTTGTCCTTGAATAGTATTAAATTTAGCTGGAGAAACTAGTTCAATCTTTTTAGTGCCATTAAGTAGCATCATGCTCAAACGAGTATTAGCAGAATTACCAGGAGTAACCAAATCTTTGGTCTTGGCTACAGTTGGTGTATAAGTTGGGAAATCATTACCGTGTTGACTAAATTTAATATATTTAAATGGCTTTTTGTCGAAATCAGCCTTGTTAAAGAATAGTTCTTTCTTAGTTTCAACGTAGTGGTAAGTAGCCTTAGATTTAATATCTAACTTGTCCACATTTTTTTGCACAGCTGGTGTATTTTGCACAATCTGTGCATCATAGTAGTCGCTGACTACTGCTTGGTTCTTCAATGAATTGAAGTTAAGACCAACAGTAATCGCACCAAGAGCTAAAGCGAAAAGTAGTGAGATAACGGAAAGAATACGTGTGTAATCACGAATTCTGAATTTTAGTTGTCCAAGAGTAAAGACGCGAATGCCGCGGTAAGCGAAGCCTTTTTTCTTGAGCAAAAGATTGATGATGAGAGTGAAAAATGAATCAAAAGTGAAGTATGAGCCTGCCACGATAGTTACTAATGCTGCTGGAATGATGAAGAAAATAGCATTAGCGGGCATCCCCATAATGTAATAGCCTGCTGCTAAAAGCAAAAGACCTAAGATAGCTTCAACCACGCGCAAGCCGTTCTTGCGGCTGATCTTAATTGGCTTTTGACTCTCATGAAGCAAGTCAATCACTTTACTACGCACAAGTTTATGCACATTTCTCAACGCTGCTAAAAAGAATACAACTACAAAGAAAATCAATGTCCATAAAATTGCATTAGGCAAAATTATCTGAAAGTGCGTAATATGTAAGTCTAAACTGCTAATCAATAATTTAGACACAAGAGCAGTTAAACCCAAACCAACAATAATTCCTAAAATAGCTGCCAAAATCCCTGTTAACAAGGTTTCACAGAAAATCAGCAAACCAAGCTTAGAACTTTTTGCCCCTAGCATCATGAACATGCCATAGTCGTGCTGGCGCATGCTGAGCAAAAATGAATTCGCATAAACCAAGTAAACGAAAGTAATAATTGCGAGTAAGACAATCCCGAAGCCAAAGATGAAGCTTAAGTATTGTCCTGGTGCATTAACATCTTTACTCATGAAGCCTGGGTTAATTGCCAAGGATAAGAACATATAAAAGATTGTACTTGCAACTACCAATCCTGAAAACAGGACCGTGTAGTCTTTGAGCCGGCTTTTAATCCCGGTTAAAGATAATTTCCAAATCATTTTTCCTTCCTCCTATTCCTCAGTACCCAAGTGAGCAATCAATTCATGGTAGAAGTCTGTTCTAGATTTTTCACCTTTAATCATTTGTTCACCGATTTTACCGTCTTTGATGAATAAAATGTGATTAGCAAAACTTGCTGAAAATGGATCGTGGGTAACCATCAAAGTTGTTACGCCGTCATGCTTGTTTAAGTTTTCCATCGTGTTTAGTAATTCTCTTGCACTCTTAGAATCAAGCGCACCGGTTGGCTCATCGGCCAGTAAGATTGATGGTTCGTGAACCAAGGCACGTGCAGCTGCTACTCTCTGCTTTTGTCCCCCTGAAATTTCTGCAGGGTACTTATTCAAAATTTCTTTAATTCCTAATTTTGCTGCAATTCTATCCACAAGTGGATTAATTCTGCGTGCTGATAATCCACGCAAGCTAAGTGGTAATGCAATATTTTCTCGATTAGACAAATTTTCTAGCAAATTAAAGTCTTGGAAAATAAAACCTATTTCTTTGCTACGGAAGTCAGCCATCTGATTAGTATTCAAAGTGCTAACATCATGCTTATTAATGAAAACTTGCCCCGTAGTTGGTTTATCTAAAGTTGAAAGAATGTTAAGTAAAGTAGTCTTACCAGAGCCAGAAGCACCCATGATTGCTACAAATTCACCTGCGGCAATCTTAAAATTGATGCCCTTCAAAGCTTGGTATTGTTTTTCGCCTTTTTTACCGTAAGTTTTGGTGACGTTGTCAACCACAAGAATTTCGTTCATTTTTATACCTCTTTCTCCCCAATTTGTTTTACTGTATTATTCAATTAATACACTAATATGATATTAGCCTTTTGTCAATCTATTTTTGCGTAAAAAAATAGTTCTTCACGTCTTATCGCGTGAAGAACCTTGATCTATCAATGCTTAATTGCTAGTTTTGGTTTTAATTAATTTGCATTTCCCTAATGTTTGAATCTCTTGATGACCGTTTACTAGATGCAAAACTGCATCCCGGTATAACAGTTTTTCTGTCTTTTTGCTCTTATCCTTGTACTTTTTAACAAAAGTTACTTCATAATCAATCTTGCTATAATTGCGCTTACCTGGCAAAACAGATAAGACTTTGACTTCAACATTGAACTTCTTAAGTTTCTTATCCTTTTTCCACTTCTTGATTTGTTGCTCAATCTTCTTATAATCGGCGTTTTCTTTACCATTTTCAAAATTGGTTACCATCGGCTTTTTAAAGTTGGTATACAGTATTCTCGCCGCATTTTCAACTTTAATTAAACCTGGCCAAATTGGGTTAACAATATAGTCACCTTCTGCATCTTGGTAAACGTCTTTTTCACCATTGCCTTGGTAATCTGCTGCACCATCATAATCAGTTACATCGTCTTCGCTATCGCTAAATTCCGAACTGATTGATTGTGATAAATCTGTCACATTTTCAGATTTAATGGTTTGACCATCAACCTTGCTTTTAACAAAAATTTCCATTCTCTTAGCAAGCGGATAATCCTTAAATGTATAGTGGCCTTTTTTATTAAGAGTGGCTGCTTTATGATCATTGATATAAACTACGCCATTAGGAACGCTGCGAATTTGGAAAGTGGCGGTTTTAATTTTCATATCTACCGTCTTATTTGACCAAATATTTACAATCGAGTCAGCATCTAACTTTCTATTGTTAACCTTGGATTTAACCAAAATATGGTAACGACCAGGGAAAACTAATCCTAAATCTTGATAGTAATTCTGATTGCCGCCATTCATTTTGCCGTAATCTTCCCCGTTAACAAACAAAGCCGAATTGGCATGGTTGGTTTGAACCTGCGGACGATAGCACTGCACTCGCAACTTATATTTACTGAAAAATAAGAAATAGCGGCCAGCTTCAACTAATTGAATCTCACCATTGTCACGATCATGGCGTAAGTTAGAATCCAATTTTTTCGCAGCCGCTGCATGATTCTTAAAATAATTTTGCAACGGCTTTAAACTATAATCGGTTACCTTCATATCAGGAGTTGAAGCAACCACATATTGCGCCATCCCCGTCTTAGGGTCTTTTAAGTTGGCAACAATGCGGCTAATCTGCCGATCTTTTGTATAATAAAAATTGCCAGCGGTAATTAATCCGCCAACTAAAATCACAATAATTCCAAATAACCAAATAGTTTTACGTTTTTTCATACTTAAAACCCACCAAATTAATACTTTTAATTTAGATTAACAGGTTGAGCCAAAATAGCAACTATCTTCATTTTTGTGAGGAAAAATTATGGAAATTAACTTCAATTTTGTCAAAAATAGTCCAACATTTAGCGAGCAATACTCCGCTGCTGAAAAGATTCACAAGTTATACACAATCGATGATTATCGTGACGTCATCAGCAACTCTCGCCTTTTGCTTGAAACACTTACTAAGAAAATCTTCAAACTAGAGAATCTGAATGCTTATTATCATGTGCCAGACGGTGAATATCGCAATTTGCGCAATGACACGCATTATTTACGCGGGGAACTCGATTATCCTTTAAGCATTATGGCTTTATTCGATGAAGTCCGCCGGATGGGGAATGCAGCGATCCACGATAGCAAAATCGAACCTGATAAAAAGCAGGCCTGGCGCTGCGTTTGCGACGTTCATGACATTCTAGTCTTTTTAATCAATAGCTATGATGGTCAGGATTTATATTACATTCGCCCCGACATCGCTATGGAGGCTCAAACCTCTAGTCAATTTCATACCCGTGTCAAAAATACTAAACCGCATATTAAACTTAAAGATCATCAGACTAAAAAAGTCGAAAAGCATCATTTACACACTAATTTGAAAAAGGTTAAGCATTTCTCTAGTGTAAAATCTGTGGATAAACCTGCTGAAAAACATGAACAAATTAAGCCTGCAAAACAGAATTGGTTTACCAAACTTTTCCACAAAAAATAGCAAGGTATACGTAACCTTGCTATTTTAATTCAAGAAAGTGTAGTCATTAAAGATCACATTATCCGACTACTAAAAAACGGGCTGTACATACTCCCCCATCAATACACCCGTGCAATCATCATACACCTTATTTTTTGATTAAAAAAATCAACTTTTTCTTTACTAATGATAACCAAAAAATAATATTTATCGCTTATTGACGCCACGTCACTTTACTGATATTATTTCTTATAACGATTTATATATTGAGAGGCGCCAATGACGCTGCCAATACACAAATGAAAACTGAAGAAGTTTCTCAAATGGGGAATGGCTTTGTTAAAGGCCATTCTCTATTTTATTTTTGACGAAAGGAGTGATATGTCCTTTATGGATAATCACATACAAAAGCCTTGGGCTGTTACTCAGTCTGAGGTACTAACAGAGACAAATACATCAGAAGCTGGCTTAAGCGATGACGCAGTTCGAATACGTCAAAAAGATGGTTTAAACGAACTTGCTGCTAAGCCTCCTAAAACCACCTTGCAAATGATCAAAGAGCAAATCATTGATCCAATGATCATGATTCTAATCGGCGCAGCCTTCTTTTCAGCTCTTTTTCATGAATATACTGAAGCGATCATCATTGCTATGATCGTGGTCATCAATACTATTATTGGTATTGTGCAGGAAAAGAAAGCTCAATCATCCTTAGCTGCTTTGCGGGATATGAGTGCTCCCATGGCTCATGTTATTCGCGCCGGCAAGGAGCAACTAATCCCCGCTAAAGAATTAGTAGTCGGTGATATTGTCAACTTGCACGACGGTGACATGGTTCCAGCAGACATGCGTCTTCTCGAATCCGCTAACTTAAAGATTCAGGAAGCATCCCTCACAGGTGAATCCGTACCTGTGGAAAAAGATGCAGATACTGTTTTGGCTAAAGACTGCAGTCTTGGTGACCGCATCAATATGGCTTTCAGCTCTTCAATTGTTACCTACGGACGCGGACTAGGTGTCGTGACCACTACAGGTATGAACACCGAAATGGGTGCCATTGCCGGCATGCTAGAAGATCAAACTGAAATTGAAACGCCATTAAAACGTAAATTAACTAGCGTTGGTAAAGTTTTAACAATCATTGGTATTTTTGTCTGCATCTTGGTATTTATCATTGGTGCAATGTACCAAAAACCGCTTTTACCCCAATTTTTAATCGCTATTTCGTTAGCAATCTCCATTATTCCTGAAGGTTTGCCTGCCACAGCTACAATTGTGATGGCCCTTGGCGTTAAGCGCATGGTAAAAAAGAATGCTTTGATTAAGAAATTACCAGCTGTGGAAACCTTGGGTAACGCTACTGTCATTTGTTCCGATAAAACCGGTACTTTAACTTTAAATAAGATGACAGTTACTAAAACAGCTGCTGGCGACTTCAATGAAATTGATGTTAAAGATATTAAACCTAATAAGGTTTACCAAGCGTTAGCCTATGCTGGTGCCCTTTGTAACGACGCCAGCTTGAAGGATAACGAGGCGATCGGTGATCCTACCGAGGTTGCTTTAATTCCCTTTGTTAAAAAATTAGGCTTCAACCAAACAGAATTAAAAAAGGCTCACCCACGTCTATTTGAACAACCATTTGATTCAGATAGAAAACGAATGACCACCTTGCATGAAATTAATGGTCAATATGTTTCCTTTACTAAGGGTGCAGTAGACGAAATGTTACCGTTATGTAATCACATCATGACTGATAATGGCGTTCGTCCAATTACGACTAATGATAAAAAACGAATCTTGAACTTGATGCAAAACATGTCTAACGAGGCATTACGCGTACTAGGCTTTGCCACAAGAGTTGTGGATAACTTGCCAAGTGAAGGAACCGATTTAGAAAATAATTTAACTTTCATTGGTATCAGCGGTATGATCGACCCACCTCGTGAAGAAGTGGCGGAATCGGTTAAGACTTGTCGTCAGGCCGGCATTAGAACCATTATGATTACTGGTGACCACAAGATTACTGCTTTAGCTATTGCTAAGAAGCTTAATATTTACCAAAACGGTGACTTGGCTATATCTGGCATTGAACTTGATCAAATGTCTGACGACGAACTTGATCAAGCGGTTAAAAAGACGACTGTCTTTGCCCGCGTTTCACCTACCGATAAGTTAAGAATTATTCAAAGCTTGAAGCGTAACGGTGAAGTAACGGCAATGACTGGTGATGGTGTTAACGACTCACCTGCTTTAAAGGCTGCCGATATCGGTATAGCCATGGGTGTTACCGGTACCGACGTAGCCAAAGACGTGGCTGATATGGTACTTTTAGATGACAGTTTTACTACTATTGCTTACGCAATCAAAGAAGGTCGTCGCGTTTACCGTAACATTCAAAAAGTAATCCAATTCTTGTTAGTTGGTAATATTGCTGAAATTACTACTTTGTTTGTTGCGACATTATTTAACTGGGATGCACCATTATTAGCTGTGCATATCCTGTGGGTAAACTTAGCCACTGCTACTCTACCTGCTCTTGCTTTAGGCGTTGACCCTGCAAGCAAAAACATTATGAAACATAAGCCCGTAAAACAAGGTACTCTTTTTGAAAAAGATCTTGTGTGGCGCGTGATTACTCAGGGAATCTTCGTTGCGCTGATGACTTTAATTGCTTACTTTATTGGTGCAAGCATTGATAATCCAATCACTGGTCAAACAATGGCCTTCAGCGTATTGGCTTTATCACAAATGTTGCGAGCCTTTAACCAGCACTCTAACACCGATCCTATCTGGAAGAGAGCTACCGGTATGAATATGTGGTTGGTAATTTCATTCATTGTTTCCGCATTTTTCATGGGCTTGATCCTATTTGTTCCAACTTTACGAAAAGTATTCTACATTACTAATCTTTCAGCTGGTCAATGGTTAGTTGTCATCGCCTTATCCTTGCTTTCAATTGTACAAGTTGAAATTTTCAAAGGATTTAAGAAGCTAAGAACTAATTCAAACAAAAACCAATTAATTGAAGAATAAAAATAAAGGATCCTCATGCAGGATCCTTTTTTCATACGCTTAATTTAATTCTTCAATATCTTTAAGTAAGCTGTCTTGCTCTGGCGTTAAACGCTCATGTTCTTTACGCAGCTTTAAGACTTGCTTAGTCTTTTCATAGTTTACTTTTTAA
>ERZ1090865.775-NODE-775-length-17336-cov-8.216654_pt1 | contig 17336 bp, 11 predicted proteins | sample MGYA00478478_ERZ1090865 | MGnify/ENA primary metagenome ERZ1090865 (study PRJEB33644, sample SAMEA5815715) | chicken gut metagenome | biome: Chicken; feature: Gastrointestinal Tract; material: Caecum | place: Ireland | collected 2019-01-01 | study: A study of the... | reverse complement strand
CTTTCGTGCCATTTTCGCCCTTACACAAACGACGACCGCATTTCGGACACATTGCGTATTTCATATAAAACCTCCTTTTCCCATGTCTTACAAAAGTTTGTATTTAAGCACCTTCATTGTGCGGTCGGGATTGCCAACACGAAAGAAACCCATCTTTTGCAAAACTTCTATATAAATAGCAGACCGGGGCTTGTCCGCTGATTTATCTATATCGTTTTAAACATCCGACTACGATTCCCTGTATCATACAATCTTCCACAACAATGTCCTGATATTGCTCGTTTTCAGGATGCAATACAATCTTTCCGTTTTTTTGCGGATAATAGGTCTTTACTGTCGCTTCATTTCCCAGCAAAGCGAGCACCATATCTCCGCTATCAGCCGTTTCCTGCCTACGAATTATAATATAGTCACCATCTTCAATGCCGACATTTTTCATACTCATTCCATCGGCTTTAAGCAACATCAAGTCTCTGCTTCCGAAAATTTCGGCAGGCAATGAAAAACTTCCTTCAATATTTTCTATTGCTTCAATAGGTTGTCCGCACGCAACTTTACCTACAATCGGAGCATTGACAGTTTTTGTTCGGAATTTCGGATTCACTTTTATAGCTCCGTCACATTCTCTTTGTATCAACTCCCTGTTCTCAAGCACTGTAAGATACTTCCCTATTTTGGCGGTTGATGAAAACGCATTTGGCAGATGTTTTGCTATCATTCTATAAGACGGAGACTTACTATTTGTTTGTTGATAATCCATAATGTAATCATACAGTTGCCTCAATAATTCTTCGTCGTACCTTCTCATTTGTACTTCTCCTTTTTAGACGAACAGACTGTTCATCTAAATTTCATGTGTATTATATCATATTGAGCCCATAAAATCAAGACTGTCGCGTTAAATAAAATTAACGCGACAGGAAAATTTTTCTATTTTTTTGAAATTTCTGAAAAAACAACGAGTTAAATAAGAGTTCTTATCTGTCACGACCGACAAGATAATCGATCGTAACGTCAAAATAATCTGCAAGTACAATCAATGTCAATAAATTCGGACTCTTCCCTTCTTTCCAATTGGTAAAATAACTCTCCAGGTATGATTAGCACCGACGGACGTATACGTTTTTTAATCTCTGCACTTTCGGTGCGGATAAACGCTGTTAAAAAGCCGCCGCTTGCGCCATTGCGCGGTATGCCGTAACGCTCGTATAAATCAACAGTATGAATATTCATAAAAACTTTGCCTCCTCTTTGTCTGAAATTTTTATGCCTGTTACCAAATCAACGGGCAAGTGCGCTATTTCCAAATCAATATCAATTTTATTATGCATTATTTATCAAACGTAATTATTATTCTGCCTTTTCCAGTTTCGGGAACCCTGTATCTTTTCGGCGGCAAAGGCCCGCAGGAGTTAGAACCCAAACCGCTCATAAAATAGTCCGCACAAAAATATGTTCCGTCGCTATCGGGCAACTCATAATCGTGCTTCGCCTTTTCAAGTTGATCCGCACTATACGGCAAAGCCGAAAAAGACTGCATGCCCTCAATGCACACCGAATGTATACCATTCGATACTTCGGCATAATCGGGTAAATAATGGCTACCATTTTCCTGCGGTTTTACATAATGAAAATATTGTTCATATATTGCACTTTCGTAGACGGATTTGAAAGCATACTCATACATATCGCAATATGTTGCACCTTCGCCGTATGCCTTATATTTTAATTTATCGAACGATTTGTCAAGTTTAATAATTAGCCCTACTCTCGGCAAAAATACATAATTTTCAGGTTGTATTTGTTTATAGTCAAATTCTATCTGCACACCATTCGCACTAAAAGCATAATGAAGTTTTGCTGTTAATAATGGCACGTTCTTTGACATAATAACAACATCGAATTCTACAAAGTTATCGCTAACTCTATATTTTTCAACAACAGGACGAGCAAATTTTATATTTGCATTCTGCCATTTCTCTCTCATGAATAAATCGTTATCAATTGGAGCGCGCCAAAGATTGAATTTGATATCTCCATATTTTACGCCGTTAGCCTTTACACTTTCTATTTCCCCACTCCGCAAATTGAATTTATACTCGTTCTTTCCGACGTAAACGATTAAAGAGTCTGTTTGACTTTCGGTGGTAATGGTTTTAGATTCGAATACAACTATGTGCTTTCCCGTAATGAATTGCGCCCGCGCAACTTCATTATCACCTACAAAATATTGCACTTGAAGATCTATTTCGGGCACATTCAATGTAAGGCTATGGCGAGGCTGTATACATACACTTTGTTTGTTGCCGTTTATTGAAAGCACACCTATTTCGGGTTTGAAAAAGTTTTTATTTGTTATTACGAGAACGCTGCCTTTTCTTTCAAATTTTAACGGTTGATAATATAATTTCATTTGAAGTGTTCCGTCTTTTATCTTTCTGTCGGCAGTTACTATACCATCGATACAAAAATTACCATCGTGCTGATGCTCACCAAAATCGCCACCGTATTTATATCCGTTTTCTTTACCGTATTTTACGCCATGATCAGCCCACTCCCAAATAAAGCCGCCCATAAATCTATCGGAGCTTTCTATTATATCCCAATACTCTTTAAGCCCACCCGGACCGTTTCCCATTGCATGAGCATACTCGCATAACAATAACGGTCTGTTTTCTTTTTTGTCGTTAAGAAATTCGTTTTCCATCCATTCGGGTGCAACATACATTTTGCTTACCATTTGCAGTCCAGAATTGTAGTATTCGTTTTCTGTTACTATGTTTGCATTTATACTTTCGTAATGTATAGGACGGCTATCACTATTGGCAACTGTTTCAAACGCTTTTTTTAGATTAACTCCCCAACCGCTTTCGTTGCCGAGCGACCACATAACAACGCTTGTAAAATTCTTGTGTTCTTCAACGTTGCAAACATTTCTTTCTATAGTGCTTTGTTCAAACAACGCATTATCGGCAATCAACGCATGTAGCTTTTCGTCATAATCGCCTTGACTTGTTACACTACCGTGGCTTTCTAAATCGGCTTCGCTCATTACATACAGTCCATACTCGTCGCAAAGCTCGTAAAACAGCGGCGACGCGGGATAATGCGACGTTCGCACTGCGTTTACGTTAAGGCTTTTCATTAAAAGCACATCCTTCAGCATATCTTCCCTGCTGACTGCATAGCCCTTTTCGGGGTGGAAATCGTGCCTATTCACTCCGTAAAATTTTATCGGCTTGCCGTTAAACAAATACGCTCCGTCCTTTATTTCCGTCGTGCGTATGCCGATGCGATTATAAATTACTTCACCGTTTGCGAAAATTTTCATATCATAGAGATACGGCGTTTCAGCACTCCAAAATTTCGCATCCTGTACGGTAAATACTACTGTTTCGTGTTTTGCTACCTGCTTTGTATCATTATTAAACTCAACCGCAACGGTTATTTCGCCGTTATTTTTGAACGACACTATTCCGTTTTTATCTTTAATATCGGTTGTAATCTTATAATCGGTTATATGCTCTTGCGGGCGGATCAACATATATACGTCACGGAATATGCCCGTAAACCGCCATTTATCCTGATCTTCCAAATAGCTTCCTGCATTCCATTTAAGCACTAAAACGTCTATTTTATTGCGTCCGTCAACTATAAATGGCGTTACGTCAAACTCGCTTATCCTATGCGATATGTTGGAATAACCGACTTCTCTTCCGTTTAAATAAAGATAAAAGCAACTATCCACTCCCTCAAAAACTATGTATGCTTTATTTTCGGTCTTTACCCAATCGAAATACCGAGAATAATGATACGCAGGATTTTTTAAAGGAATTTGTGGCGGATTAAAAGGAAAGGGATAGCGCATATTCGTGTACTGAAAATAATCGTACCCATAATACTGTACGCAGGACGGAACATCTATTTCAGTTTTCGCTTCCCGATTCCAAAAGCCGTCCGCATCCATTACAGATTCATACGGCGTTATAGTCCATGTACCGTTAAGAGAAATAAATCGTGTGCTTTGTGCTCGATCATACGACTTCTTATCAGTCTCATTAAACGGTACATAATAACTTCGTGCTGGTAAAATACCAACGCTCGTTGTTTTCTCATAATAAGGTTTTAACATAATTTATCCCTTTCCCTTCATCTTGTATAATTCGATTCTTCGAATATCCGCCGAACCCATAAACTCAATTACCGCATCCGTGTGTAAATACATCAAAAGCGAATGCGTCTGCACACTACCGCATGTTCCTTTCAAAAGTATTATCTGACGTTCGTTACCGTTAAATAGCACCTTTTCCTCATTTTGAATTAATGCATCATCCGGACATGAATAGTAAATTTTAATGCAATATATTCCTTCTCTGTCTAATGATACGCAACACTTTGCTCCCTCATAGCAAGCAAACGGAGTTTCGCAAATATTACCTATAAACGGTTTTTCTTTATCAAAGTTTTTATATGCAAGCGAATCAACAGAAGCAATGAATAAATTTCTCGCCGAACGTTGCAACTGTGCCAAATTAAGTTCACCTTTATTAACCGCGCTTTCCAAGTCGTCAAAATTGTTTGTCGCATCGGAAGTAACCATATACACGTCGTTTTGCGCCCTGACCATTGCCGAAAGGTTATGTTCGCTGAAAGTACCATTTATCGGATTATCTATTTTAGTCCACCAATCGGTCATAACTACGCCCTTATATCCCCATTCATTACGAAGGATAACCGTAAGCAAATCGTAGTTTGACGCTGCGGATAAACCGTTTATTCTGTTATAAGACGACATAACATATTGCACATAACCGCTTTTTACAGCTATTTCAAAACCTTTCAAATAGATTTCACGCAATGCTCTTTCGCTTAAAACTTCGTTGACGCTGCCGCGTTCATATTCTTGTGAATTAACAGCAAAATGTTTTATAGTACAACGCACACCGTTATCATAAAAACTTTTTGCTATAATAGTTGCATTTACTCCTGTAATATATGGATCTTCGGAAAAATATTCGAAATTGCGTCCTCCGAGCGGGTGTCTATGAATATTCATGCCCGGTGCAAGCGCAACATCCAAATTGTAATTTCGCATTTCATTTGCAAAAATCCCGTAAACTTTATACACCATGTCGGGCGACCACATAGCGGACAGTAATGTTCCAGTCGGAATACACGTAGCATATCCGTCTTTCTTGGTAAGTCTAACACCGCTCGGACCGTCAACAGCCGTAATTACAGGTACACCGTGCCTGTGCATAGTATCGGTAAGCCCGCCAAGACAGCCCGCCGTTCCTTCTATTGGTGCTTTAGGACTCGACATTCCTTCCCCACGTACCAACTGACAAAGCTCCTGCACATTAAATTGTGCAATAAACTCGTCGAGAGAATATTTATTGCTTACCACGTCTTGCAAATCTATTCCCCTATCTCCTGTAAAAGAAAGCGTTTCAATCGGCGCATTTTTTATCCTTTCGCTATTTTCATTGTTCGACGTAGGCACAATTTCGTATTCGGGTGTAATTCCGTCTTTTGTAATAAGTCTCTCGAATTCTTCAATAGGCGCTACAGCTTGCGAACACTGATATGTGCATATAGTATCCAATATGTTAAACGAAAAAATTTCTTCGGCTTCTCTTACATTATTTCCTACAAATATTCCATACTCACCTTTTTCCAAAACATAAGCATAAGAAAAGCCGCTTACACCTTTGTCATCGTAAGATGCAAACTCATTTATGCTTATTTCAAGCGTAATCGTCTCACTCTCATCGGGTTGCAGTAAATTGGTTTTCTTAAAAGCTACAAGCTCTCGCGCGGGTTTTCCCAATTTCCCTTGTGGCTTTTTCACATAACATTGTAAAACATCTTTACCCGAATATCTTCCTATATTTCTTATTGCTACGTCTATCTTTATTGTTGTATCGCTCTTTTCAACGTTTATTCGCTCATACTTAAATCGTGTGTATGATAATCCGTAGCCGAACGGATATAAAACCTTATTTTGTGCAAAAGTTTCAAAATAACGATACCCTACAAATATATCTTCTACGTGAATATTTTTTACGCTGTTTCCAAAATACGAATAAGCGGGATAATCGCAAAGATTTTCGGCTATTGTATCTGCAAGTTTGCCACTCGGTGTAATCTCTCCGATAAGTGCTTGTACTACTCCGACACCGCCTTCCTGACCGCCTTGCCATACATAAGCGACAGTCCCTATCGAATACTTTTTAACCCACCGCATATCGATGATATTACCTACGTTCAACAAAACGCAGGTGTGCCGAAAATATCTACTGACAAGTTCTATCATTTTATCTTCTTCGTCGGTAAGATAGTAGCCCCCTTTTTCGGGTTTGAAATCAAACGATTCGCCGCATACCCTTGATATAACGATTATCGCTTTATTGTTATTTTTCGATATTTCTTCTACAAACGCACTGTCTAAATCTGCTTCTTTCTGCGATTGCGGGATCTCCCAATTATCGCCGTTGTCGTACGGATTTTTATTTATCCAATCGCGATAAAACCCCTCGGCGCGCTCGTCGAGTTTTACGAATTTCTTAAGCTCATCGGCTATATTTGTTACATAAGGGCATACAACTAAACCACCCGAACCCGAACCGCTTTTCACATATTCAAACTGCGATCTTCCGAATACCGCAACTCTATCGCTTTTACCGAGCGGCAACATTCCGTCGTTTTCAAGCAATACCATTCCTTCCGCAACTGCATGGCTGCAAATGTTTTTTATTTCTTTACTGTCCATTTCTGCCCCCGATATAAACTGCAACCTCATACGGTTTATAGTTACCATTAATTTTACGCTCTGTTCCGTAATTGCCGAGATGATATGCGCTCTCTTGCAATCCGTAAATTTGTTGCTCTTTTTCAAAATTACAAACTACGGTAATTGTTTCTTCGCCGAGCGTTCTCGAATATGCGAAGCAACCGTTTCCATTCGTTAAATCTTTGAACTTTCCGTATTTGATTGTTTTGCTGTTATTGCGTAACGCAAGAATTTTTTTATAAAACTCTAATACCGACTTACTGTTTTTCTTATCATTTTCGAGATTTATTTCTGCACCGCGCGAATGCAACGCCGTCCAAGTTTTATCGCCGTTGGAAAAGCCATAGTTTCTTGTATTATTCCAACACATCGGTCTGCGTTGATTATCACGGCTCCCGAAATTTATTCTATTCATAACATCTTTTTCGTTCCTATGAGTATTAAAATAGTTAAACGTTTCGACGTCATTAAAATTATCTATGCTATTGTAATACGGATCGGGTGTTCCAAACTCCTGCCCTTGATATATAAACGGTATTCCTTTAAGCAAATAAAACATTGCCGCATACATCGTGGCGCATTCATAACGAAATTCTTTATCATTACCAAGCCTTGAAATATAATGAGCTTGATCGTGATTATCCGTAAACAGCGTATATAGCAATTCATTACTTTCGGTAAAATACTGCCACTTCACGAGAATATTTCTTATTTCGCCAATTGTAAACGCAACTCGCTTGAATTTATCTTCCGTTCTGCCAACGGCAAAATGGTCGAATTGGAAGATACATTTTAATTCGTTTCGTTGCTCGCCGCAAATATTAACTATATCGCGCTCGTCAGACAAACATTCACCGACAGTAAATATTTTTTTAACCTTTTCACGTCCGAATAATTCTTTTATGTACTCATGAAGTTTCGGGCCGTTATTCATAAGACCTTTATCAAAGTCTTTGGAAATATAGTCAAGCACATCGCATCGGAAGCCGTCCGTTCCCATATCAACCCAATAATCGATAACATCCACCATTTCCTTGCGTACTTTCGGATTTTCCCAATTCAGATCGGGTTGACCTATAGCAAATGAATGTAAATAGTATTCGTTTGTGGCTTCGTTATACTCCCACGCACTTCCGCCGAACACCGACTGCCAATCATTCGGCACTTCGTCGCGCCAAATATAATAATCGTGATAGGGATTTTGCCGCGAAGAACGGGCTTGAATAAACCATTCGTGTTCGATAGACGTATGATTTGCAACAAAGTCCATAATCAGTTTTATGCCGCGCTTGTGCATTTCAGAAATCATTTCCTTCCAATCATCAAGCGTTCCGAATTCATTCATAATGTCGCGGTAATCTGATATATCATACCCGTTATCACAATTCGGACTTTTATAGCAAGGCGAAAGCCACACTGCGTTTATTCCGAGTTCGCAAAGATAATCGAGTTTTTCTGTTATACCTTTTATATCGCCTATACCGTCGCCGTTTGCATCATTAAAGCTGCGCGGATATATTTGATAAACTATTAAGTTTAAGAAGCTGTTATATATGTCAGTCATAAAACACCTATATATACATAAAGTCTTTACGCTTGCGTTTCTGCCTGCGCAAAGACTTTACACGCCGTATGTAACAAACAAAGATAAATTGTAAATTACATTATCAGCCTATTACATCTCCCGTAATAGGATCGAAAATATAAAAATCTTCAAAAGAAAGTCTGACAACAATTTCGTCCTGTATTGATACCTTTTCTTTTGCATCGATTTGTCCTACCATATTTTTACCGCAGAAAGTAAAGTGAATGTTGTATTCCCCACCTAACAATTCGCAGACAGTAGGTTTAACGATAATACACTTATCGTATTTTTTGCCTTCAACTTTCTTTTCAAGTTTTATTCTTTCCGGACGAATTCCAATCATAATGCTGTGATTCTCGGAAACATAACTTTCAAGTGCTTTCAGTTTTTCAGTGCAAATATCTCGTTCGAACTTAAACGGATCTTCGGGTTCTTTATCCCTTTTAGACAATTTAGTTATCAAGCCTTTTATCTTGGCGATAATACCTTTCGTGTCTTGCTTATGCTTTTTGCTTTCGGAATATTCGCCCGTAACGGATAAGGTTTTCAAAATATACTCACGAGCCTTATCGTCGAAATTATCTGCAAGCACACGGTATTTTTCAGATGTTTTCGTGTAAAAATCATCGTGCGTCTTAATAAACTCATCGCTCACGGGGATTTTAAGATCACCGTTTACCAAACATTTATTTTCTTTATCGAACTCCACATTAAAAACGTTCATAGTAGGCGAGCCGATAAACTTTGCGACAAAAATATTTACGGGCTTATTATAAACATCTTCGGGCGTTCCTATCTGTTGCACAAACCCCCTACTCATTACAACGATACGGCTTGCCATAGTCATAGCTTCCGTTTGGTCGTGTGTAACGTAAATTGTAGTAGCGTCTATACTGTTGTGTAATTTAACGATTTCACTACGCATAGTAAGACGAAGTTTTGCGTCCAGATTTGACAGCGGCTCATCCATCATAAAAATAGGAACTTTTTTAATGATTGCTCTACCAAGCGCAACGCGCTGCATCTGTCCGCCCGAAAGTTCTTTCGGCAATTTATCAAGGTAAGGTGTTAAATCAAGTTTTTCAGCGGTCTCATAAACACGGGTTTTTATTTCGTAAGGCGTAAATTTACGGTTTTCAATCTTAATATTTCCGCTTTCGTCAAGTTCATTGAACTCGGCATCGAATTTAACACCGCCCGCTTCGACTTTAACATTTTCGGCTTCAACGAGCGGCCTCAATTCCGCCCGAATTTCCGTTTTTATATCTTCCTCTTTACTGCACAATTCATTAAGAGAGAACTCTTTATATGCTGTATAAACTCTACACAAAATTTTTGCGGCATAAAGAGTAATATTGAATATTGTTGCAACCTGTTCTTCTTTTGCGGAATATTTTCCTTTGGAATTAAACACGTTAAACAAAACGCCAATAAACTTCTTGAATTCGACATTTTCCAATATGTGTTCAATTTCCGCATTTGCTTTAAGCACGGTATTCACCACGGGCATCGGATATTTGTTAATCGTGAGCGGAAAGGCTATATTGTTATAGACTGACATTTGCGGATAAAGCGCATAGCTTTGGAATACAATAGCCATTTTGCGTTCGCTGCTCGGCTTATAATTCAGAAGCTCGTCGCCCAAATATATATCGCCGTCTGATATGTCCTCAAGACCTGCAATCATACGAAGCGTCGTAGATTTTCCGCAGCCTGACGGACCGACTATTACGATAAACTCTTTTTTCTCTATATCGAGATTAAAATCGTAGACCGCTTTTTCTCCGTTCGGATAAATTTTTACCAAATGCCGAAGCGATAGAAATGCGTTATTGCTTGTTTGAGTGCTTTCCATAAATAAGCTCCTTTATTCTTCTATAGCCGCTTTAAGCGTATTTGTTTTCCGTATTAAACCGTATTGTTCCTCGGAAAATTTAGGCGAACGATCGTAATAGTATAAGCCATTGGCTTCTTGCTCTACGTCGGTAAGTTGTGTATAACAAAATCCGCAGATATTGTTTGCCGATAGAATTGCTTGCGTTAAACCGCAATAGCGGGCGATAAGTTCATCTGCCGTTTCGGGACCGTTTCCGTAACCCCACGAAACTTTATCGTCTCGTTTATTGTTCCATTTTATGCCGCCGTATTCGCTTACCATGTACGGCGATTTACCGTCATAGCTTTGCCTGTCGGGGAACGGAATATAATATTTTCCTTTTGCGTGAGCCTGCATTTTTGCCTTAAAAACGTCAACTTCCTGTTCGTAATCGTGAACGTCGAAAATATCCGTTTTTTCGGTGTGATAAAATCCGCTCGTATCTATTACGGGACGCGTCGGATCGACGCGCTTCGTCGCCTTGTATATAACGGAAATATTGCTGTCAATCTGCGCACGTCTGTCTAAATCCCACGTTTCGTTATGTGGGCACCAACCTATAATACAAGGGTGATTATAATCCCGTTCGATACTATCCAGCCATTGCGGCAGCATCTCGTGCAATGCGTCCAAACTCGTTATATCCATTCCCCAATCGGGAAACTCGCCCCAAACCAAATATCCTGCTTTGTCTGCATGGTACAAATAACGTTCTTCGAATACTTTTTGGTGCAGGCGCGCGCCGTTAAAGCCGAGATTCATCGAAAGTTCGATATCGCGCTTTAACGCTTCGTCGCTCGGCGCGGTATAAATACCGTCGGGATAAAAGCCCTGATCGAGTATCAGCCTTTGGAAAACGCTTTTGCCGTTTATCAAGACTTTGTACCCGTCTATGTCTATACGGCGAATACCGAAATAAGATTTTACATTATCTATCGGTTGACTGTCAACGTATAGCGTATATTCTATATCGTATAAATTGGGTTCGCCGACGTTCCACAGCTTAGGTTCGCTCAACATGACGGCGCAGATAGACGTTTCTCCGCTAAGCGGAAAGTCTCGCTCGCTGACGATTTTTCCTTCAAAGTTTATTACCGTTTTTAAATAAGCGTTAGCGACATAACGGCTCAACGTCGGTCGCAAAATAACCGTTCCGTTCAAATCTGTAGCCGTAACGTCTACTTTCTTCAAATATATTTTCGGAACAAATTCCAGCCATACGGTTTGCCAAATTCCCGTCGTGCGAGTATAGTCGCAGGTATGCGAATAAAACTTCCTCGATTGTTTACCGCACGGTTGTTTACCCGAACGCAAATCGTCAAGAACATTTATCACCAAACGATTTTCGCCTTCTTTAAGATACTCGCTTATATCGAATGAAAACGAAGTATAACCGCCTATATGTTGCCCTACTCTTTTGGCATTTACATATAAAACAGTTTTATAGTCGCTCGCTCCTATATGCAACAGCACTCGTCCGTTTAGCTGCTCCTTCTTCAAAGAAATGTTTCGTGCATACCATACGGACGGCATAAAATCAAGGAAATGTATCCCCGACAATTCGCTTTCCGGACAAAACGGAACGTTTATCGTCGATTCTAATCGCTCGGCATTGTAGACTTTTCGATCATCGCCCGAAGCGCACAAATCATTGTAGAATTCCCATTCGCCGTTTAAGCATTGCCATTTGTCGCGCACAAACGATGGGCGCGGATATTCGTCTCTCATTATCATGAGTTCTCTCCTTACATCTTGACGCCGGTTGAAGCAAGTCCGTCGATCATCTTGTTCTGTGTTACAGCGAAAATTACAATTATCGGTATCATCGTAAATACGCTAACTGCCATAGATGCGCCAAGCTGTCCCCAAGACGAACCGCCAGTGTATCCCGTTAAACCGACTGTAACCGTATTCCAGAACGGATCTTCGCCCGCAAGTATTAACTGCGGCCACATAAGGTTATTCCACGCTCCGACAAACGAAAACAAAATAATCAGCATTATCGTAGACTTTGCAAGCGGTATAACTATACGTCTAAAAATCGTCATATAACTCGCTCCGTCGCTCTTTGCGCTGTCGATAATATCTTTCGGTATCGACATAAAGAAGTTGCGCATTAAAAGCATATTAAATATTCCCGTTATCGCCGGAACTATCATCCAAAAATACGCATAAAAATATCCGTCCATACCGGTTCCGATATTTAAGGCTTGCTTTGCAACGACATACATAACGAACGAAGGCGCTGTGCCTATAACACCCGGTATCGCCATCCATAAAATAAGGAATTTCATCATTACTTTCTTGCCTTTGAATTGTAAAAATACAACGGCGAAAGCAACCATTAAATCCACTAAAACGGTAAGAGCCACTGTCGCAAAACTCGACCATAAGGAGTTCAACATCCAAAACGGTAATTGGTCAGCTTTTCCGTTATTTACTATAAACGTAGAATAATGTTCAAGAGTCCACTCTCCGTGAGACGGAAAGATTTTTTCGGGATGCAACTGCAAATCCAAATCGGATTTTAACGACGTACCTATCATATAGATAAGCGGAAATGCAAACAAAACAGACACAAGAAAAAGGACTATAAACGAAATAATTTTTTCTTTCCTACTTGTGCGTTCCGATTTGGTAAGTTTTCCTTTTGCCTTACTCATAATCCACCTCCGCATCCATTGTCTCTGCAACTACTCCGAGAAGTTGTTTACTCTTGTGATACTGTTCACAATTCGTCGTGTGTTTATTTTTACGCTTTCTGTCTGCCATACAGCTTCTTTGGATTTGTCCGAATATCATAGTTATCAATCCGAATATTATCGCACTTGCACAAATAAACCCGGTCTGCCTTGCATAAGTAACGCCACCTGATAAGTAGTTCTGTATAAACATCATAGGAGAAACAAGAATATTCACGTTCGTCTGATCGTTTAATGTTACAACCTGACCGTACAATGCCAAATACGCAATTAACGTATTAAATAAGCAAATTGTGATAGAAGTTTTAATATTTGGCAACGAAACGTGCAAAATACGTTTCCACTTGCTGCCTCCGTCCATTTCACACGCTTCGTATAACGATTTCGGAATATTCTTCAATGCGCCCGAAAAAATTACGAAGTTGGTTCCCGTACCCCACCAAATACTTGCAATAAGCATTACAAGCCAACGCAACGTATCTCCGTGCCACGGTGTACCCGAGAGCCAGTGAATTTCCGTATTCAACCACGCATTGATAAGTCCCGAACTGTCGCCCGCAAACATATTGCCGAATATAATACCCATAATACTTACGGATACTACGCTCGGAAGATAAATAAGCGCGCGAAAAATCTTATATCCCGGCGGTTGCATATTGATAAAATAGGCAAGCACCAAAGGAATAATGATTAAACACGGAACAGCTACTATGTCAAAAACCAACATCGTGGAAAACGATTCCCAAAACGCTTTCGATATAGGTAAATCGAACTTGAAAATATTGATATAATTTTGCAAGCCCACAAATTCGTTTTGATCCGGCTGATACGGATTGTACCTCATAAACGAAAACACAAAACCGCAAATTACGGGTATAAGCGTAAACAGTATAAATACTATTAAATAAGGGCTTACAAGGGCAAGGGCGAGAAAACCCTCACGCCGCTTGCCCTTTTTCATTTCAGCCTTACGCTCTTTAATGTTATCTTCCATTATTTTTCTCCAATGAAATAATTACATCTTTTCAAAATCAACGTCGGCATTAAAATTATCTTGTGCTGTCTTTATTATGCTTGCATCGTTTGCGTCCGACGCATTGCCGAGAGCGTCAACTATAATCTGCCCGAAACGCATTTGCAGCTGTTTTGCGTAAGGCGTATTGCCCATACATACAAAACTATTAATATCGGGGTAGAATTTTTTAAGATAGTTTTTGACCAGATCGTTCTGCAAGTAATCGTTGCTGGCGTCTACGATTTTAGACATACTGATATGCCCCGCTTCCGCCCATTCAGTTCCTATATCCACGTTTTGCGTTATCCACTTGACGAACTCGCATATAGCCGCTTTTTTATTGATATCCTGAACGGTCATACTCATAGCGAAGAAGTGCGAATCGCCATAGATTTTATTGCCGTTAGTCGAATTCCCGTCCAAAGCAAACCAATTTGCAATACTCGTTCCGCCGATATAATCCGACTTCGTTACTGCAAGACTTTCAATGCTGTTCTGCTTTTGATACGCGCTTAATACATTCTTTAATGTCCACGGCGTAGTTACATAGAACAACGCTTTATTTGTTAAAAACGCATTAAGCGAATCCGCCAAACTTTGATTGTACTGTGCTAATTTAGGGGAATGATTTATAAGTCCACGAATAGATGCAATACCGTTTTTAACAGCCGTTAAATTAGCCGCATCGCTTTGCCAATCGGCATAAAAATCGTCTTTGTAAAGTTTACCGCCGTTTTGCAAAACCGCCGTGGTAAAAACGTAATTGCGGAATGCGTCGTGCGAAGTAGACCACGCTATGGGCGTAATTTTTTCTCCGTTAGCTACCGTAGTACATACGCTTATAAGCTCGGCATTATTTGTCGGCAATTCAAGATTGTACTTTGATAATAATTGCTTGTTATAAAGGACAACCGAACTCTGTGCATCACAGGGTATGCTGTAAAGCTCGTTTTCACGTCCAAGTGAAGAATACTGTGCCAATTCGGTAGCATAGTCTTTCATATCGATTTTAATGCCCGACTCCTCCATTATCGAATCAAACGGTTGAATCAGGTTATTATTAGCAAAAGCCATGTGGCTCTTTTGGTGCGACATAATAAGATCGGGCGGATTGTTATTCTGCGCAATTTGCTGTTGTACGGTATCGTCGAAATTGTCCTGCGCAATATTGGTTATCTCAACGTTGATCCGTCCCCTATACTCATTATTAAACTGCTGAACTATCTGTCTGAACGGAGCTTCGTCGTCTCCGCTGACGATAGTAGACAATTTTATCGAGACGTTACTGAATATAACGTTTCCGCTCTCGTCTTTATTGAGCGTACCAGTTGTAACAGGACCGCTCGGCTTATTGCCGCAAGCTGCAAGCGACACTGTACAAACAAAAGCACAAATGAGACTGATGATAGCTAAAAGTTTCTTTTTCATGATTATACCCTTACCTTTTATTTTTTTGGGCGTATCTACTACGCTTGTTTCCTTATGTGATAAATAAAACCGCTGTTTCTTTCGACGTTGACCGATTCCTTTGAAGAACTTGAAATCTCTTTTTGAGTTTTTACAACGCCGTCCTCGCTGTCCGTATAGAAATCGGTAATGTAATTACCTGCGCCCAAGAAAGAGAAGTCTATTTCCACTTTACTCTTTGATACGGAATTGACGCAAGCCACAAACCAATCGTCGCCCGCTTTTATGGCTGCACAATAGTAATAATCGGGTTCACCGCCCAAGAAAACTATTTCATCGCGTATAGACGGAATTGCCTTATAAAAGTCCATTATAGTATCGTCATAGTAAACTTCGGCAAAGTCCGCCATAGAAGGCAATCCCGATTCAAACAATACGGCAAGCGCCATTTGATGAGCGACAGTTAAACCTTCATTTCTCGGATTAACAACGGGCGTAAAGTCGCTTGCTCCCAATATAGCGCGTGTAAACAGATGATTAACCGTAACCGTGCTGTCTACCGCAGCAAACTCATTCCCGTAAATTCCTTCACGATTGATTACGTTAGGATATTTCCGGCGTTCGCCCGTCGGCTTATTCGATCCGTGTGCATTGACGACCATTTTACGCTTTGCACATTCCTGATAAATGGTTTCGTACCACTTTATCGTATCGATGTCCTCGCCCTGATGCGGGTTGTTTTTAACGGTTTCGCCGCTGAAAAAGTCTATTTTTATACCTGCGATACCGTACTGCTTCCATAAGTCGAGAGTGTACGTCAATAAGTCTTCGTTACCGTTTGCAAAGCTACGCAGCGCGTCGCACCATACTATAACCTTGATACCTTTACCGTCGGCATACTTCATAAAATCAAGAAACTGCGCTTCGTCGAAATCGCTATCCCAACCGCCGTCAAGAATGGTATATTTCCAGCCCATATCCGCGGCAAGGTCGACGTATTGCTTCTGTAACTTCCAATCGCGTTGCTGCCACGCTTCTTGATATCTTAACCAACTCCAAGCGCATACGCCTGGTTCAACCCAATCGTAATTATAAATAGTTTTTTCTTCTTCGGAAAGCTCGTCATAGTTTTCGGGTTTCCAGACTTCTACATCGTCGTAAACTTTTTCTATAAGCTCGCTACCGACGAGAGTGTTCATGGTTCCCGTAATACCCACTCTCCACGGCGAAGTAAACGGATACGAGATATTATTGTAATTTTCGGAACAGCCCGCAGGCGTATGGACGGTTTGCAAAATACCTTTCCCAGAATTTTTCTGCGCTTCGGCAAGGAAAGTTCCATAATATCCGCTGCCGATAAGCTCCGCTTCGGTAATCAACGAATACAAATTGTCGTTGCCTACTTTATACAAAATCGGCATTGCAAGCGTTTCGCCGCCGAGCGTACCGACGTTTCGATAGACGTAAGCGTTTTCGTACGCGAAATAATTGCCGTGCTGCGGGTCGCTCGATCTGTACGGCTGCGTCCAAACCGAAGCGTTTTCCGGCAAGGCGAACTCTGTATTTTCGTCTAATACCGTTACCGTTCCGCTTGTACCGTCGATAGAGCGTATCCCGTATCTAAAAGCGTAGCCGTCGTCATAAGCTCTCATTGTAAAGTCTAAATAGAATTTCCAACCCTTGAAAGTCAAAGTCGTTTCATTACAATCGTAGCTGACTTCGGTGTGCTTTCCCGACTTATTTTCGTAACTGCCCTGTACCCTTCTGCTGTTTTCACTTTCAAGCGATAAAATCCTAAAATCATCTTCTTTGATAGTAAAACCGAGCGAAGATTGCTTTATAACTTCCGTATCACCTTTTTTAACAGTATAGCTTAACTGTCCGTCGCCGTTCATAACAACGGTTGCCGATATGGTTTCGTCCGGCGAAACCACTTGCCAAGTCCCTCGGTTTTGCGG
>ERZ1090865.756-NODE-756-length-17640-cov-6.582940_pt1 | contig 17640 bp, 17 predicted proteins | sample MGYA00478478_ERZ1090865 | MGnify/ENA primary metagenome ERZ1090865 (study PRJEB33644, sample SAMEA5815715) | chicken gut metagenome | biome: Chicken; feature: Gastrointestinal Tract; material: Caecum | place: Ireland | collected 2019-01-01 | study: A study of the... | reverse complement strand
TTAAAATTTAAACAGATTCAGTCCGATCTCTTCACTGTAGGCTCTGTCTACAGTTCCATCGATAAGAGTTATGACCATCTCACAGGTAGCGCTGACTATTGCCTGGTTCAGATGGCCGCCGAAAACCTCTCCCTTATCATTTCCTGCGCTTATATGTAAATGACTGTAAAATTCTCCGTCCATGGTGTTGATGGTCCCGGTGAGGGAGACGATCTCAAAACTGCCGGTGAAATGGTTGGAATAATATTTTTTCTCGTCGGTTTTAAACACCCCTGCGGTGAAATCGTTAATGGCTCCCAGGGCCTGGATACTTGCCAATTTTATGTTTTCTTTTAAGGCGATTTCTTTTACCTGTTCCAGGATTTCTTCTCCTTTGTCAATTCTTGCAATGATCGTGTTTCCAAATTTTCTGTATTCCATGATTTTATGTACCTCCCAATATATAGATCTTAGGGCAGCCGTTTCGGAACCCATAATCCATCATAACGTTAAAGGAAAACTATTGTCAAGTATGGGATTTCAGAGACACTGTCAAAGACTGATGGAACGCTTAAAGAGTATCCATGTGCTGATGAAATAGCAGATCAGCAGCAAAACCAAAATGCCTATGGTGACGCCTATCCGCAACATTAAAGCGCCAAATCCGATATAGGCGGAAATCTCCGCCGATACAGTCTGGATAAAGTAAAGAATCACGATGGTGGAAACAAGGACCGCTGTCAGAACCGGGAGTCCGAACCACAGGCCTAATTGCTTTAGCACCAGTTTTTTGATCTGCTTTTCTTCCACTCCAAGCTTTCTCAGTACAGAAAAACGGTATTGGTATTTTCCAGCATCTAAAAGCTGCTGCAAAGATAATACGGTAAGACAAATGACCATCAGTACAACAGCAGCGTAAAGCATAGAGGCCTGGAGAACAAAGATACTCGCCTTTGTACTGTTGATCTGTAAAGTACGCAGACGTATACCATAGCTGACACCGGTATCGGTAAGTTCCGGATATGCCTCTGAAAAAATCTCTTCTAATTTCAGGGCGTTTTCGTAAGAAATATTTTCAGAGGTGATCACATACCGGTTCCGCATAACCGGGAGCAGCTTTTTGCAGACACTGTCCGGAAATATATAGAGTACATCTGTATAGGAATTGTAAAGGGTTTCTCCCATTGCTTCCTCATTATAAGACTGACTGGAAAGGGTCAGTTCTCCGGCGTCTGTGCTTATGCTGGTATTTTTTGCCAAAAAGCTATCCCGTTCTTCGTCAGAAGCGATGGTCTGCCATTGGGTGGTGAATTGGTTTTCTGACAAAGAAACCGGCTTGTATCCCAGCATCTCCCGGATCCTGTTGTAATCACTTAAGGAAATTGCCGCAACCGGGAAGTTATATTTTGTCCGATCATGAAAATCATCTCTCCTGGGAAGATAAAGACTGAAAGTGCAGTCGTAATCCGTTTTGATCCCATGTTCTTTAAGATAGTCCGTCACAATCTCATAATTATCGTTGGGAAGATTCTTTTCCCTGTATACATCATTGTATCTGGAAGAAATCTGTATATCATACATGGAACGTATATCCAGATAGCCCGAAGCCCATCCTGTTAAGATCGGGGCAGCGATAAAGAGAAAAATAGCAAGAACAAGGGTTATACAGATCAGGGTCATAGTTTTACTTGAGGTATTCAGTTTTGACAGGATCTGTCCGAAAAAGAACAGGTTTTCCCCATGATATCTGTGTTCCGGAGAGCTTTCCTTCCATGTAGCCAGAAAGCTGGCGGCAAGATAAATCAGGGTACAGATGAAGAAAACCAGGTGAATCAATACAAACAGCAGATACTGGTTAAAGATCCCACCATGAAGAGGAAGATAATACAGCTTTGATAAGGCTGGTACGCTGGCTGTTGCAAAGGTATTCAGAACTGTACATATCAGTAATCCTGAAAGTAACTGTTGAAAACCAGTCTTTTTCTTCAGGAAGATCCAGAATACAGTCCAGATCAGGGAAGCTGCCGGTAGAAGGATATTTCCCCAGAACATGATCTGAACAGGAAAGGCAAAACGTCTGTCATAATAGGAACAGGCTATGTTTATACCAGCAGTGATCATCCATAGAGAAAGCCCTTCATACAGGATCGATACAATTTTAATCCATCGGCTCTTCGTAAGCTTCGGTTCGTTTTCCTGGTCTGCCCTAAGCATATCTATGATTTTGGTGTTTCGGATGATGTGAGCATTGAACAGCCCCGTTGCAAGAAAACATAAAACAAAGAAGCTGACTGTCAGCATCAGGGTATCCGGAAACAATGTCCATGTAAGCTTATAAGTTTTTCCATAGGACCTTACCAGCATTGCCGTTATAAACTGGGAGCAGAACATACCAAGAAAAATCCCGGCGGCAATGGAGATCAGTCCCATAACAAAGGTTTCTCCAAAGAAAAGCCTGCCAATGTTTTTTTGTTCCATCCCCATGACAGATTCCAGAGCAAACTCTTTCTGCCTGCGTCTCAGCATATAATTATTTACAAATCTTATGAGAAACAGGAGAATAAGGGTAATGGCGCAGATCGCCATTTTCATGCCGTCACTTAACATGGTGAAATTGTACTCACTGCCAATATCCGGATGATAGTAACTGCTGGAAATAGACAGGAAGGAATAAAAGAGGGTAACGCAGATGGTCATAGTTACGATATAAACCAGATAGTCTTTTACAGATCGTTTTGCATTTCTGAAAACAAGTTTAGCATACATGACTTTGTCCCCCTCCGATCATGGTAAGAACATGGAGAATCTTATCAAAAAAGGCGCCCCGGCTGTCGCTGCCTTTGCGCAGCTCTGTTAAGATCTCTCCGTCCTGTAAAAAGAGAATCCGGTTCCCATAGCTGGCTGTAAAGGGGTCATGGGTGACCATGAGGATGGTCGTTCCCAGCTCCTCGTGGATGCTCTGGATGGTGGACAAAAGTATTTGAGAGGAATGACTGTCCAGTGCCCCGGTAGGCTCGTCAGCCAGCAGGAGCTTGGGCTTGTTGACTACGGCTCTGGCACAGGCGCAGCGCTGTTTTTCACCTCCGGATACCTGATAGGGATATTTGTCTAAAATATCACGGATATTCAATTTCTCTGCAATATCAAAAATACAAGGCTCCACATCTTTGGCCGGAGTCTTGTTGATGGACAATGCCAATGCGATGTTTTCTGAGATCGTCAGGGTATCCAGTAAATTAAAATCCTGAAATACAAAGCCTAAATTCTCCCGGCGGAACCGAGCAAGGGACGTGGGCTTAATCTCTGTGATATCGGTACCCTCCAGATAGATATGGCCTGCGCTTACTGTATCAATGGTGGAAATACAGTTAAGCAGAGTGGTTTTTCCGGAACCGGAGGCTCCCATAATCCCTAAAAATTCTCCAGGCTCTACAGAAAAGCTGATATCCCGGATAGCTTTTGTAATGTTTCCCCCGTTGCCGTAATATTTCTGGATATGTTCCAATTTCAAAATAGGTTCCATAGGTTCTTCTTCCTTCCGAAATTTTTTATGCCTTTATTGTAATCTCTGTTCATGCCTTTTTGTATCATATTTTCTTACACGGTTCTTACAGAAATGTAAGAAGTGCAGAGCCAGTCAGCCCTGCACCCCGGTGACAAAATCGTTGATAGGAAAGGAGAGAGAAATTGTGGTTCCTTGGCCCCTGGAACTGGCGGAGATTCCAATCCCCAGCTTATCACAAAGGCGCCTGCAAAGGTACAGGCCGATCCCTGTAGAACTGTGGATCCTTCGTCCATTTTCTCCGGTAAACCCCTTTTCAAAAATCCGGGGCAGATCTCCTGCCGGTATGCCTATGCCGTTATCCTCCACAGACAATAGAACCCGGTCATTCTCTATCCAGGTGAAAAAGTGTAAAACCGGCTGGTCTGTACGATATTTTACAGCATTGCTGATGAGCTGGTCCAGGATAAAACGTACCCATTTATCATCTGTATATACTACGTGATCCATATCTTCTACGGCAATTGTCACATGGTTTTGCCGCAACAGGTACTTGTTGTCTGCAATGGCTTCATGTACCACATCGCTTAGACAGATTTCACGGACAGAATAATCTTTTTCTGTATGTTCGCTGCGGGCAAAGTACAGAGCCTGTTCCGTGAAGCGGTTGACATTTTCCAGTTCGGCCATCAGATCTCTGGTAAAGGAACAGTGGTTATTCTCGCAGATCAGTTTCATGGCTGTGAGCGGTGTTTTCACTTCGTGTATCCATTGCTCTATATATTCTTTATATTCCTTCCGTTCCCGCTGTATCCCGCCGATTCTCTCCAGCATAGACTTTTCCGCCATTTTCATGAGCTGATAAAATACCTGATCATCGGCTCTTTCCGGGATTCCCATGACTTCCGGCAGCAAATACCGTTCTTCTAACTGCTCCGCCATATCCAGCAATCTATTCAAATATTTTTTTCGTGAAAAATAGAAAGACAACAGACATAAACCCAGGACCAGGAACCAGACAGCAAGAATGAATAAGATGATCTGCAGACCATTCCCGTTTGCCATTAAAAACAGGGACAGGGCCATCATACCCAGCAGATGGATCATAAGGACAGGCAGTTGATCTTTCAGATATTGTCCACCCCTCATAATGTGTACCCCTGTCTGTGTTTTGTTTTGATAAAGCCCTCCAGGCCGATAGAGGACAGCTTTTCACGGATACGGGTTATATTCACGCTAAGAGCGTTATCATCCACATAAAGTTGGTTGTCCCAGAGAAAATCTACAATGTCACTGCGGGGACATATTTTTCCTGCATTCTTGAAAAGATAGTAGAGTATTTTTAACTCATTTTTAGTCAAGTCTGCCTTTTGCCCTTTGTATTCTATGAAACCGCCTTCTAAATGTAAATCTACGCCATTCCAGGTCAGCACTTCAGTCTGTCCGGAACCATAGGCCCGCCGCAGTAGAGAAGCAATTTTGGCAAGTAAGATCGCCGTATTATAAGGCTTTGTGATAAAGGCGTCCCCGCCCAGCAGGATACTGTTTAATTCGTCCATATCTGTGTTGCTGCTTGTCACGAATATAATGGGTATCTGGGAAAAGGTACGGATCTGGGAACAGATTTCAAAACCGCTGGTCCCCGGCAGTTTTATGTCCAACAGGATCAGATGAGGGGCAAAAGCCTTTAACTGTTCCATCACCTTTGAAAAATCGGTAACTGCCTCAACTTCGTAGCCATTATAGGACAAGAGGTTTTTTAATTGTGTCTGTATTGTTGGATCATCTTCAATGACCAGTATTTTCTGCTTCATTTTCTTACTCCAATTCCATGATAAATATCATAATTCAGGATTTGATGTTCCCATTATATCAAAATCCTTATTGTCTCACAAATGACTTTTTTTGAAGTTTATGATATGATCTATGGAAAAAGACAGAAAGAGGAGACAGAGATGGAAATACGAGATATGGGAAGCAAAGATTACCCGGAAATTGACAGGCTTATGAAGGAACTCCATGAGCTTCACGTAAAAGGAAGACCGGATCTGTATACAGAACTGGAGCATCCCTATTCCAAAGAAGAAGTTGAAAAGATCGTGGATGATCCGGAGACTATTGCTATTGTCAGCCAGGAGGAAGGGAAGGTTACCGGCCTGTGTATAGGAACTCTCCGGAAGAAAAGCGGCATGGTAGAGATGAGAACATTGTATCTAGATGATCTGGTGGTAGACAAAGACTACCGGGGAAAAGGGATCGCCTCACAGCTTTACCGGGAAATGGAAGAGAGGGGGAGAAAAGCCGGAGCAAAACGGCTGGATCTCATGGTCTGGGAATTTAATGAAAGGGCCAGGAGATTTTATGAGAACCAGGGCATGAGGCCTCAGCGGTATATTTATGAGAAGGAATTATAAATTATGGAGAAAGCTGAAATAGAGAAATGTGCATATTGCGGAAAGCCTGGAAAGGAAAAAGGAAAGTTCTGCTCGGATGAATGTAAACGTCGCTATGAAAAAGAGCTTCAGAAAGACCAGAGAAATATCCGATATTTTCTTTTAGGGATAGGGATTGGTATTTTATGCCTTTTTGCAGGTGCGATAATAGGAAGGAAATGGGCCGAAGGCGGCGGACTTATATTGACCGGGCTTACCATTTTTATTTTTCCTTTTACAACTCCTGAAACAGTCAAATGGCTGGGATATAAGCGGGCAAAGGTTTTGGGAAGGACTTTGGGGATTCTTGTTATAGCAGCAGGAGGCTGGATTTTGATAGGAATTGATTAGAGAAGCTTTTAAAAAAGGAGATCCGGTGGATACTGTAGCCGGATCTCCGGATTATGGTATTCTAGGCTGTAGAAATAAGTAAATCCTACAGCCGTATTTCAGGATTATGCTATTTAAGGCTGTAGAGATTCATTTCATTATAGGGCCTAGGGCGAAGTTATCGAAGATTGGGAAATGTCTTGCAGTCAGCCAACATTTTTTTGCACTATCTGCAAAAGGGATTTATTTTACCATACATTCTTTTCTATAAAAAGCAATGCCATACTTCAATATATCCGTATACCCCTCCTGCTTGAGCACTTCTTCGTATTTTTGATCTTCAATCTGCCGGAGCGCTTCATCACATTTACTATCCAGTTCTTGATACGTATGGGCCACTTTGATTTCTATGATGACAGCCTTTCCCCTGACGCTGGGATATTTCAACAGGATGTCCGGACGTCCGTTTCCGGATTCCCGGTTGGAAAGTACCATATAATTTTCTATATTTTTTAGCATTCCTGCAAGAAATCCATGGTAATAGCTTTCCTGATAATCATAGAAACTGATGGTCTCCATAAGATTTTCTGAAAGGATTTCCGCTATTTTTTCACGATTCCCATTTAGGATGCTTTCGTAAAGGGGAGAGAGTTCTTTCTTTTTGGTTTTTTCCTCAAACCAGTGAAGTACAGTGTTTTTATAAATATACCGCACCTCACTGTTGGGGATTGCCATTTCCACCAGGATGTTCTCGCCCTCCTGCTGTTCGCTGATCTTCTTCAGATAGCCGGTAAAGAACAGGAAATTCCAGAGATTGTCCTGGGTGGAATTCATATCATCATAGGTAATATCTTCATGGATTGGTTTTGTGATTGTTTTTCCTTCAATCAATGATTCAATTTCCCCTTTTACCGAGAGATCAGCCTGCTCCACCAGGGTACGTACAATACTGTTAGAACTGGTATTGGACCAGTAAGGCCTTAACAGTGCATTTTTGTCTTTGTAACAGGAATTCACATAACTGATAACACTCCATGGATTATATACTTCTGTTTTGCCGAACTGATAACCATCGTACCATGTTTTAACTGCCTTGCTGTTTTTCTCCAGACCATAATGCGCAAGGAGCCGATCCACTTCGCTTTGGGTAAAACCGAAATGCTCCGCATAGGAAGTATCCATGATGGAAACAATATTCAGGTTATTCAATCCGGTAAAAATAGACTCTTTGCTGATCCTCAGACAACCGGTGACCACGGCAAATTCCAGAGCATCGTTTGTCTTTAGTGCCGATTCAAAAAGGGAGCGGATAAGTGCCACCATCCTATCGTAAAATCCATTGAAATAGGCATTCTCCAGAGGAACGTCGTACTCATCAATAAGAATGACAGCTTTGCTTTTAAAGAAGGAGTATAGACATTCGGAGAGAAATTTCAGTGATGTTAGATATTCTTCATCTTCTGCCTGACGGTTCATTAAAAGATAATATTTTCTGCGGTCATCCTCTGCCTCCAGTTTTTGAATAAGCTGGGGATATTTTTTAAACTCTTTTGCAATTTCTTCTTTCAGACAGTGGAACGCAGATTCGTAGCTCGCTTGTTTCATGGACTTCATGGACAGTGAGATTACCGGATATTGTCCCAGCTCCCTCAGATATTTTTCACCGGCGTTCATAATCTCCAGCCCTGTAAACAGGTGGGAGCGGTTCTCCCCAGATTTTTCAAAGAAATACCGGAGCATGCTTAAATTCAAAGTTTTTCCGAATCTTCGGGGGCGGGTAAAGAGATTTACTTTTCCCCTCAGGTCGATCAGATCTTTTATCAGTAATGTTTTATCTACATAGTAATATCCCTTTGTGATCATTTCTTCAAAATTTTCCACTCCGATCGGAAGCGGTGTCCATTCCATATAAAAACGCCTCCCTTCTATTCGCAGTTTCATCTTACTACGTTTAAAAGAGTGGCGCAAGCAGAAAACAGAATCTGCATTTTATATAAGTGTGAGGACTTAGATCAGAAAATGCCTGCAGGTCTTTTCAATATAGTTCAGTTACTTTCTTTCTGAATATGAGGAAAGAAAAGATAAATGTAACTAAAGCAACAAGGAGGATCTGCAGCAGGGACTCCTGATTAGAAGGATTTTTGGTGATCATTAACTGCCGCAGTACAATGACGACCAAAGAGGTCACGATTGTTGCCGGAACTGATTTATGGATCATCCCGATGATAAAGGGCCACAGGGATAGAATGGTACATACAGCTACCGTGATCAGGGCCATGGGGATCCATTTCTGAAGGAAAGAAAGCGCAAAAGAGCCTGCCAGCATGTCGAAGTATCTGTCAGCCAGGATAATATAGACGCTGCAGCAGATATACCCCACAGTCATGGATATTGCCGTATAGGCCATGATAATGACCAGTTTGCTGATGATCAGCTGCTTTCGGTTCAGAGGATAGGAAAACAGGATAGTAATAGTTTTCTGCTCATACTCCCGGATCACCAGCCGTGAGGTGAGGACTGAGGAATACACGAGAAAGATAAAGGACATCAAAAGGCCGATCACGAGATTTGATATTATAAATCCACTGCCGGAAGAATACAAGGATTTCGTATACCTGCCTTTCAAAACTGTAGTGATCTATTAAAATAATAAAACCAGCTGAGCCAGTTAAAAAATTTCAAAAATCCTCTTGACCTGGAGTAGACTTTAAGTTCTATGATATGAATAAAGAATGATCCAGAGCACAAGGCTCGGCATTAGGGTAGTATGTTCTGAACGATCAAATACAGGAAAGAGAGGAATGGAATATGAAGGCAAAGGTTTACTTTACAAAAGAGATCACTCCGGAAAAGGTAGTTGAGATGTATCAGGCTCTTGGTGTGGAATTGCCTGGAAAGGTAGCTGTAAAGGTCCATTCCGGAGAAAAAGGAAATCAGAACTTCCTTCGTCCGGAATTCTGGCGTCCCATGGTGGAAAAAGTACATGGAACGATTGTAGAATGTAACACTGCTTACGGGGATGCCAGCGGCGGTGTCAGAGATCATACAGAATCCCATAGGAAGCTTCTGGAAGAACATGGGTGGACAAAATATTTTGACGTAGATCTTATGGACGCAGAAGGACCGGATGTGATCTGGCCAATTCCCAACGGAAAGATCCTTAAGGAAAATCATCTGGGAAAAGATATTATGAATTATGATTCTATGCTGGTCCTGGCCCATTTCAAAGGACATCCCATGGGCGGATACGGCGGAGCTTTAAAGCAGCTTGCTATCGGATGTGCTTCCAGAGCAGGCAAGGCTCTAATCCATTCCGGGGGAAAAACGGATGATCGTTACGAGACCTGGGATCAGCACGCCAGCAAAACAGCATTTCCGGAAGCCATGGCTGATGCGGCTTCCAGTGTTGTAGAGCATTTTAAAGGAAAGATCGCTTTTATCAATGTTATGAAAAATCTTTCCGTAGACTGCGATTGCTGTGCTGTGGCAGAGGACCCATGTATGAAAGATATCGGTATCCTGGCTTCCACAGATCCTGTAGCCATCGACCAGGCCTGTATGGATCTGGTGATCCAGTCTGATGATCCGGGAAAAGAACATTTTATGGAAAAAGTAAACAGCCGCAACGGAATCCATACCATTGAGGCTGCTGAAGAGCTGGGGATCGGTACAAGAGAATATGAACTGATCCAGCTGTAAAAAAGACAGGGAAAAAATGGGGATGTCGTATTAATCAAAATCGACATCCCCATTTTATAAATATTCAAAAATGTTCTATACGGCAAATCGGTTTTGCCAGAACTCAGATAACCAGTAAACCGATCTGATATACTATGAAAGTAACTACCCAGGCTACTGCCAGCTGGAAAACGGCTGTGAAGCCCATCCAGGCCCAACTGTTGGATTCTTTTCGGATGGTAGCCAGGGAAGCGGCGCAAGGTATGTAAAGCAGACAAAATACCATCAGGCAGAAAGCGTTGAGGGGACCAAATCCGATTCCCTCTAAAGCTGCTGCAAATGATGTCATGCCTTCCGGCGAGCTGGCGTTGCCGATACCGAATAATACCGCACAGCTGGATACGACCACTTCTTTGGCAGAGATACCGGCGATCAGCGCCACAGCGATCTGCCAGAATCCCAGGCCGATGGGTACGAAGAAAGGTGTAAGCCATTTTCCTATCACAGCGCCGAAGCTTTCTATCATATCTGAACTATATCCTTGCGGACCGAAATTCAGCAGGATCCAGATCACCAGGGTTGCCAGGAAAATCGTGGTACCCGCTTTTCCAAGATAATCTTTCACCTTTTCCCACACATAGATCCCCACTGTCCGGGAATCCGGCAGCTTATACTCCGGCAGCTCGATCAGCAGATAGTTGACACTTTTCTTTCGGTCAAAAAGATGCATAACAGCTGTGACAGCGATAGCTACTACAATACCGATCAGGTACATAGAATAAGCGACTACCATAGCGTTTTTCGGGAAAAACATTTCTGAAAACAGTATGTAAATAGTCAGTCTGGCATTACAGCTCATAAAAGGTGTGACCAGCATAACCTTAAATCGATCCCGTTTATTTTCCAGGGCCCGTGAGGCCATGATAGCAGGAACAGTGCAGCCAAATCCCAGCAGCATTGGAATGAATGCTTTACCGGAAAGTCCCAATTTGCTCATGATGCCTTCCATTACATATGCGACACGAGCCATGTATCCGCTGTCTTCAAGGAGTGCAAGACAAAGAAACAAAATCAGGATATTTGGCAGGAATGTAACGATTGTACCAACGCCTCCGATGATACCGTTTACAACAAGGGAGGTTATCACATCGCTGACCTGAGCCGCCGCCAGGCCGGAGGTGATAATATTGGAAATCCAGCCAATGGCTTGTTCAAGATATCCTTTAAGCCAGTCCCCGACAGTAAAAGTAAGGAAAAAAGTGACCGCCATGATCACTAGAAAAACAGGAATCCCCCAGACTTTGCTTGTCAGGATCTTGTCTGCTTTTTCTGTGAGAACATCCTGCCGCTCTTTGTGGACAAGAACTTCACTGATGACTTCACCGATAAAGTTATATTTCTGATTAATGATATCAGACTCATAGCTTCGGTCCAATACCTGGGGAAGATCTACCTGGTACTTTTCTGTGATTTCCTTATCTGCTTCCAGCAGTTTCAGAGCATACCAGCGATAATTTTTCAGATCCGGATACCGCTTCTTCAGTGCAGGGATAATCTGGTCAATCTTATCCTCGATAGCATCTGAGTAGACCATGGCATACTCTGCATGGTGGTTGTGAGGATGTCTGGTAGAGGATTTGTGTTCATGTATCAGCCGGTCAGGACCGGTGCTGTCTTTATGATGGGCTGCCGCATGGAGTAAAACATCCAGCCCCCGCCGCTGCCGGGCCGAAACAGGGATAACCGGGATACCCAGCATTTCCGGAAGACGATGCAGATCGATCTCCATGCCCCGTTTTTCTACAATATCCATCATGTTCAAAGCCATTACCACCGGCTTGCCTAATTCCAAGAGCTGAAGAGTTAAATAGAGACCACGCTCTAAAGCAGAAGCATCTACTACATTGATGATCACATCTACTTCATCACTTAAAATGAATTGCCGGGAAACGATTTCCTCCATGGTATATGAAGTCAGACTGTATGTGCCCGGCAGGTCTACCAGGTGGATATTGAGATCGTGGTCTTTAACAGCGCCTTCCACCTTTTCTACCGTAACACCGGGCCAGTTGGCTACCTTTAGATTGGCTCCGGTATATGCATTAAATAATGTTGTCTTGCCACAGTTAGGATTACCGATAAAACCTATGGTCATATCATGTTCACTCATTTAAGTCACCTGCTTTCACTTCAATATTTTTTGTAATATTGTAGCCCAGAGCAAAACGGGTACCCCGGAGTTTGATGATCAGGATTCCCTTCCCTTTACGATTTAATACAGAAACCGGGGTTTCTTTTGTCATCCCCAGTGATTCAAGCCGGCGCTCCAGCTGAAAGGGAAGATGGATGCTTTTTACTATATAGGTTTCTCCTATTTGAGCGTCTTTTAATAGCATGATTTTCACCTCCAAAATCTGTAAGAAAGCCATACCCTTATGAACGGCGCAGCGTCCGGTACAGTTAACCGGCTTATCATGTAATATATAGATTTACATCTAACGCTCATTATAATCTGACACCGGTGTAATGTCAAGAATTACAGGCAGATCCTGCTGGTATAGAGCTGATGAAAGTGAAGTTCCGGATAGCAGCAAATACTTTCTATATGGAGAAAGTACCCTTGTACACTGAAAGTATGATTTTATCATACATAACAGGAATAATTCATGATAAAAGACAGGTATTAGACAGGATGGGGGAATCAGAGGATAATGAATGAAAAGATAATTCAGACATTCGGTGAATGAAAAATAAGTGGTAAAGGATGAATGATCGTATGGAAAGAAATATTTTAATTATCTACTATTCCTATTCCGGAAAAACTCGAAGGATTGCAGAAATGCTTCATAGACAGATCGGTGGAAGACTCAGCCAGATATATCCAAGGCAGCCTTATCCGGCGGATTTTGAGCGGCTTCTGAGTCAGGTGAGGGAGGAAAACAGTACAGGGAAATTGCCCTCCCTGCTTCCAGTTACCGAAAGCGCTGATCAATATGATGTTGTCTTTGCAGGCTCGCCAAACTGGTGCGGAACGATCGCGCCACCTCTGGCGGCATGGTTGAAGAGAAATGACCTGGATGGAAAAATCCTTATTCCGTTTTTCAGCCATTGCGGTGGAGAGGATAAAGGAATGAAACAAGCAGTCAGGAATCTCTGCCCGACAGCAGAAATCAGGAGTAGTCTATATGTACTGGAAAATGGAAGTGGAAATCTGCAGGATACGATACAGGCATGGCTGAAACAGATTTTTTCGGAAGAGTGAAAGGAATGTTTACAACTATGAGCGAAAGAAAGAAAAAAATGAAATCAAAATCAAAAATCAAACTGGCAGTTGATCTTCTGATGACGCTGACGCTTTTATTCCTGATGGGATATCAGCTTTGGGGAGAAACAGCTCATGAATGGGCAGGTACAGGGATGTTCGTGCTTTTCCTTGCCCATCACCTGCTGAATTTTGGCTGGTACAGAAATCTGTTCCATGGGAAATATACGGTAATAAGAGTACTGATCAATGCAGTGGATCTGGCGCTTCTTGCAGTTATGATCTGCCTGATGGCAAGCGGGATCACAATGTCCCGCCATGTGTTCGCATTTCTTCCGATCACCGGAGGGATGGGAACGGCAAGGCTGGTGCATATGGCAGCCTGCTACTGGGGGTTTGTGCTGATGGCACTGCACCTGGGACTCCACTGGGGGATGATGATGGCAAGACTGAGGAAGTTTTCAGGAATGACAAAATCATCCAGGATCCGCTGTGTGCTCTTTCGGATCTTAGGTATCGTGATCGCAGGATACGGTCTCTATGTATTTGTGACAAGAGATCTGGCGGCTTATATGTTTTTGAGGACACAATTTGTTTTCCTGGATTACAGTGAGTCCCCCCTCTCTTTTTATATAGATTATCTGGCCATGATGGGACTGTTTATCTGGATCGCTCATTATCTCTCCGCGATCCTGCAGAAATCCGGAAAGAAAAAGAGACTTCCTCAGACGAACGGAAAAACAGCTTCTGAAAAGGCCGAAAACAAAAAAATGAGAAACATAGAAAACTGACATTTTAGAAGGAGGATTTATGAGAAAAAAAGTTGTAAGTACACTGGTCGCAGCTATCACCATTATGAGCATGTTTGCCGGATGCAGCGGGAGGACGGAGGAACCGGCGGAAAATCCATCAGGTGAGATTTCCTCACAGGCAGAAGAGGATACACAGGAGAATATCCGGGAAGAAGCAGGCGGTTCATCTGCTGATATTTCAGGAACAGAGAACACATCGGGAGCTCCGGCCGTTTATATGACCACAGACATCAGTTCCCAGGGACTGATCGCAGTCTATGAGGCCCTTCAGGCTTCACCAGAAGGAAACATCGCAGTGAAGCTCTCCACCGGAGAGCCGGGAAGCAATTATCTTCGGACAGACCTGATCGGGGATCTGGTGCAGTCTTTTGAGGATCCCACGATCGTAGAATGTAATACGGCATATGGCGGGTCCAGGTCCAATACAGCCATGCATTATCAGGTGGCAGAAGACCACGGCTATACGGAGATCGCAGATGTGGATATCATGGACGAGGACGGCTCCATGACTCTGCCGGTTACCGGAGGCACCAACCTGGAAGAAAATTATGTGGGAAGCCATTTTGCAAATTATGATTATTATGTAGTGCTCTCTCATTTTAAAGGACATTCCATGGCGGGATACGGCGGTGCTATAAAAAATATCTCTATCGGTATCGCTTCTGCGGAAGGCAAGTCCCATATCCATAGCGGCGGCACCGGCGGAAGTATGTGGGGCGGAGATCAGGATGCCTTCCTGGAGTCCATGGCGGAGGCAGGAAAGTCTGTGGTGGATTATCTGGAGGGAAATATCCTGTATATCAATGTGATGAACCGTCTTTCCGTGGACTGTGACTGTGACACTAATCCTGCGGAACCGGATATGCACGATATTGGGATTCTGGCATCCTATGATCCGGTGGCTCTGGACCAGGCATGTATTGACCTGGTATACAGCGCGGATGACGGAGATGCCCTGGTGGAGCGGATCGAATCCAGAAACGGTCTGCACACATTGGAGCATGCGGAGGATATCGGCCTTGGAAGCAGGACTTATGAACTGGTAAATATTGACGGCTAGGAAGACAAAGTACATGGATATTTTGAGAAGAGAAATTATTTACATATGGTATTATTTCAGCATCCAGCTGGAGCAGGTGTTTTTCTACTGGGTAATGGGAATGGTGATCGGCTCCGCTATTTCTGTGTTTGGCAAGGGAAAGATCCATGCTGCTTTTCAGGCGCTGGGAAAGAAAAAATCAGGGGTCCTGGGGCTCATACCTGCCAGTCTGCTGGGGATCGCTTCCCCGCTGTGTATGTACGGTACGATCCCTATCGCGGCGTCTTTCTCACAGAAAGGAATGCGAGATGATATGCTGGCAGCCTTTATGATGAGTTCTATCCTGCTCAATCCCCAGCTGCTGATCACAAGCGGTATCCTTGGACCGGAGGCAGTGGCAGTGAGATTTCTGTCCTGTTTTCTGGGAGGCCTGGGAGCGGGATTATGTGTACGCGTTTTTTACAAAGACAAAAGTTACTTTAATTTCAGCGGCTTTTCTGAATCGTCGGGCAGGGATACGGATCCCAATCCTGTCATGCGTTTTCTGAAGAATCTGGGCAGGAATGTCCGGGCAACCGCTCCATGGTTCCTTATCGGTGTGCTGCTTTCCGCCCTGTTTCAGAGATACGTACCTGCAGATGCTTTTGCTGAACTTTTCGGGAAGCAGGAGGGCTTCGGTGTTTTGCTGGCCGCTACTATCGGAGTGCCTCTCTACGCCTGCGGCGGAGGCACGGTTCCCTTATTACAGCAATGGCTTGCCTCCGGAATGAGCATGGGCTCTGCGGCGGCATTTATGATCACCGGTCCGGCGACCAAGATCACCAACCTGGGAGCGCTGAAGATCGTGCTGGGGGCGAAAAGATTCGTTCTTTATCTGGCTTATGTGATCCTGATCTCTCTGGTGATCGGACTTGCCGTGGACAGAATTCTATAAAAAGGAGAAAAATCCAGTTCAATTATCTGGACCAGGAATAGAGCTTGGACTTCTATTACAACAGTATACATACCGTAGATCACGGAAAGGCCTCTGCTTGTATCAAATGCGGAAAATGTGAGAAGATCTGTCCTCAGCATCTGCCGATCCGAAGTCTGCTGGAGGATGTGGCAGCGGAGTTTGAAAAGTAGAAGAATCATTCATAAAACGTATGAATAATAATAATGGACAGGTATTAGACTTGAGAAGAAAGGCTTTTTATAATAGATACAGAAACAAAGGAATGGAGGAAAAAACAAAATGGCAGAAATAAAAGAAATGCCTAAGATCGCTCTTGGAGCATGGGCATGGGGAAATGACGGTACATTTGAAGGAAATCTTACGCCGGAAACTCTCAGACCGGTATTTGATGCGGCAATGAAAGCAGGGCTGAATCTCTGGGATACTGCGTATGCATATGGTATGGGTACTTCTGAAAAGGTTCTGGGAGACTTCCTTGCAACAGTTCCGAGAGACAGTTACCTGATTTCTGATAAATTTACCCCGCAGTGTGCGGATCCAACGGCAGAGAATGCTGTGACTGCATTGTATGAGAAAAGCGCAGAACTGCTGGGAACAGATTACATGGACTTTTACTGGATCCATAATCCTATGGATGCGCCAAAATGGGTGAAGGAACTGATCCCTCTTGCGAAGAACGGGAAGATTGGCAAGATCGGCCTTTCAAACCATAGTCTTGCAGAGATAAAAGAGGCGGCTGATATCCTTGCAAAAGAAGGACTTAAGATTTCTGCGATCCAGAACCACTACAGCCTTCTGAACCGGTCTTCGGAAACATCCGGGATCCTGGATTACTGCAAAGAAAATAATATCATCTTTTTCTCTTATATGGTGCTGGAGCAGGGAGCCTTGACTGGTAAGTATGATACGAAGCATCCGTTCCCGGCGGACTCTGACAGAGGAAGAACCTACAATCCGATGCTTCCTCAGCTGGAGAAAATTAATGCAGGACTGGAGAAAATCGCAGACCGTCACCATGTGGCAACTGCTCAGATCCCGGTGGCATGGGCTATCGCAAAGGGAACTCTTCCAATCATCGGAGTGACGAAAGTTTACCAGGTAGAGGATGCTGTAAAAGCTGCTGCAGTTGAACTGTCAGAAGAAGAGATAGAGACAATGGAGAAACTGGGGGACGAGGCACAGCTGAATGTGATCCGTTACTGGGAAAAAGAAATGAAATAGGCAGAGTAAGAGAAAAAAGCAGGCAGTTTTGTTTCGGTGACAAAGCTGCCTGCTTTTTTCTGTTCTGCCATAAAACATTTTAAGATCAGTCATACTCGATGGAAAATTTTTTCAAAAATCCCCAGGAGTTAAATAAAAGCTATTCAGATAAGTTTTACTTATGAAATTTATTTAAAATCCGAATTGCTCTTACTGAAAAAAGTTCTAAAATTATATGTAAACAAGAACTTATAAATCATGGAGAGTGGTAGAAATGAGCATAACAGAAGCAGCAAAAAAATATCATGAGAGGATGTTCCCGGGCTACAAGTCAAAATTTCTGGAGACAGACCCGGAGTTCATCGAGAGGTTTGACAATTTTGCATTTGATGAGGTGGTAAACAGCTGTCTCTTATACACATCTCCGAGCCCACGAGACCCTAAGACATGT
>ERZ1090865.749-NODE-749-length-17748-cov-9.989487_pt1 | contig 17748 bp, 22 predicted proteins | sample MGYA00478478_ERZ1090865 | MGnify/ENA primary metagenome ERZ1090865 (study PRJEB33644, sample SAMEA5815715) | chicken gut metagenome | biome: Chicken; feature: Gastrointestinal Tract; material: Caecum | place: Ireland | collected 2019-01-01 | study: A study of the... | reverse complement strand
CAAGTGCACTTTAAGTGATAGGATAAATGTACTGTGAGGAAGTCAGGAGGTTATTGTATGGAAGATCGTATCGAGCGCTGTGCGGAAAAATTCGCCATCCTGTTTGGTGCCGCCCCGGCCGGGGATGAGGGCACCGACCCGGAATTCATGAAGATTCTCCAGCGCTTTATTTTCGGCGAGGTCTGCTATACCGGCCAGCTCAGCGACGAGGACCGGGAACTGGTGACCGTCACGGTGCTGGCTGTCAACCAGACGCTGCCCCAGCTCAAGGCCCACGTGGGGGCTGCCCTCAACGCGGGCTGCACGCCGGTGTCCATCCGGGAGGCCATCTACCAGTGTGCCCCCTTCATCGGATTCCCCAAGACCCTCAACGCCATCGCCGCCATGAATGAGGCGTTCACGGCAGCTGGCATTGCGCTGCCGCTGGAACCCCAGGGCACCGTGACCGAGGAGGACCGGTACGAGGCAGGGCTGGCGCTGCAGGAGCCCCTCTACGGCACCGAGATCGCCGACCGCTACGCCGATCTGCCGGAAGTCTACGCCGAGGCCATCCCGCGGTTCCTGACCGAGTTCTGTTTCGGGGATTTCGCCACCCGCAACGGTCTGGACGGGGCCCGGCGGGAGCTGCTGACCGTCGTCATGCTGGCGGCCCTGGGCGGCGCCGAGGTGCAGGTCAAGGCCCACGTGGCGGGCGCCGAGAAGGCCGGCAATAGCCGGGACCGTATCCTGGCGGCGCTGGTCCACGCCATGCCCTATATGGGCGTGCCGCGGCTCTTCAACGCCCTGAACGCCATCCGCGAGGCCTGGACAGAGCAATAACATCATAAGAAAAAGCGCCTTTCCCCGTGGGGAAAGGCGCTTTTTGTTTGCCATTTTCAGTTTTTCAGTGCCTGCATGGGGGCGGGGATCCGGCCACCGCGATGGATCATGACGGCGGGGCTGTACTTGCTGATGGGCATGATGGGGGCGTGGCCCAGCAGGCCGCCGAAGTCCAGCACGTCGCCGGCCTGGTGGCCGATGGCGGGAATTACGCGGACGGCGGTGGTCTTGCTGTTCACCATGCCGATGGCGGCTTCGTCGGCGATCAGGCCGCTGATGACCTCGGCGGAGGTATCGCCGGGGATGACCACCATGTCGATGCCCACCGAGCAGACGGCGGTCATGGCTTCCAGCTTTTCCAGCGTCAGGCTGCCGCAGTTGGCGGCCTGGATCATGCCGTCGTCCTCCGAAACCGGGATGAAGGCGCCCGACAGGCCGCCCACATGGTTGGAGGCCATGACGCCGCCCTTCTTGACGGCATCGTTGAGCAGGGCCAGGCAGGCGGTGGTGCCGCAGCAGCCGCAGCTCTCCAGGCCCATCTCCTCCAGGATATTGGCCACGCTGTCGCCGATGGCGGGGGTGGGGGCCAGCGACAGATCGATGATACCGGCGGGCACGCCCAGTCGCTCGCTGGCCAGGTTGGCCACCAGCTGGCCCAGGCGGGTGATCTTGAAGGCGGTGCGCTTGACCAGCTCCGCCACCTCGTCCATGGGGGCGTCCTTGGGCAGTTTGGCCAGGGCGGCGCGCACCGCACCGGGGCCGGAAACGCCCACGTGAATCTCGCAGTCCGGCTCGCCGGGACCGTGGAAGGCACCGGCCATGAAGGGGTTGTCCTCCGGTGCGTTGCAGAAGACCACCAGCTTGGCGTCTCCCATGCACATGTTATCCTTGGTGCGCTCGGCAGTCTGGCGGACCACCTGGCCCATCAGCCGGACGGCATCCATGTTGATGCCGGATTTGGTGGAGCCCACGTTGACGCTGGAACAGACCAGATCGGTCTCGGCCAGGGCCTGGGGAATGGCTTCGATCAGCCGCTTGTCACCGGCCGAAAAGCCCTTGTGTACCAGGGCGCCGAAGCCGCCGATGAAGTTGACGCCGATGGTCTTGGCGGCGCGGTCCAGCGCCTTGGCGTAGGCCACCGGGTCGGCATCGGGAGCGGCGCCCAGCAGCATGGCGATGGGCGTCACGCTGACCCGCTTGTTGACGATGGGCACGCCGTACTCGGCGCTGATGCCGTCCACCACGGGCACCAGGTTGCCGGCCAGGCGGACGATCTTGTTGTAGATTTTCTCACAGGCTTTGTCGCCGTCGGGGTCGATGCAGTCCAGCAGGCTGATGCCCATGGTGACGGTGCGTACATCCAGATTTTCGGCGGTCAGCATCTCGATGGTCTCGAGAATGTCGCTGCTGTTCAGAATTCTCATGCTTCTTTTCGTCCTCCCCGTCAGATGGTGTGCATCGCGTCAAAGACTTCCTGGCGAGTCACGGTGACCTGCATCTTCATCTCTTCGCCCAGGGCGGCAAAACGGTCGCGCACGGCGGCGGGGTCGGCGGTGCAGTGGTTCAGGCTCACCAGCATGATCATGCAGAACATCTCCTGCATGATGGACTGGGAGATGTCCTCGATGTTGATATTGAGCTCGGCGCAGACCGCGCTGACCTTGGCGACGACGCCCACGGTGTCGCGGCCGATGACGGTGATAACTGCTTTCATGGTACGATAGACCCCCTCATTCAGAATGATTGTATTATAGCAGAGTTTCAGGGCAGGCGCAAGGCGGACAAAGCAAAACCGGGAGAGACCGAAGTCTCTCCCGGTGCGGTATTTTTCTTACGGAAGCTGGGGGGCGTAGGCCTCCAGATGGCGGGGATGCCCCTTGAAAGCAATGGCGATGGCGTCGGGGCCGGTGTTGGCACTGACGGCCGCGCCCAGCTGGAAGGTGGTCAGCGGCGCATGGCCGAAGGTCTTCTTGCAGAGCTTGACCAGCTCATCCCGCTTTTCCTTGCTGGAGGTGTAGCCCACGATGTAGGGCATATCCCGCACATTGTCCACCCGGCTGGATACCCACTTGACCATGGCCGGCGGCACGGCAGCATCGCCGCGCACCTTGGCTTCCACCTTGGAAACGCCCTCGTTCAGGCTGATGATGGGCCGGATGCCCAGCAGGTCGCCCACCACGGCGGCCGCCGCGCTCACACGGCCGGACTTTTTCATCTGCTTCAGGCTGTAGGCGGCCAGGCAGACCTCCGCGCAGTCCAGGTTGTACATCATCTCGTCGATGCAGGTGGAAAGCTCGCCGCCGTTGCGCACCTTGCGGGCACACTCGCACAGATGCCAGCCGAACACCATGGAATAGGTGTGGCTGTCCAGCACCTGGATGCGCAGCTGGTGGCCGGGGCGCTCCTCGGCCAGCATCTCCACCGCCTTCAGGGCGTTGTTGTAGGTGCTGGAACCGTTGCTGTTGATGCTCAGGTGGACCAGATCGGTGTAGCCTTCGTCCACATAGCGCGCATAGATCTCACACCACTGCAGCTGGGTGATGGCCGCCGTGGTGGGCACGCCCTGGGCGTCCCGCATGATCTGATAAAACTGATCGTTGGTGAAATCCCGGCGCTCAATGTACTCGGTACCGTCCACGTTGATGGGGAAGCCCACCACCTCGATGCCGTATTTCTCCGCCAGTTCCTGGGGAATATCCGCGGAAGAGTCCGTCAAAAATCCGATTTTGCTCATTGTACATCCTCACTCCATTCATACCGCGTCAGCTGTCCGTGGGTTTCAAGGCCTGCAAAATCCCATTGCCGCAGCACCTCATAGACACCCACCGCCACCGCGTTGGAAAGGTTCAAACAGCGTTCCCCGCGCCGCATGGGCATGCGCACACAGTCCGCTTCGTGCCGGACCAGCAGTTCTTCGGGCAGGCCGGCGTCCTCGCGGCCAAAGACCAGATAGGCGCCGTCGGGGTAGGCAACGTCCACATGGCGGCGCGGCCCCTTGGAGGTGAAATAAAAGAACGGCCCCTTGTTTTTGCTGAAAAAGTCCGCAAGGTCCTGATAATATGTTATATCAAGCTGGTGCCAATAGTCAAGACCGGCACGCTTTAATTTTTTGTCGTCGATGGTGAAGCCCATGGGCCCCACCATGTGGAGCCGTGCTCCGGTTACCGCGCAGGTACGCGCAATATTGCCGGAGTTCTGGGGGATCTGCGGCTCCACCAGCACAATGTTTACCGTTGGCATAGTTTCACTTCCTGTTTTTTCCGGCAGCGGGCGGGCAGCCTCACTGCACCATCAGTCCGGGCAGGGCTGCTTCCAGCCAGACGCCCAGCCGTTCGTCGGCACCCTCCGGCGTCATCCGGATGCAGTCCGCCACAAAGGCGGCGGCTGCCTGCACGGCGGCCTGGGGCACGTTGCCCTGGAGGATCCGCCCCACCAGCACGGCGCCGAAGATGTCGCCGGTACCGTGGTACATCCGAGGGATCAGCGGAGTTTTTACGAAGTACCCCTGCCCGCCCCGGGCGGCGCCTACACAGCCGATGCACCGTCCGCCCGAAACGCCGGTCACGCCGGTGACCACCACCTGGGGGGCGATGCGGGTCAGCCGGGCGGTCTGCTCGGCGGCCTGTTCGGCGCTGCCCACCCCGGGCAGCGGGTCGCCCAGCAGCAGGGCGGCCTCGGTCACGTTGGGGGTGATGAGGTCGGCCTTGCTGCACAGATTGTACATGGCGGGCACCATCTCGGCGCCGAGACCTTTGTACAGACGGCCGCCGTCCCCCAGGACGGGGTCCACCACCTTGAAGGCCTGGGGCCACAGCTCAAAGGCCTGTTCCACCAGTTTGGCCTGGGCGGGATCGGATAAGTACCCGGAGTAGATGCAGTCAAAGTGCAGGCCCAGCCGGTGGTAGTGGGCCAGGGCGGCGGGACCGTAGCCGGGATTGGACATTTTGGCCGGCGTGCCCAGCCCGCCCGTGTGGGTGGAGAGGACTGCGGTGGGCAGGGCCACCGCCTGCACGCCCAGGCAGGACAGCACCGGCACAATGACCGAGAGGGCTGCCCGTCCGAATCCGGGCAGATCATGGATGGCTAATACGGTTTTGGGAGCATTGGACATAGACAAAGATCCTTCTGTTGTGTGATTTCTCTACGATTCTATCACAAACGGCCCCACAAAAAAAGGCGTATCGGGGCGAAAGAAAACTTTTCAGCCCATTTTTGGGAGCAAATCCCGCATAAAACGGCGGAAACAACACATGCTAAGGCCGTACCTGAAAAGCAAAGGAGGGGCACAGTATGAATCTTTCCACAATGGCTTCGGCGGCAGTGGGCATGGCGGTGGGCGCTGCGGTGATGGGTATGGCCACCCAGGACCGCCGTCAGATGCGCAAGACCGTCCACAAGCTGGCCAAGGGCGCCGAAAAGACGCTGGTGGATCTGGACAAGGCCGTTCAGCAGATGCACTGGTAACGGAAAAGCTCCCGGCGGGTTGCCGGGAGCTTTTGCTGTTTGGGGAAAACTTACAGAACGCGCACGCGGATGGCCGGCTCGATGCCGCTGAGTTCGGCGGCCAGGGTGTCGGTGATCTCACCGGTCACATCCAGCAGGGTGTAGGCAATGTCCTTCTTGCTCTTGTTCACCATGTTTTCGATGTTCAGGTGGGCGGCGGTCAGGATGCCGGTGATGGCCGAGATGGCGCCCGGCGTATTCTTGTGGATGATGCAGATGCGGCGGCCGCCCACGCGGGGCTGGCTCACATCGGGCAGGTTGACGCTGTGGGTGATGTTGCCGTTCTTCAGGTAGTCGCTGAGCTCGGCGGCAGCCATGACGGCGCAGTTGGTCTCACTCTCGGGGGTGCTGGCGCCCAGGTGGGGCGTGCACTCCACGCCCTTGACGCCCAGCAGCTCCTCGGTGGGGAAGTCGCAGAAATAGTGGGCCACCTTGCCGCTGTCCAGGGCGTCCAGCAGAGCAGTGTTGTCCACCAGTTCACCGCGGGCGAAGTTCAGCACCCGCACGCCGTCCTTGCACATGGCCAGCGTCTGGGCGTTGATGGTGTGGCGGGTGGTGGGCAGATAGGGCACATGGATGGTCAGGTAATCACAGCGGGGCAGCATATCCCCCAGCGACACACAGTGCTGCACGCTGCGGGAAAGGCTCCAGGCAGCGTCGATGGAGATGTAGGGGTCATAGCCCAGCACTTCCATGCCCAGGGACACGGCAGCGTTGGCCACCCGGGAACCGATGGCGCCCAGGCCGATGACGCCCAGCGTCTTGCCCCGCAGTTCGGGGCCCACAAACTGTTTCTTGCCCTTTTCCACGTCCTTGGCGATGGTGTCCCGGCCTTTCAGGACCTGGGCCCAGTGGACTGCGTCCACCATATTGCGGCTGCCGGCGATGAGGGCACCCACCACCAGTTCCGCCACGGCGTTGGCGTTGGCGCCCGGCGTGTTGAAGACCACGATGCCGGCGTTGGTGCATTCCTCGATGGGAATGTTGTTGGTGCCGGCACCCGCCCGGGCGATGGCCAGCAGGCTCTCGGGCAGGGGGGCGTCATGCATGTCGGCGCTGCGCACCAGGATTCCCTGGGGAGCGGTGGCTTCATTGTCGATCTCAAACTGGTTGGCCGGCAGCTTGGCCAGACCAGTGGGCGAAATGGCGTTCAGTGTTTTGATGGTATACATAGTTGTGCTTCCTCTCCCCGGTTATTGGTGCTCTTTGCGGAACTTCTCCATGAAGACGACCAGCTTGTCCACGCCTTCGGCGGGCATGGCGTTGTAGATGGAGGCCCGCATGCCGCCCACCAGACGATGGCCCTTCAGGTTGACGAACCCTGCCTCGGTGGCGGCGGCACAGAAGGCCTTGTCGGTGTCGGGGTCGGGGCTGGTGAAGGTCACGTTCATCAGGCTGCGGTATTCCTTCTCCACGGGGTTGTGGTAGAAGTCCTGGCTGTCCAGATAGTCGTAGAGCACCTTGGCCTTGGCCTCGTTGCGGCGCTTCATCTCTTCCAGGCCGCCCACCTCATGCTCCAGGTAGTCCATGACCAGGCCGGTCATGTAGATGCACCAGCAGGGCGGGGTGTTGTACATGCTGTCCTTGGCCAGCAGGGTGGTGTAGTTCATCATGGTGGGAATCTGCTCGGGGGTGAGGCCCTTGGCGCTCTTGCCCAGCAGGTCCTCCCGGACGATGGCGATGGCCATGCCGGCGGGGGCGATGTTCTTCTGCACGCCGAAATAGATGACGCCGTACTTGCTCACGTCCACCGGCTCGGAGCAGATCATCGAGCTCATGTCCGCCACCAGGGGAATGCCCTCCACCTGGGGGACCTCCCGGTACTTGGTGCCGAAGATGGTGTTGTTCTGGCAGATGTGGATATAGCTGGCGTTGGGGTCGTAGTCGATGGCCTTCACGTCGGGAATGTAGGTGAAGTTCTTGTCCTTGCTGCTGGCGGCGATGCGGGCCGTGCCGAACTTGGCGCATTCCTCGGCGGCCTTCTTGCTGAAGTTGCCGGTGACCAGGTAATCGGCGGTGCCGGTGGTCAGGAAGTTCAGCGGCACCATGGCGAACTGCTGGGTGGCGCCGCCCTGGAAGAAGCCTACTTTATAGTTGTCGGGGATATTCAGCACCCGGCGCAGGGACGCCTCGGTATTCTGGATGATCTCGTCAAACCATTTGCTGCGATGGCTCATCTCCATCACGCTCATGCCGGAACCGTGGTAATCCAGCAGTTCCTCCTGGGCGGTTTTCAGAACGGGTTCCGGCAGCATCGACGGGCCGGCGCTGAAGTTGTATACTCTTGCCATGATGGTCTCCTCCGTTTCACAATTCAAAAGGCAGCCGGTTCCGCGGCTGCCTTGCGCCGCGCCGCAGCGGCTATGCATTTATTATACGAGGATGCCAAAAGGGCGGCAAGCGGGCAAAATCCCGAAAAAAGGAGGCCCAAAGACGGGGTGTTTCTGTAAAACGGCAAACTGTTTTCCTGGCGAAAACAGTATATACCACAAATGTAAAAGAAGACCCGCATACAGTTACAAAACAAAGGCTGAAATTTGTGCAATCTGCCCTATGGACAATTTAACTACTACAAATGTAAAATAAAATGCAGGATATTACTACAAATGTAGAAGGAGGGACAGACATGGAGATTTTATCGCGTCGGGAAGAACAGGTAATGGTGGCGCTGTGGGACTGCGGCCGGGCGGCCACCCGGCGGGAGATCGCGGCCAAGCTGCCGCCGGAATGCCGCTGGGCGGACACCACGCTGCTGAATTTTCTGCTGCGGCTGGAGAAGAAGTCCTTTGTCCGCCCGGAAAAGCAGGGCAACCGCAACCTGTACACCCCGCTGGTGCGGCGGCTGACCTACTGTGGGGCGGTCAGCGAGGCCCACCTGAAAACGCTGTACGGCGGCGACCTGCGCCGCATGGTGCGCGCCCTGGCGGACACCGACCGCATCGGCTATGCCGACATTGAGCGTTTGCTGCGCTGGCTGGGAGAGTACCAGGCCGCCAACCCCGAATATGATTATGAGTGATTGGCCTGCGCACCGGGCAGATCGGGCTGCATCTCGCACATATCGGGCCAGAACCGTTTGAACACATGGTTCTGCTGCAGCCGTTCGTTGCGCCGTTCCTCAATGGTCAGCGCCTTGAAGAAACGCTTCCACAGGGACTGCCAGTTCAGTTCCTCCGCGTCGGCGGCGGGGGTGTAGTGGTCCATGGCCAGGTATTCCACCCGACGGTTCCGGCGCAGCAGGGCGGTGCCGTGGGTGGCGTCGAAGATGAGAAAATCCTCGTCGGGCAGGCGGCTGCAGAAGTGCCCCCGCAAAAGGGGCAGCACCTGGTGCTTGGGATGGATGACGGCGCCCAGCATGCCGTCCCGCTCCTCAAACCGGATGAACTCGATATAGCGGTGGGCCTCGCAGTTGACGGCCCGCTCGATGGCGAAGGCATCGGCCGCATCGGCGTGGCCCAGCATCTGGGCGGCCCGGGGACCCACATCAAAGCAGAGCCGGGCAAAGCGCAGCAGCTTCAGGTCCTTGCCCGGATCGGTGCAGAGAAATCCCGTGGTGAGGCGGTCACGGACCATCGGTCCCAGCCGTTCCAGCCCGGCCGCCACACGCCGGGCATGGGAAAGATCGGTGACAATCTCCCGCACGCCGAACAGCGTCATCTGGGCTTCCTGGGGCGGACAGACGGCGGCAGGGATCTCCCGGCGGGAGAAGCTCTCGAAAATGCAGCACAAGAACCCCGGAAAACTGCCGTCATAGTGGTAGGCTGTGTCGGTTACATTCGCTTGGTAAGGCATGTCAGCGCCTCCTCCCGCACCAGGCGGGCCGCCTGGTGGGCGTCCATGCCGTGGTCGGCCAGCTGATGAACGGCCGGTGCCGCCGACGGCAGCGGTTTGGCCGCAAAATCGTCCAGGCTCAGCTGCTGCATTCCCACCCCAAAAGCTTTGGGGTCCAGCAGTGCTCCGGCAATCTCGGCCCGGGTGCCGTGGCCGGGCGTGTGCCCGCTGCAGGTGATGAAATACTGGGCCCGCTTGAGCACCACCCCGATGCGCTTCAGTTCCGGCAGTCCCAGCGTCTGGAGGCGGCGGGCCTGGACAATCCGGGTGGCGCTTTTGGGGCCGATGCCCGGTACCCGAAGCAGTTCGGCCCGGCTGGCCCGGTTGACTTCCACCGGGAAGAACTCGGGGTGCCGCAGGGCCCAGTTGCATTTGGGGTCCAGATAGGGATCAAAGTTGGGCTCCTCCTCGTTGAGCAATTCCCCGGCAGAAAAATGGTAGTACCGCAGCAGCCAGTCCGCCTGGTAGAGGCGGTGTTCCCGCAGCAGCGGCGGCCGGGTGGAAAGGGCCGGCAGGTGCTCGTCAGCCACCACCGGCAGATAGGCGGAGAAGAAGACGCGCTTCAGCGCGTATTTTTTGTATAACCCCTCGGTAAGATTCAGAATGTGCAGATCGTTTTCCGGCGTGGCACCGATGATCATCTGGGTGCTCTGCCCGGCCGGGGCAAAGGCCGGGGCCCGCTTGTAGACGGCCAGCTCCCGCCGGCTCTCGGCACTTTTGACAGCGATCTGGCCCATGGGCCGCAGAATGGCGCTCTTTTTCTTGTCAGGTGCCAGCTGGTTCAGACTGGTCTCACTGGGCAGTTCGATGTTGACGGAAAGCCGGTCCGCCAGCAGTCCGATGCGTTCCACCAGCAGCGGATCGGCTCCGGGAATGGTCTTGGCATGGATGTAGCCGTTGAAATGGTACTCCTGCCGCAGGATGCGCAGCGCCTCGATCATCAGTTCCATGGTGCGGTCGGGGGTGCCCAGCACCGCGCTGGACAGAAACAGCCCCTCGATGTAGTTGCGGCGGTAAAAACCGATGGTCAGGTCGGCCAGTTCCCGGGGCGTGAAAGTGGCCCGGGGACGGTCGTTGGAGCGCCGATTGACACAGTAGCGGCAATCGTAGGAGCAGGCGTTGGAGTACAGCACCTTGAGCAGCGAGACGCAGCGCCCGTCGGGGGTAAAGGCATGGCAGATGCCGGCGGCCGCGCAGCTGCCCAGACTGCCGTGCCGCCCCGGACGGTCCACACCGCTGGAGGTGCAGGCTACGTCGTATTTGGCACTGTCGGCCAGGATTTCCAGTTTTTCACCCAGGTCCATGGTATCTTTCTCCTGAAAAAGGGTATAAAAAATACAGCCCGCCGCATAGGCTTGTCTTGCAAGCCGTGCCGCGGGCAGCATTTTTCTGTGAACGGGATTCAAAAGTCCCGATTATAGGATGCGGGAACTGCTACAATAACCTTGTCAGCGGGAAATCACCACTTGGCTTTGGTCTCCACCACTTTGCCGGCAATGTACAGGTGATCGAGATCTTCGCCCTTGATGACCAGTTCCTCGTAGGCAGGGTTGAAGGGGTGCAGCACCACCGAGTTGCCGCGCTGGATGTACTTCTTCAGGGTACCTTCACCGTCGGCACCGTACACCAGCACCCCCAGGTCGCCGTTATCCAGCGTGTTCTGGCGGTGGACCAGCGCCAGGTCTCCGTCGGAGATCCGCGGCTCCATGCTGTCGCCCTTGACCACCAGATAGAAATAGTTCTGCGGGTCCTTGACGCTGGCATACTCCTTGCCGTAGTCTTCCTCAAAGGCGAGGGCGCCGTAACCGGCCCGGACGGTGCCCACCACGGGGATCAGGCATTCGGCATAGCGGCTGAAAGCGTAACGGCCCACGGCGGGGGAGTCGGCAGGGCTCTGCTGCAGACCCAGCAGCACATCGGCGGTGGTGTCCAGGATCTCGGCCAGACGGGCCACCGTCTGCGGGTCCGGGGTGGAACGACCGGTTTCCCATTTGCCCACAGCCTGCTGGGTGACGCCCAGCATCCGGGAAATCTCGGCCTGGCTGTACTTTTTGGCCTTGCGGGCCTCTTTCAGACGATCTGCAAACATGGCGGAACTCCTTACTTGTAAACAGGGTGAGGAATAGGAAATCCATTTGTTAGATTCATTATACAACCCAACGTGGTCTTTGTAAAGAGATAAATCTAAAATAACTCAAAATAAAGTTGTAAAAACTTCTTGACAACAACTAAAAGTAGTATTATAGTAGAGACAACAAACAACAAATGGTTGTCTATTGCGTTTGCGGCGGGTGAGAACCCTGACAAGAATAGAAGGAGGAATTCAGGATGAAACAGGCATGGTGGAAGGCGTTGGTAGGCAAGCTGGCGGCGACGGCATCGGCGCTGCTGTTCCTGGTGCTGGTTCCGGCTGCGGCGGCCGGGCAGCTGCCGGTGTGGGCAGCCGTTGTGCTGGGAATAGCGGGCCTGACGATCCTGAATGGAGCCTGCGGCATGCTGCTGCCGCCCCAGGAGAAGGAGGAGCCTGCGACCGTGCCGGCCCGTCCGGTCCAGCTGCGGGTGGTGCGCGGCGGCCGTGCGGCCTGAAAGTTGAGTATCCCTGCCCAGGTGCGGGTACTGCATATAACGCGGCAAGCCCCGGACACACTGTGTCCGGGGCTTGTTGTTTGTGTGGGGCTATGCTACAATGCTTCCAAAGGAGCGTGCCAACCATGAAGAAAATCCTGGAAGTATGTGTGGACAGTCTTGCCTCGGCCAAGGCCGCCATGGCAGGCGGTGCGGACCGTCTGGAGCTTTGCAGCGCGCTGGCGGTGGGCGGACTGAGCCCCTACGGGGAACTGCTGGAGCAGATCAAAGCTACCTGCCCGCTGCCGGTTCGTTGCCTGATGCGCCCCCGGCCGGGGGATTTCCTCTACACAGAGGATGAAATCCAGCTGATGTGCGCCCAGATCCGCCATCTGCGGGCGGCCGGTGCGGACGGTTTTGTGTTGGGCACCCTGACGCCGGAAGGCGCGCTGGACAGCCGGGCTATGGAGCAGTTACTGAATGCCTGCGGGGACAAGCCTGTCACGCTGCACCGCTGCATCGATGTGGCGGCTGACCCTGTCCGGGTCTACCGCGCGGCGGCGGCGCTGGGACTGGACACGGTGCTCACCAGCGGCGCGGCGGCGTCCTGCCGGGAGGGCAAGGCGACGCTGGCCAGCCTGCTGGCACTGCGGGAAGAGCTGAATGGCCCGGAGGTGCTGATCGGCGCCGGCGTGAATGCCGCGGTCATCCGGGAACTGCGGGCGGCGCTGCCGGAGGCGCGGGCCTTCCACATGAGCGGCAAAACGCTGCGGGAGAGCGGCATGCGCTTCCGCAGAGAGGGCGTACCCATGGGCCTGCCCGGGCTGGACGAATGGCATATCCAGGAGACCGACGCCGAGGCGGTGCGTGCTGCCAAAGCGGCGCTGGCGTGAAAAGGCGGTGGAAAGGATGAAAATAGAGCTGAAACGGTGGGCACCGGGGGACAGGGCGGCCCTGTCGGCCATCGGCAACGGGGTGGACCGCAGCTTTCTGTCAGACCGGCTGCCCGATCCCTATACTGTGGCGGATGCTGACCAGTGGCTGCACAGCGTGATGGCGCGGGACGGCAAAAACGGCATTTTCCGGGCCATCGTTGTGGACGGGCAGGTCGTGGGAACGGTTTCGGTGGACCAGAAGGAGGATGTCTACCGCAAGGATGCCGATATCGGCTATTTCCTCGTGAACGGCCTGTGGTCCCGGGGCATCATGACCGAGGCGGTCCGCCAGGTCTGCAACCTGGCCTTCGCACAGCTGGACATCGTGCGGATCACCGGCCTGGTCTATGCTGACAATATGGCCTCCCGCCGCGTGCTGGAGAAAAACGGCTTTCAGGCGGAAGGGCTGATGCGGGATGCCATCTTCAAAAAGGGCCGGCTGCATGATCAGTGCATCTACGGCAAACAGAAAGCGGACTCTTCACGGTAATCGAACAACAGCAAACCCCCGCCGGTGCAGTACCGACGGGGGTTGTTGTTTGGGCAGGTAAAAAACTCAGTCATCCCCGTAAGGGTCGTCAAAGAGGCTGACCACCGAGGTTTTGTCCAGCTTGGGGGTGTCGTATTCCCGGATGGATTCCGCGGGGCCGAAATCATCCACGGCGGCGGGGCGGCGCCGTCCGTGACGGCTGCGCCGGGAACGACGGGTGGGTTCCTCCGGCTCCTCCTCCGGGATGGTCTCGCTGTGGGTGTCGTAGACTTGGTGGAAGGCCCGGGCGTCGATCTCGGGCTCTTCCGGCGTCAGGTCCAGCTCCTCCAGCAGGCTCTGGATGGCCTCGCAGTCCTCCGGCACATCGGTCAGGCTGGCGCCGTAGTGGCAGAACAGCACGGTGCCGTCCCGGTCCAGAATCAGCGTCAGCGGCAGCTGCTGGGGCGCCCCCTTGACGGCACGGTAGCCCTGTTTGCGGGCCTGCCGCAGGATGCGCCAGCCCTCCAGGGAATAGGTCATCAACGTGCTGCTGTTCTGGGGAATGTCCAGGTACTCGTAGAGCACGCCATCGGCGTCGCAGAGCAGGGGATAGGGCAGCGTGTCGGGGCCGATGCTGCGGGAGAGCTTGTCGGCCCGGGACCGTACCACCAGCGCCAGGGCGCCATCCCGCAGCGCGCCGTAGGTTTCCGCGTAGCGGCTGGCGAAGGTGCGGGTAATGGGATGGCCAAAGTTGGCCATGAAGATCAGCACCAGAGGGCTTTTGGCGGCCAGCAGGTCGCGGAACCGGTTCTGGGCGCTGTAGGGGGTGTCATATAAAAAGAAAGGGAGCTTGTCCCCGACAGCGATTCTCTCTGCCATGAAACAACCTCCCTTTTGTAAAAATCACCCAAAAACCCGGACAGGTATACGCTGTCCGGGTGAAATGTCAGAAAAACCCCGCTTGGCCGTCTGCAGCCAATCAAAACCTACCGGTACAGGCAGGTGGGTGCCCTACGGGTGCGTTTCCACTCCCTTCTTCCGCCGAAGCGGGAGGTCTGCGGTCTGGCATCCGACCCGGGCTCCCAATATTTGATTAGTAGGATTCTATAAAGGCCACAACAAATCGAACCTCGCAGGGGTGGGTACGAAAACTCAGTCCAGTTCGGAATCGTCGATATCGTACATGGCACGCAGCCGCTCTTCAAAGACTTTGCCCACAGTCAGTAACTCTTCGTCATCGTCCACGATGTCCATATATTCGCCTTCGTCGTCAGTGCCGATGCGCATGAGGATCAGTTCGGCGTCCTCCTGCAGGCTGGCGGGATCCTCCTGGTAGGGGATGACGGCCAGATAGCGGGTGCCGTTGACTTCGGTGGCATCAATGACTTCAAAGGTGACTTCCTGTCCGTCCTCATCCTCCAGGGTCAGCAGGTCGGGCTTGGCTTCTTCCAGCATTTCGGGGCTCAGTTCGTCAGACATGATCGTCCCTCCTGTGTTTGGAATTTTTACTGCCTCTAGTGTACCCTTTTTTTATGGAAACGTCAAGGGTGTTCATGATGCGTAAAGTGTGGTATACTATGGCTAATTAGAAATTTTTTCGCCCGGGGAGGTTCCGCCATGAAAAAGACGGTCTGTGTGGTTTTGTCGCTGCTGCTGGTGCTGCTGTGCGGCTGCGGCGGCAGCGGAAAAACCGCGCCCAATCGGCCTGAAGTGACCAGCGAGGAGCGGCAGTTTGCCGCCCCCGCCGACGGGGACCTCATCGCCATCTTCACCACGAATCTGGGTGAGGTGCGGGCGGTGCTCTACCCGGATGCGGCACCCATGGCGGTGTACAACTTTGTGGGGCTGGCCCGCACGGGCTACTATAACGGCACCGTCATCTGGCGCAGCCAGTACGGCTTTGCGGTGCAGGGAGGCGATGCCACCGGCACCGGGACCGGAGGCTCCACTATCTGGAGCAACAACCCCTACCCGCTGGAAGCGGATGCCAGCCTGAAGCACTACGCGGGGGCACTCTGCGCGGCCTTTGCCTCGGGGGGCGATGCCACGGGCGGCAACAGCCAGTTCTACTTTGTGGCGGCGCTGCCCGACAGTGTGGACAAGACCCAGCAGGACCAGCTTGCCCAGAACGGCTACAGCGAATCCCAGATCGCGGCCTACGCGGAGGCGGGCGGCCTGCCCTATCTGGACAACACCGACACGGTGTTCGGCCAGGTCTACCAGGGTATGGACGTGGTGGACAAGATGGCCTGCGTGGAGACGGAAAAGGGCGAGGACGGCAGTGACACCTGGCGCCCCACCGAGGAGGACACCATCACCATCGAGAGCGTGACGATTTCCACCTATCCGGGCCCCACGTCGGAGGAACTGGCCGCCCAGAGCGAGGGCGGGGAGAGCGCTTCCTCCGATGCCGCCTCCAGCAGTGAGGCAGTGGGCTGAACCGCTCCCTGTTTTTAGAATATGCAGCAAACACCCCGGGAACCCTTGGCAGAGCGGCCAAAGTTCCCGGGGTGTTTTTGGTGATATTGCTGTTATTTCTTGGTATTGCCGCCCATCCGGCGATCCCGGCGGGCGTATTCCTCCAGCGCCTGGTCGAAGCATTCCTTGGTGAAATCGGGGAACAGCACCGGCGTGAAGTAGAATTCGGCGTAGGCGCACTGCCACAGCAGGAAGTTGGAAAGGCGCTCCTCGCCGCTGGTGCGGATCATCAGGTCCACCGGCGGCAGCTGGCGGTAGAGATGGCTCTCGATGGTCTTCTCGTCGATGGCGTCGGGGGCCAGCGTGCCGGCCTGCACCTCCTTGGCGATGCCGCGCACCGCATCGGTGAGCTCGGCGTGGCTGCCGTAGTTCAGGCAGAAGTTCACAATGCCCTTGGTGTTGTCCTTGGTCAGGTTCATCATGTAGTCCATGGCGTCCAGCACACGCTGCTGCAGCCCCTCCCGGCGGCCGCTGAACAGCACCTGGCAGCCCCGCTCGTTCATCTCGTCGGCGATGGTGCGGAAGTTGTTGGCAAACAGATCCATCAGATAGCCCACTTCCCTGGCGTCACGGGAAAAGTTCTCGGTGGAGAAGACGTAGAGGGAGAGCACATGCACGCCCCGGTCGCCCACGGCGTAGCGGGTGATCTCCTTCAGGCGGTCAAAGCCGGCCTTGTGGCCCAAACTGGCGGGCATCAGTCTCTGACGGGCCCAGCGGCGGTTGCCGTCCACGATGATGGCCACGTGGTTGGGAATGCGGGAAACGGTTTCGTTGGACATAGCGGGACTCCTTTTTTATGATTGTTGGGGCGCCTGGGGCAGCAGCTGCTCCGGCGGTTCTTCGCCGGGATGATGGGCGCGCCAGTTGAGAAAACTTTCCAGAATGACCGCGGCCGATACGGAATCCAGCCGCTCCTTGCGCTTCTGGCCGAAGGTATCGTTGCCGGCCAGGATGGCTGCCGCCGAGACGGTGGTCCGGCGCTCATCCCACAGCACCACGGGGCATCCGGCGGTGTTGGCCAGCCGCTGGGCGAACCGGCGGCTCTTGGCGGCGCGGGAACCTTCGGTGCCATCCATGTTCTTGGGCAGGCCGCAGACAAGCCCCTCGGCGCCGCGCTGTGCGGCCACCTCAGTGACGGCGGCCGCCACCTTGTTCATGCTTTTCTCCTCGATCTGCGGCGTGATGGGGCTGGTGATGGTTTCCGACGCATCACACCCGGCCAGTCCGGTGCGCGCGTCGCCGTAATCCACGGCAAGCCATTTCATCGGCGGTTCTCCTTTGTTCACAGGGTTTGGCTTCAGTATAACACGTTTGGGCCCGCAACGCAAACAAAAAGCCGCCCGGCAGGGCGGCAGAAACGGGAGAAATCTTACACAAAGTCCCGGGGCAGCCGGCGGTCCAGCTGGACGGTCAGCAAAGCGGCCAGGGCAATTTTCAGGGCGTCGGCGGGCAGATAGGGCAGCACACAGAGGCCCAGGGCGGTGAGCAGCGGGCTGTGGGTCAGGAAGACGAACCAGAGAGTGCCCAGCGCGTAGCAGGCAAGGCAGCCCACCACCATGGCCAGCACCAGGACCGGGAAGCGGCGGCCCAGGGCTTTGGTCACAAGGCCGGTGAGCAGGGCGGCCACGATATAGCCCACGGCATAGCCGCCGGTCTTGCCGAAGATGGCGGCGGGACCGCCCTGGAAACCGGCCAGCACCGGCACGCCGATGGCGGCCAGGGCCACATAGACCACCAGGCTGGCGGTGCCCCACACGGGACCCAGCATGCTGCCGGCCAGACAGACGGCAAAGACGGCCAGGTTGATGGGCACACCCCAGGGCATGGGAATGGCGATCTGGCTGCAGACGGCCACCAGAGCGGCGAAGAGGGCGCAGAGCACCAGATGACGGACGCGATGGTTGGAAGCGGTATGCATAGCGGTAGTTCCTTTCAAAGAGAAGTGGCGGGCGCGGCGGGCAGAATGTGCACTTCGCCGCTGCTCAAGGCCACCGTTTCGGTGCGGCCGCGGGGGCGGACCACAAGACGGCATTCGTCGTCCACGGCAAGCACGGTGGCGGTGTAGGGAGCGCCCCGGCCGGGGCAGACCTGCACCGTACACCCCGGCAGCGCCTGGCGGGCGCGGTATTCCGGCAGGAAGCAGGAGGT
>ERZ1090865.742-NODE-742-length-17868-cov-5.224499_pt1 | contig 17868 bp, 11 predicted proteins | sample MGYA00478478_ERZ1090865 | MGnify/ENA primary metagenome ERZ1090865 (study PRJEB33644, sample SAMEA5815715) | chicken gut metagenome | biome: Chicken; feature: Gastrointestinal Tract; material: Caecum | place: Ireland | collected 2019-01-01 | study: A study of the... | reverse complement strand
CGGTAAGACGCGAGTTCAACTCTCGCCTGCTCCACCATCAATTCGCGGTGAAAAATACTGCGGGCAAAAAAATCCTTGAAAAACGGTAAGTTTTTCAAGGATTTTTGCTATTTAGCGGGCTAAAACCGACAATTTTTATAATTGCATTATCTATTCAATTTTTATGCTGTATTTTTTACGAATTTGTAAAAAGGGGAGTTGAACTCGTTCCCTTTATGATAAAGAGCATTTTGATTCCCTTTATCAAATTATAGGTTGAAGCATTTGAAAATAATAAAAGAAAAGGGGAATTTTATATTCCCCTTCCAACAAAGCCAAAATCCATTCGGCTTAATTTAGTATATCAATTATCACAAAGTGGGTGACCATGCGACGAACATGTCGATCAGCGTATACTTCGGGAAGAAGTGCGGAGATAAATTCCCGATCACGGAAAGCGTAAGGTACAAGTACGATAATATGGGCAATATATGCCGAATCGATGAGAACGGCGAGCCTGTGATATGGTACAAGTACGACGCATTGAACAGGCTGGTTCACGAGGATAACAAAACGTTCGGGGAAATATGGCTGTTCAGTTACGACAATAAAGGGAATATCCTTTGCAAGAGAGAAGTGGCGTTTATACTAAAAGAGAATGCAGAGGAATGCGAGTTCACGAGTGTGCAATATGAGTGCGATGGGGCAAGCTATTAACCTTCGGTACGGAAGTGTGCGTGTATGATGCAATCGGCACCCGGACGGCGAACCGCGGGAAAACGGTGCAGTAGAGCAACGGTCGTCAGATGGTGAGCTATAACGGCACAGCGTTCACGACGGTTTGGGCAGGTGTTTGAGCAAAGGGGATATAAGCTATACATATGACGGCAACGGATTCGAGTTTATCTATGATTATTCGGGTGTAGTTGGAATAATAAAAATAGCTGAATATATTTGTACAGAATTTCGAGCAAGGGTATAAAACATTTTTCATTTGAAATATTGACAAACAAAAAAAATCGTACTATAATAAAAATGTAATTGACATGGAGTCTACTTATTTTTTTAAATAGCAAAAGTGTAGTTTTTTTATAAGTTGTGTATTCGAATACATAATCGATTAGCCTTTGTAAGGAGCGAAATAATTTCGATCGAGAGGTATAAAATGAAAGATTATTTGAAGTTGCTCGAGGAGCCGGGCGCGGCGTACCGCGGCAAGCCGTTCTGGTCGTGGAACGGCGATTTGCAGGAGGAAGAGCTGCTCGCGCAGATCGATGCGCTCAAGGAGATGGGATTTGGCGGGTACTTCATGCACTCGCGCACGGGGCTGATCACCGAATATATGGGGAAAAAGTGGTTTTCCCTCGTCCGTGCCTGTGCAAAGTACGGTGCGGAACAGGGGATGGAGTCTTGGATTTACGACGAAGATCGCTGGCCGAGCGGTTCCTGCGGCGGCATGGTCACCAAAGACAAGCGCTACCGCATGCGCTACATTTCCGAATATTCTTCCGACGGCGAGGCGGTTGCGTGCGCCGACGTCATAGGGATTCTCGCGCGCTATGCCGTCAAATTGGAGAAGGGATGCCTGAAGGACGCTTTCGAAGTAGAGAGCGAAGCGGAGGTTCCCGCAGGCTATACATATAAAGTGTACGCCGAAGAGCTGATGCGTGAGAGCAATTTCTACAACGGCGCGGCGTATCTGGATACGATGGACGAGGAGGCGGTGCGGGCGTTTTTGCATTCGACGCTCGACGCGTACGCCAAAGAGTGCGGGGATATGTTCGGAAAGGAGATCTCGGGCGTGTTCACCGACGAGCCCAACCGCGGCTCGCTCTTCAGCACCTTCGGCTGTTCCAATGCCAACGCGAAGAATATGATCCCCTATACGCGCGATCTTTTTTCTGCTTTTGAAAAGAAATACGGCAGGAAGCTGAATATCCCTGCGGTGTACTATCTTTCGGGGAAGGACAATGAAGAGGCTGCCCGCTATATCGACGTGGCGGACGACCTGTTCTGCAGCGCTTTCGCAAAGCAGTACGGCGAATGGTGCGAAAAGCACGGCATCATCTTAACCGGGCATATCCTGCACGAGGACAGCTTGACCGTACAGTCGGAGCTCTCCGGCTCCATGATGCGTTTTTACGAGTATATGGGCTATCCCGGCATCGATAACCTTTCCGCGCACAACGGCTGTTATTGGGCGGCGATCCAGTGCGCGTCCGTTGCGCGGCAGATGGGCAAAAAGTTCGTGCTGAGCGAGCTGTACGGCTGCACGGGCTGGGATATGCCTCTCAGCGAATATAAGCGCATCGGCGACTGGCACGTGCTGTTCGGCGTCAACCTGCGCTGCCCGCACCTGTCGTGGTACAGCATGAAGGGGGAGGCAAAGCGTGACTATCCTGCGAGCATCCTCTCGCAGAACAGCTGGTATCGCGATTGGAAACCGCTCGAAGATCACTTCGCGCGCGTCGGCATGATCATGACGGAGGGTACACGCAAATGCGACTTGCTCGTCATCCATCCCGTGGAGAACATGTGGCTGCGCGTGCATAAGGGCTGGGTCGACGGGCTTTCTCCCGCAGAGGAACAGGTCGCGAAATTAGACGCCGCCTTTATAGAGCAATGCAGGCAGATCATCCGTTCGCAGCACGAGTTCGACTACGGCGACGAGGAACTGCTTAAAAAATATGCCCGAGTAGAAAAGGACGGGCAGGGCGCATTGTTCGTTGTGGGGCAGGCGCGCTATCGCACATTGCTTGTCGCGGAGGGGCAGCGCGTCCGTCCGGAAACGCAGGCGCTCATCGAAAAATTCCGCGCGCAAGGCGGCAAGGTCGTGCATCGCGCATCCGAACTGCCCGCCGCAGATGTGTACTCCGCGCCCGAAGGGGTGGCGACCGCCGTCCGCGAGTGGATGGGGGAGCGTTGGCTGTTTGCGGTAAATCTCGAGGAACGCCGGGCGGCAAGCGGAGATATACGCCTTGCGGGCGGCGATGCGTTCGCGGAGGAGTGGGACTTCTCCGTGCTCAAAAAAATGGGGAACGTATCCCTGAAAGATATGCAATTTGCGCGCGGGCAGATGCGCATTTTCCGCCTGACGGGTGCAAAAGAGGCGACGAAAACAACGGCGGGAGAGCCGGTAGCGCTTCCCGAAAAAATGCGCTACACCCTTACCGAACCCAACGTGCTCGTGCTCGACTACGCGGCGTGCGAATTGGACGGCAAGCCTTTCTGCGAAAAGCGGGAGGTTCTGAAAGTGGATCGCTCCTTGCGCACGCATTTCGGCATGACGCTGCGCGGCGGCGAAATGGTACAGCCGTGGTTTGCGGCAAAGTTCGGCAAAGATGCCGATGCCTCCCGCGGCAAAGTCAAGCTCACCTACACCTTCCGCAGCGAACGCGCTTATGCCGTGCGCATTGCCGCCGAATACGAGCGCATGACGCTCAACGGGGAACCGCTCAGGCAGGCGGGCGGAAGGTGGGTGGATAATTGTTTCCGTCTGTTTGAGGGAAAGGTGCAGGCGGGCGAAAACATCCTCTGCACCGAACTGGACTTCTGCGTTTCGGCAAACATCGAGGCGGTGTATGTGCTGGGAGATTTCGGCGTAAAACTGCCGAATACCCTCTGCGACCTGCCCGAAACGCTTTCTCCCGCGGAAGTGGGGGCGCAGGGGTTGCCGTTCTACAGCGGCGGCATCACCTTCGAAACGGGGTTGTCGGGGGCTTTCCGCGTCTGTATCCGTCAGCTGCACGGCGCGACGCTGCACCTTTTGGGCGAGAAGGACGAGCTCGTCGCGTTCCCGCCCTATACGGGGGAAGTGCGCGCGGAAAATTTGAAACTGCGCGTGTATTTCACGCGCCGCAATACCTTCGGCCCGCTGCATTTTACGCCGCAGCCGCAGGAGGCGTACGGCCCCGAGCACTTCGTCAGCGAAGGTGCAAATTGGACGGACGACTATATGCTTATCCCGTCGGGATTTACGGCGGACGTCTATAAACTTTGAGCTTGCTTTCCTTTTTTGCCCTGCCGGGCGTTTAATCCGATGCGACATTTCGGAGGACATTAGAGCAAAAAAAATGTTTTCGTAAGTAAAAATTGCTTGAAAAATCAAATTATCAATGATATAATGCAATAATTAACGGACTTTGTATCCTGATACTGCGGGTAAGACAGGAGAAACAATAAAAATGATGAATCGTGAAGAGGTCGCGCGGATCGCGGGCGTATCGACGACTACGGTCACGCGCGTCGTAACGGGGCAGGGTTACGTGTCTGAAAAGACGCGCAAAAAGGTGCTGGACGCCGTCAAGCAGTTTAATTATAAGCCGAATTTGTTCGCGCAGAATCTTCGCCGCGGCAAGAGCAACATTATTGTAGTTTTGGCAGAGGATCTGTGCAACACCTATACCGCGCGGTCGATCGAAGTTATGGCGCGCGAAGCGCAGAAGTTCGGCTATACGATGATGCTCTACACCGTCACAGACCACAATCTGCGTACGATTATCGACGAGATCGTGCAGATGCGCGTATACGGAGTGATCAACCTGACGCACATCATCATCACCGAGCACGACTGTGCCGCCGTAGACGAGGCGAAAATCAAAACGGTCAACTTTTTCTACCGGGGAAGCCACAGCGACAGAGATCTCAACGTCGACGTTGACTATGCCAAAGCCATGCGCGAGGCGTTTGAGCGACTGCAAAAGAGCGGCAAGCATCGTCCCATTTTTATCGGCGGGCTTGTGCGCGGGTTGCTGTTCAATCATACACGCGTCCAGGCGTTTTGCGAATTGTCGAAAGAGTTCGGCTGGTATAGGGGCGAAGATAATATCTTTGCCGGGGATTACCCTCGGGAAAAATACCAACAGTTCGGGTACCGCTGCACGAAACAGGTATTGGAGAACGGATATCCGTTCGATTCGGTATTTTGCCTGACGGATACGGTCGCGGTGGGGGTTCTGCGCGCCTTGCATGAGGCGCGAAAGCGCATCCCCGAGGATGTCGCCGTTATCGGCTGCGACAATATGTACGATTCGTTGATGACCTATCCCGCGCTTACCTCTATCGATAACGGCGTGGAGCGCGTATGTACGGAATACATCCGCTTTCTTGTGAGCGATAAAACGAGCGCCGATCTGAACATCGAGGCAGCGCTCGTCTGCCGCGAAACGCTGTAAATGCTTTTAAAAAAATTTTTTACTGACAAAAATTTTTAAAAAGGGTATTGACAAAATAAAATTCTGTGATATACTATAATCGTTGGTTCGATATGGGCAGCCTTGTTTTCCGAAAACGGGCAGCCCATTAAAAAGCGCCGATGTGTATTCGAAAACATATTTTTGCCGCACAGTTTAGCGGAATGATATGGGCGATTTGATGTTTTTGCCTGTGTAGGCGAGTTTTTTTGCTGGATATGTATTCGAAAACACATATAAATCGATACTTACGGGTCCTTTTCTTAAAGCGCGCAAGGCGGTAAAGGGTAAAAGTCCGTAAAAATCAGAAATCATTTAAGGAGGGCATTTATGATGAAAGCATTGAGAAAACATATCTATGCCGTGCTCGCTTTGTTATTTGCTGCTTGTATGTTTTTGACTTGCGGTGCGTTCGGCCTATGGGCGAGCGCGGATGAAGCGGAGTCGGGCTCCGGTTCGGGTGACGGGGAGGCGCGCTACAAAATCGATGCGCCCGCACCTACGGCAGACGGCATCCGTTTCAAGATGGACAATGTAGGCTATAAGTTCGATTATACGTGGGCGACCGATGATGCGGCATGGTACGGTAGCTCTGTCGCTGCGCCGGGCAAGCCGATTACCGTGCGATATCAGACGGTCGTATCCGAAGGGGGCATGAGCACCTTAGCCAGTATGTTCGGCCCGTTAGTCAGAGATGATATTCCCGGCAACAGATGGGCGGCGGGCGGCGGAAACGGGTGCTGGTGGGTGTATAACGGCCCTATGCACGCGGCTGGCGCGGTTACGGAGATCAAATACCTCGGATACAGCGAGGACAGAACGGCGAGCAATGCGTTTGAAGCGAAGGTGGCGGGAACGAATGCGACCATATTCGAAAACAAAACAGACAACTGGACAGCTAACCCGTATCCGGGTGTAAAAAATGACCCGACGGCAAACACCGCGTATATTTGCATAATATCTAACGCGGGCATGACGACCGCATACACCGCTTCTCTCGTCGATTTTGCAATCGTGGATGATACGGGCTATGATCTGGGGCTTACATGGAACTCCATCAACGCAACGAAGGAATTGCAGGGCAAAGCGGGCAAAACGATTACCTTTAAGGCGCCCGCTTTGAGCGAAATTGAGAAATACGTCGTCACGACGGCGGACGGAACGGACGTCCCCTTGATCGACAATAAAGACGGCACCTATTCCTTCACCATGCCTGCGGCAGACGTGGAGCTTGCCAAGGTCATTTCTTATAATTGGGAAGGCTACGCGGCAATCGAAGCGCCTGCGGCGACGGCGGAGGGTATCCGTTTCAAGATGGACAACGCGGGCTATATGTTCAACTTTGGCTGGGACAACAATGGCTGGTACTCCAACAGCATCCCTGCTCCGGGCGAAAATCTTTCCATCCATTATCAGACTGCAGCGTTCTCGGGAAATGTAGGCACGGTGGCGAATTTGTGCGGGCCCATCTTGTTGGACAGCGTTTCGGACGGCGACGGATGGATCTATGGCGGCGCTTCCGCTTGTTGGTATGCGTATGACGGCATGTTGCACAGCACGGAAGGGGCGACGGACATCGTCTATAAAACGGGCAGCAACAAGACGAATGCATTCACGACGACGGTGAACGGCGATACAGCAGAGGTCGTCGTCAGCGGGACGGATCCGGATGCCTGGACGGGCGGCCCGCACCCCGCGGGTTCGCACGACCCCACGAGCAGTACTGCGTACATCGGCGTCGCGTGGAACCAGGGTAATTACAGCGGTTTGCTGTACGATATGAAGATCGTGGGCAACAACGGGTACGATCTCGGTCTTAAGTGGTACAGGCAAAACGAAACGGTCGACAGCTATGCCGACCTGTACGGCAAGGTAGGCAGCGACGTCACCTTTAAGGCGGGCGCGGAAGTGCGCTCCTTCACACTGAAAGACGCCGAAGGGAATGACGTGCAATACACGGACAACGGCGACGGAACCTACACCTTTACGATGCCCGAGGGCGGCGTAAAACTTGAGGTTGCCGAGCAGGAGAATATAGCGAACTTTGCGGGCGGTTACCGCAACGACGACGACTATCTGTTCATCGGCGATTCGTCGTGGATCCTGAAAGACGGAACAAAGACGGAAATTTCCGGCGTGGTTTTCGCGGGCGGCACGCTCTATTACACCGCGGGCGGCCGGGAAACGACGGGCACATATACCAAAGAGGGCGGCATTTCCATCACGATCGACGGCACGGCCTATGCCTCCGATAAGAGCGGCCCCGTATTCGAATCGGAAGATGCGTTCAAGAACGCGGATGTAAAAACTGCTGCATACAAATTCACCCTTCCCGAGGCGGACGAAGCGTACACGGCCATCGTATTGCTGAACGACGAACCCGTAACGGGCAGCAACGGCGTATATGATTTCACCCTGCATAAGGGCGCAAATACCGTAGTTGTCACGGCGGTCGACCCCGTCGGCAACAGAACGGTCAAAACCTTCACGCTGACGGCGGACTTCGTGATGCCCGAAATCACCACCGACATAGAGAACGAAGAAGTGGAGAGCGCGACCTACACCTTCACCGCTTCGGCTACCAATGCGAAAACGTTTACCGTAACGCTCAACGGCGAGGAGGTGAGCGGGGAGAACGGCAGTTACACGGTCACGCTGAGCGAGGGCAAGAACACCATCGTCATCACGGCGGCGGAAGAGCACGGCATCTTCGTGCGCGAGGCATATGTCGTTATCCTGAAAGACACGACCGACCCCGTTATCACGACGAGCGCGGCGAACGGCACGGTGACCAAGGCGGAATACGTATTCGGCGTATCCGTCAACGAAGAGGCGACCGTTTCCGTCACTCTCAATGGAACCGCGGTTGCGGGAGAGAACGGGCAGTATACGGTAACGTTGAACAAGGGCGAAAACACCATCGTCATCACGGCGACGGATATGAGCGGGAACGATTCCTCGCAGACGATAAAAGTGACCTTTAACGAGGCGTCGGCGCCCGTCGACCCCGGTGAACCGGGAGAACCGGGCGAGCCCGGCGAAGGCGGCTGCGGCGCTTCCCTTGCAACGAGCGCGCTCGTTGTTGCCGCTGCTGTTTTAGCAGCATCGGCAACAATCCTCTTTATCAGAAAGAAGAAAGCCGACTAAAAGTATGGAAAGCTCCGCGCCGCTTTGCGGCGGCGCGGGCATATACTGCTTTTTGCAAACGCAGAAAAATTATCAGGAGGAAAAAAGAATGATTAAAAAAATCAGCCGCTCTCTGGTCAAAACGATGGCGGCAGCGGTATTGGCGGGCGCCCTCGCAATGGGCGCGGCGTGGAATACGATCGCCTTTGCCGCACAGACGGCGGAGGATTCGGGCGAAACGGGTGCGCGCTATTCCCTTGAATTTGCAAACGTGGCGTCCAACAAAATCGACGGCATCTCTTACGACGTGGAATTTGTGTTCGCCGCCACAGCGGGCGCCTATTTTACGAATGCCGTAGCAACCGAGAACGACATCGTGCTCGAAGCGGACGTTGTTGAAAGCCTTTATGAGCGCACCGACGGCGCTTATGCACTCACCCGTGCGATTACCATCGGCATGGAAAGATATATTTACAATCAGGCAACCGTCGACAACGCCGCGATGTCAGCGATTAAAGACGAAGAGTACGCTGAATTGGAAGATTCCAACGTAGTCAATATGTTCCAAAACGGCAAAAAGACGGTGGCACGTTATACTGTCGGCGAAGGCGCCAAGGTAACCATTGCTGGCGAGGAGTATAAATATCTTGGATCGCCGAAAAATGTCGGATTGGTTTATCAGGACTTTGCCAAAATCGACGAAGCGGGCGCCCGTTATTTCGGTTGGGGAACAAACGGTAGCTGCTCTTTCTCTGCGGAACTTACGAACGCGAAATACTACGACGCGGAAACAAGACAAGATTTGGGATTTTATTTCCCCACCCGCCTGACGACGCCGAGCATACAGCGTTTCGGTACGGCAGGGGAAACGATCACCATTACCCCCTATGACTTCGGCGACGACATCGCGACGAGTGGGTTGACCGCGGTCGGCGAAAACGGCGAGGAAGTCGAGTTGGAAAACGTCAAGGACAACGGCGACGGCACCTGGTCGTTCACCATGCCCGCGGAGGCTGTCACCGTCGGGCCCGAATACGGCTCGGACGAATACGCCCGCCTGAACATCGACGAAATAAGCGCCTCTTTCACGCAGGTTAAGATGGACAACGCATTCTACGCGCTCTCCTTCGACTACGGCTCGGGTGCATATTTCATGAATGCGCGCGAAACGGCGGGGGACATCAACGTCAGCTATACCACGACGATGCAGACGCAGAACGTCAGCGTGTTCGGCGTGGCGCGCGTGCTCTCCATGCCCAACCCCGTCTATCCGTACGTCGGCAATCTCTGGTATGCCCCCGAAGAGGGCGGCACGTGGGCGCAGGGCAACACCATGGCCGAGGTCGGCAAACGCACGGCGGTCAGTTACGATGCCGAGGCGCATGCGTTCGAGGTGACGCTCGACTATGAACCGGTCGCTCTGCTGGCGCATCCCGCGGGCGATTACGGCGCAGGCTCCGGCACGCTCGAGCAAATCGACGCGGCGGGTGCGAACAAGGTCGCCTTCGCATGGAACGAAGGTTCTTATACCGCGGCAATGTCCCACTTCACCATCACCGATGCAGACGGGTACGACCTCGGCGTCGAGTTCAGCACCAACAACCGCGGCACGGGTGCGTTCAGCCAGTGGATGTTCGCGGAGAAGAACGAAACGGTCACGCTCCGCTTCACCGAAGAGATGTACGGCGACTGCGAATTTATATTCACGGACGACGAGGGCATCCGTTACAATGTAAATGTGACGGAAAACAACGACGGCACCTATTCCTTCGTGATGCCTTCGGAGAATGTCAATCTTGAAATCGTGCGCGACGAGGATCCTTCCGCGTATTACGCGACCTACTACAATGCTGACACGAAGAGCATGCTCATCCTCGCGGCAAGCGGCTCCTATCTGAATGAAAACGGCACGAAAAGCGACATTTCCGCTTTCTCCGTCAACTCCCGCGGCGAGCTGGTCATCACGATGGCGGGCGCGGAACAGACGGGTACCGTCACCGAAGAAAACATCCTCCTCAACGGTAAAAATTATCAGCGGCTCGGCAGCTACACCATCTCCTTCAACCTGGCGGGCGGTCAGGGCTCCACGAGCAGGATCACCGTCGATTCGGGCGATTATATCGCGCAGAAACCTGCCGACCCCACGCGCGAAGGCTACGTGTTCGCCGGTTGGAAAACCTCCGACGGGGAAGATTTCAGCTTCGACGAGCCTGTAACGGAGTCTGTCACGCTGATCGCCATGTGGGAACAGCCGACGGAAGGGGAAGGCGGCTGCGGCGGCTCCGTCGTCGGCGGTACGCTCGCTCTTTCCGCTCTGTTTGCGGGCGCGGGCGCTGTCATTCTGGCGAAAAAAAGCAAGAGGAAGTAAACCTTTATGGTAGCAGAAGTACAAAGAGAGAATCGCGCGGCGGAGCTGCGTAAAAGAAAGCTGAAAAAAGCGCTGTTTATTTTCAGCTTCGCCGTTATTCCTACGTTGAGCTTTTTGGTTTTCTACGTTTACGTCAACTTCAATTCGTTTTTGATGGCGTTTCAGAGAACGGAAAACGGGCAGACCGTATGGACGTTTGCAACCATTCAGTCCGCATGGAACAGGCTTTTCCCGCTGGATGGGGAATTCAGCATGATTTTCCGCAACACGTTAACGACGTTTGCCATCAGCTGCTGCATCTTTTTCGTCAGCTTCTTTGTGTCATACTTTTTGTACAAAAAGGTGCCTTTCTATAAAGGTTTCCGCATTCTGTTCTATTTACCGAGCGTTCTGCCGGGCGTCGTCATCGCCACCATCTACAGAAGATGGTGCGCGACTGACGGCCCGTTTGCAGAGCTGCTGTGCATGATGTTCGACCTCAAGGTGGTCGAGCCGCTTGCCGACTCGCGGTTTGCTAACTTTTTCGTTTGGCTGAACATGGTCTGGCTGGGCTTTCCGGGGAACCTGCTTTTGTGGAGCGGCTCCTTCGCCCGCATTCCCGATTCGGTCATCGAGGCGGCGAAGCTGGACGGCGTGAGCGCATGGCGCGAGGCGTTCCAAATCGTAATTCCCTGCATCTGGCCGACGTTCATGCTGTTGCTTACCATGCAGCTTTCCTCCATATTCAGCGCATCGGGGCAGGTATTCCTGTTGACGAAGGGGCTGTTCGACACGCAGACGCTTACTTCCTGGATGTACATACAGGTGTACGACATGACGCAGACGCCGACGGCGAACGTGTTCAACATGATGTCCGCACTCGGTATGATGATCACGGCAGTCGCCGCCGTCATCGTGTTTACCGTGCGTAAATTTGCGTCGAAAGCCTTCAAGGAGGTGCAGTACTGATGAATGCAAAAACAGAAAAGGGCAGGGGCGGGTTCGTCCGTGCGGCGGGGAAGGTGCGGGAAAAATTCATTGCCTTCGTCAAAAACCATTCGCAGAAGAGGAGCATTCCCGAACGCATTTTATACGGGTTTATCTTTGTATTCTTCCTCGCGATCGTCTTGACCTATCTGTATACGGTCGTCTGGTGTTTTTTGCAGGCGTGCAAGACGCACATCGACGCATCTTTGAATCCCTATTCCTTACCCCAAGAATGGCATTTTGAGAACTTTGGCGTCGTCTTTACCGAAATGACGGTCAACGGCATCGGATTTTTCGGTATGGTCACAAACAGCCTGTACTTTGCGATTTTGGGAAGTTTTGTCAATATCATGGGCTCCGTGATGTTGGCATATGTGACGACAAAGTACAAATTCAGAGGCGCAGGGTTCTATTTCGCGGCGTCGCTGATCATGTCGATATTGCCCATCTACGGTTCGGGCGGCAGTGCGTACTTGTTATATGAGCGGCTTGGTTTTATCGACAGCCCGCTGATGCTGATTGCGAGTTTCGGCGGCATGGGGATGAACTATCTCTATTTCCATTCCTTTTGGGAAAGTGTGTCGTGGAGCTATGCGGAGGCCGCTGAAATCGACGGCGCAGGTGATTACTCTATTTTCTTCCGCGTTATGCTCCCGCAGGCAATGCCGATGTTCGGCGCACTGTTTTTGCTTTCCTGGGTCGGCAACTGGAACGCCTATGACAGTGCTCTGCTCTATCTGCAGAGAATGCCTACGCTCGCTGCGGGCTTGTATATCTTCCGCGAAAACATGGGCGGCGAAGCCGCGCAGCATCTCCTGTGGGCAGGCTGCTTTATCTCCTGTGTTCCGCCGATTATTCTGTTCATCCTCTTTAATAATGCTCTGATGAACAACGTTTCGCTCGGCGGTATCAAAGAATAAAATAAATTTATTTAATCAGAGGAACTACTATGAAAAAACTGATAGCATTGGCTTTAGGCCTTTTAATCTCCGTTTCTGCGGTCGGCTGCGTCGGTGGCAGGCGGGAACCGGTCACCAATAAGGACACCGAAATCGAAATTTCCTTCTGGGACTCCGGTTACGGCAAAGAGTATATGGAGCAGATCGTCGCGGAATTCAAGATCATGCACCCCGAATATGAAATCATCTTTACTCCAAATCAAAGCATCACGGGCTTTGCTCAGTCGCTGCAGAAGGGAGCAAACGACACGACAGACTTGTACTTCGGCTCGCTGGACGCATTGGACGCCTATAAAGATATGTACGAACCGCTCGATGACGTTTATGAAATGACCGCTGACGGCGAAACGACTAAAATCGGAGATAAGTTCCAGGATTCCCTGAAGGCGGGGCTTATCAATTCCGACGGCCATTATTATACGCTCAGCTATGCGGGTTCTGTCGGCGGGTTGATGTACAATGCAAAGATTTTGGACGGGGTTACGTATAAGGTTCCGAACACGACGGACGAGCTGAGAGTACTCGCCCTTACCCTCGCCGCGAACGATATCCCAGCGTTCATCCATTATCAGGATCGCTCGATCGGTTACTACAATTTCGTTATCACGGCCTGGCAGGTGCAATACAGCGGACTTGATTACTATATGAACCGCTGGATCAAATGCGCGGACGAAGAGGGGAATACCCCCGACATGGATACTTGGCTTTCCGAAACGGACGGCCGCAAGCAGGCGCTCAAAGTGCTCGCCGACATTATTACCCCCGATACTGTCTACCCCGGCTCCAATACCGAGGAAATCAGCTTGCAGCAGACGCGCTTTTTGAACAACGGCGCGGCAATGATGCCCAACGGCGCATGGCTGGAAAACGAAATGGAGGGCGCGATCGCATCCGACATGCAGTTGCGTTTGATGAAGACGCCGGTGATCAGCGCCATCCGCGATGTTTTGCCTGATAAGAGCGTGAAAGACAACGCCGAACTTTCCGCTTTGGTCACCTATATCGACAAAGTGTCGAGCGGCGAGGTCGCTGCGCCTACGGGCGATACGGTGTCCGGCACCGGGTTTGAAGTGACGATGGCAGACTACGAACGCGTTTATACGGCGCGCAATCAGATGATGGGGAACCAGGATCGCCACGGCGTAATCCTCAACAAGTACTCCACCGCAAAGGATGCGGCAAAGGAATTCCTCCGCTTTGTGTTCTCCGACCGCGGCGGCCAGCTTTTTGCAGAAAACATCCATCAGATGCCTTCTTTCACGCTGGAAAATCCCTCCATCATCGAGCCGGATGATACGTGGTCGGACTTCGCGCTGCAATGCCGCGAGCTTCAGCCGCAGTTGCAGATCATCTCGGGCGGCGGCTACCAGCGCTCTCCGATGATGTCGCTCAACCCCGTTAACCAGTACATGAACATCGGCATTATCTCCTCCCTGAGCGCCCTTAATGAAGCCGACCGCGGCGATGCGGATTCGCTTTGGGGTTCCGTACAGCAGACGGTTAAGGATAACTGGGAGAACTGGATGTTCAACGCGGGCTATTGATATCGGTGATAGGAATGAAGAGAAGAACGATTTCAGTTTTATTGTCTGTTGTGCTTGCGGTTTGCCTCTGCAATATTTCCCTGATTGCCCTGGCGGGGTCTTCCCGCCAGGTGTTGGTCACAGACAGTTCGATTTCGAACGGCTTGGATACAAAAACGTGGCTCGACTTCGGCGAGCCGAACGCTTCCGGCGGGAAGGTGCGCTTTGACGCAACCTCCGAGGACAACGCGCGCATCGTGGCCATTCAGAAAGTCGACGACGTCAGTGCAGACGGCGTGGAGCGCAATCTGGAGGCGGACTACACCCTCACCATCCGCTCTATTCCGAGCGGCGCGAGGTTTGCGCTGTTTTTCGGCTTGAGCAGCCTCGTCGCGGAGCCGGGCGACAGCGGTTCCACGGAAGTTGCGTTTACCGACCTCGGCGGCAAACTCGCCGTCGGCGTTTCCTCTTATAAGGACGGCGCAAAGGCGGATATCGCCCCCGCCGCTTCCTATCCGGGGTTGCAGTACGGCTCTGCCTTTTCCGTGTCGGTCGCCTTCGAAGGGGACAAGATCTTGGCAGAAGTCACGCCTGCGGGCGGCGAAAAAATCGCGCTTGCCGGCAGCGATACTGTGGGAAATCAGGTTTCCGCCGAAGGGTATTTCGGCGTCGGGCAGGCGGGCGGAAAGACGGATGCGGAGTTGTCCTCCGTGCATGTCGTGGCATGGTCGTACGACAACGCCGCAACGCCCGACACCGTTTCCGCGACGGAGAACTTCGACAGCGGCAATTACAATCAAAAGGTCTGGTATTCTTTCAGCGAACGCGACAAATATTATGACGCGCCCTGCGGCATTTTTGTCGAAGACGGGCGCCTCGTCTTCCGCAGGCTGGAGAGCGGATACTTCGGCACGGCGTACCGCTATTCGAATTTCGAACTGACCTTTGACGTCGTATCCGTGCAGCGGCGTTCCGAAACGGGGGAGGACGGCGCGGCGCTGGCGCAGGAAACGGGGAGTTTCGGCGTGTCCCTCGGCAACGATTCGTGGAACGGGAGGGAAACGGCTTCCATCTCCTCGCCATGCAAACTGATGCTTTGGTATGACGGAACCGTCCGTTATTTCGAGAACGGAATGCAACAGGAAAGCGTTTCAATCAGCAATACGGCGGTCGGAAATATGTTTCTGCCCGCCAATGAAGGACAAATATTCACTCTCAAATTCCGAATGGAAGACGGTATAGCCACGCTGAGCGGGAAAAAGGGGAACGGCGAATTCGTCGAGCTCTACCGGGTCACTTCCGACGTCACTCCGTACGGCTATGTCCGCATCCTCTCCGGGAAGGCGTCCAATATTCAAATCGACAACGTATCCATTGAAAATCTGGATGCGAACGGGAGCAAAACGCCTGTCGAATTCGAGGCGAACGTGTTGCCGGGCGCAGGGGATTTCCCGTACGAAGACAAGTGGAGCGACGAAGATTTGATCCCTTGGGCAAAATAAAGGAGATAACCATGAAGAAATCATTTAAAAAAATAACGTCCGCCATCCTTTCCGGTTGCCTGTTCTTTTCGCTGGCGGCATGCGGAGGTAACGAAAACGAGCCCGCGCCCGATTATGTCTTAACCGAAAAAGGGGAACCGGTCGAGTTTGCGTCGCTGAGCTTTGATTTCCTCGGCGGGCAGGACGTCATGCCCATAGGCGGTTTTTGGGGGCCTTACGATTCCCCCGATCTCGTGGTGGACGGCAAAAAGCTCCCGGAACTTCTCGATGAAAAGTATTTCGAACTCGTGCACGAGGCGGGCGTGAATATGATCGTGCGCTTTCAGGACAGCGCTTCCTTTTTAGATACAACTTATGCGGATAAACAGCTTTCCTACGGCGAAAAATACGGCATCGGTATCTTCCCGCAGATCGCCGAGTTTGAAACCTTTGTCGGGCGCAGCACGTCGTATAAAGAGGGGGATCCGCTTCCCTTCCCGAAAGAGTACCTGAAGGATGCCATCGACCACTTCGCCGAGTACGATTCTTTCCTGGGCGTTTCCTTTACGGACGAGCCCTTTGCCTATCAGCTGGACGGGTTGGCGGAGGCGTACCGACTTGTAGACGAGCTCGGCTACGGAGATTACACCATGTACACGAACGTATTGCCGTTTGACGTAAGCGACACCGTGCGCGGCGGCTATCGACCCGGTGAGGAGATGGGAGTAGACGAATACTTCACTCGGTTGTTCGAGGAGATGAAAATCCCCTTCATTTCTGCCACGGGGTATTACTACACCGGCGTCGACACGTCCGACGAGAATCTCGCAGCGCTGTTCGACTCCCTTTCCGGCATGCGTTTCTATGCGGAAAAGTACAATATTCCCCTGTGGCGCATGCTACAGGCGGGCGGGCAATGGAATGACGGTGCGGTCGAGTTGCCGAACCGCGATCCCTACCCGAGTGCGGGCGAAACGACTTTCGACGTGAACATTGCGCTCGCTTACGGCTGCAAGGCGATTCAGTATTTCCCGCTCATCCAGCCGACGCATTTTTCCTATGCGCCGAACGGTACGTACAACTTCAATCGTAACGGTATTCTCGGGGCAAACGGGGAAAAGACGATGTGGTACGAACCCGTTCAGGCGGCGAATGCGCAGATCGCGGCGGTCGACCATGTGCTGATGAACAGCGCGAGCATCGGGCTGATTGCGCACGGCGAAAAGGCGATCGTGCTTGCCAAGGCGGACGACGAGGAAAAACGCCCCGAATTTATCCAGGAGGGGAGCTTCCGTCAGCTTGTTTCCGTAGAGGGGGACGACTGCTATATCGGCTGCTTCGACTACAAGGGCGGCACGGCGCTGTATGTGGTGAACTACGACCGCAAGGCGCAGGCGAATATCTCTTTGAAGTTCGGAAACAACTACGGCTATGAGATAACTCAGTCCGCGTATACGTACGAAATGACAGGTACGCAGGTCGATTTGACCTTGGATGAGGGCGGTGGTGCTCTCGTTGTACTCAAGTAGCAAATAACCGCGGTCTTTATGGAGGACAGATAGTTGATTAAAAGGAAAATCGGCAAAATTATCTCCGTTGCAATGGCGTCTGCGATGTTGTTTTCGATGGCGGCCTGCGGCGGCAAGGGCGGCGAAGGAATGAAGCCGCTCGAAGAAGGGAAATACACGCTGACCGAAAAAGGTACGCCCGTGCCGTATGCGTCTGTTTCGTTTGATTTTATCGGCGGTTCGGACGTCATGCCGATCGGCGGTTTTTGGGGGCCTTACGAATCGGAATGGGGCAGTATAAACGGGCAGCAGATCCCGAATATCCTGAGCGAAAAGAGTTATCAGATGATCCACGAGGCGGGCGTCAATATGGTCGTGCGCTCTGCGGAAGGCGCTTCGGTCGGTTCCGTCGCAAGCGCCGTCAAGCAGCTGGAATACGGCGATAAATACGGCGTCGGCGTTTTTGCAGCCGTGTCGGAACTGGAGTCGATCGGCGGCCGCGAAACGAGCTATGTAGAGGGGCAGCCCGTACCGTTTAACGAGGAGAACGTCAAAGATTTGATCGGCGACCTTGCTGCGCACGAGTCCTTTTTGGGCGTATCGCTGACAGACGAGCCCTTTTGGTATCAGATGGACGGGTTGGAAAAGGCGCAGTCGCTGTTCGAAGAGTGGGGCTATTCCGATGATTATATCTTCTATACGAATGTTTTGAACTGGGTCGTTTCCGCTGCGATAGGCGGCGGCAACCGGCCCGGGGTAGAAATCC
>ERZ1090865.741-NODE-741-length-17912-cov-11.643893_pt1 | contig 17912 bp, 17 predicted proteins | sample MGYA00478478_ERZ1090865 | MGnify/ENA primary metagenome ERZ1090865 (study PRJEB33644, sample SAMEA5815715) | chicken gut metagenome | biome: Chicken; feature: Gastrointestinal Tract; material: Caecum | place: Ireland | collected 2019-01-01 | study: A study of the... | reverse complement strand
GCCTGGGACAGTTGCTGCCCTACGGAGTGCTGGCCGCGGCCGTGCTCTCCTTCTGTGCCCTCAACTACAGCCACTACGGGGTGTTTGCCCTCTCGGACTTCTCGGAGGGCTCCTTCGCGGCGGCCATGGGCGCCATGATGCGGGTGGATACCGACAGCGAGGAACCGCTGCTCTCGGTGCCCGCCGATGCCCGGGCCAGAATCTACGAGGCGGTGTCGGAGCTGGAACCGCTGGCCTACTGGCTGGAGGAAGACCCCCAGATGCAGAATGATTTCCGTGACCCCCAGCTGAACGACTACCGGGCGGGCAGCTTTTACTGGGCCATCCGCCGCGCCGCTCAGTATGAGGGCATCTACGACACACCCCAGAAGGCGGCAGCCTACTGGCAGCAGGTGGCCGATGCCATCAACGCGGCCTGCGACGACGGCACGCTGCCCAGCCGCACCGGCCGTCGGGCGGCCACCAGCCAGCCCATCAAGGCGTCCTACGTGGCGCCCACCCTGGCCGAGACGGTGCGCGGCATCGTCCACGTGGTGACCTTTGCGGACTGCGCCCCTTACGAGACGCTGCGGTCCATCGGCACCGAGGAGGATATCGCCCGGTGGTCGGACTACCTGCACTGCGGCTTCAACAGTGCTGCCGAGGCGGGCAAGGACACCCCCTACTACGGCCCCTGGCAGAAGCTGGCCTTCGCCTGCATGGAGGCCATCGCCTGGGGCTACCGGGCGCTGCTGTGGCTGGCGCTGCTGGCGGGACTGGTCTGCCATTTCGGGGCGCTGCCCCGGGTGCTGCACCGTCCCTCTGCCAACAAAGTGGTGCCCTGGCTGCTGCTTCTGGGCATCCTGGGCATGGCACTGCTGCGCTGCGCCATGATCGCCTTTGTGGAGGTGTCCAGCTTTGGCATCGGCACCAGCACCATGTATCTGGCCACGGTGCATCCGCTGTTTTTGCTCTATGCCTTTGTGTCGGTGGCGGCGTGGGGCAGACCCCACCGGGGAAAGGAGATCACTGCATGACCGATCTGTTGATCATCGGGGGCGGTGCCGCCGGCCTGATGGCGGCGGGGGCTGCCTGTGCCCGCGGGCTGCGGGTCACCGTGCTGGAACACAACCCCAAAGGCCCCGGCCAGAAACTGCTCATCACCGGCAAGGGCCGCTGCAACGTCACCAGCGACAGCGACGTGCGGGAATTCCTGCCCTACGTGCGCCACAACGGGCGGTTTCTCTATTCCAGCCTCTACGCCTTTCCGCCGGCGGCCACTATGGAGCTGTTTGAATCCCTGGGCGTGCCTCTCAAGACCGAGCGGGGACGCCGGGTCTTTCCCCAGAGTGACCGGGCGGCCGACATTCTGGCGGCGCTGCGCAGCTACGCCCGGGACGCCGAATTCCTGCGGGGTAGCGCCAGAAAGCTGCTGATCGAGGACGGCGTCTGCAAGGGCGCAGTGACCGACCGCGGCCAGACCCTGACGGCATCGGCCACGCTGATCGCCACCGGCGGCATCAGCTACCCGGTCACCGGCAGCGACGGCAGCGGCTACCGCCTGGCTGAACAGGCGGGGCACACCATCGTGCCGCCCCAGCCCAGCCTGTGCAGCCTGGTCAGCCCCGACCCGGCCTGCCGCAAGATGATGGGCCTCTCGCTGCGCAACGTGAAGCTGACGCTGCTCTGCGACGGCAAACCGCTGTTCTCCGAGCAGGGGGAAGCGCTGTTCACCCACTTCGGACTGTCGGGGCCGCTGGTGCTGTCGGCCAGCACCTATATCGAGGACCTGGCCCGGCACCGGTATGTCTGCGAGTTTGACCTGAAGCCGGCGCTGGACGAGAAGACCCTCTACGACCGCCTCACCCGGGACTTCGCGGCCCTGGGCGGCCACAGTGCCCAGGGGGCGCTGGAAAAGCTGCTGCCCCACTCCATGCGGCCCGTGGCGGTGGAAAAGTGGGGCGTGGACCCTGCCACCCGGGCGGCCCAGATCACCAAAGAGCAGAAACAGGCGCTGGTACATCTGTGCAAGCACTGGGCGGTGCCCGTCTCCGCCCTGGGCGACCGGGAACACGCCGTGGTCACGGCGGGCGGCGTGGACGTGCGGGAAGTGGACCCCAAAACCATGGCCAGCAAGTGCTGTGCCGGGCTGTACTTCGCCGGCGAGGTGCTGGACGTGGATGCCCGCACCGGCGGCTACAACCTGCAGATCGCCTGGTCCACGGCCCAGGCGGCGGTGCGCGCCGTGGCGGCTGAATAAGATGTGATACCGGGCGTTGGGCCCGTCAAGAATAGAATATGAGGTGTTTTCCATGATTTCTGTTGCCATCGACGGTCCTTCGGGGGCCGGCAAGTCCAGCCTGGCCAAACGGCTGGCCGCGGACCTGGGGTATGTCTATGTGGATACCGGCGCCATGTACCGCGCCATCGGCCTGTACGCCGCGCGGCAGGGGGCTGACCTGCACAGCGCGGAGGCGGTGGCGGCGCTGCTGCCCGCCATCACGCTGGATATCCGCCTGGAGGACGGCACACAGCACGTCTACCTGAACGGGGAGGACGTGAGCGAGGCCATCCGCGCCGAGGCCATCGGCATGGCGGCGTCGGCGGTGTCGGCGCTGCCGCCGGTGCGGGCCTTCCTGCTGGACACCCAGCGCAGCCTGGCCGCCAACCAGAACGTGCTGATGGACGGCCGGGATATCGGCACGGTGGTGCTGCCCGATGCCACCGTGAAGATCTTCCTGACCGCCAGTGCCGAGGCCCGGGCCCAGCGCCGCCGCAAGGAGCTGGAGGAAAAGGGGCAGCCCGCCGACTATGAGACGGTGCTGGATGACATCCGCCAGCGGGACTACCAGGATACCCACCGGGAGATCGCGCCGCTGAAGCAGGCGGAGGACGCCATTCTGGTGGACACCAGCGACATTGATTTCGACCAGAGTTTTGCGCTGCTCAAGCGCACGATCCTCGAACACATCTGAATTGGGAGGCCGCACATGCTGCTGTATTGGATCATTCTGCCCATCGTCTGGGTGCTTGCGCGGTTTGTCTGGCGCATCGAGGTCATCGGCCTGGAACACTACAAGGCCGTGCACGACGGCCGTGCCTTTGTGATCGCCTCCAACCATATCGCCAATCTGGACCCGGTGTTCATTGCCATTGCCGTCATGGACTGGCGCCGCATGTGCGTGCTCGCCAAGGAGGAACTCTTCGTGAATCCCTTCATCGGCTGGTTCCTGCGCTGCATGGGGGCGGTGTCCATCGAGCGGGGCAAGGGCGATACCGCCACCATTGACCGGGTCACCTCGGCCTGCCGCCGCGGTACCGGCGTGCTGATTTTCCCCGAAGGTACCCGCACAAAAAACGGAAAACTGGGCATACTCAAGAGTGGAGCCTTCGTCATTGCCGCCTCGGCGGGGGCTGATATGCTGCCCTGCCGCATCATCTACCACACCAAAGACGGCAAACTGCGGCCCTTCTGCCGCATCCGGGTGGTGTTCGGCCCGGCCATTCCCGCCGCCGAGCTGCAGATCACCGATGCCGGCCACAAGGTCACGGCGCTGCGGCACATGAAGAGCAAACTGAAGACGGCGCTGGAAACGCTGCTGGAGGAAAATGCCTTCGAGCCCTATCCCGGGCAGGAACCGGCCGCCCCGGCCGATTCCGTAAAGCCGCTGACCCAGGGCGACGGACCCGCCGCTTCCTGAAGATTGCACAAGGAGTCACTGTATGAAAGTCATCCGAGCCAAGACGGCCGGTTTCTGCTTCGGCGTGGACCGGGCCGTGAAACTGACCTATGATCTGCTGGCGGAAGGCCGCCGCGTGGCCACGCTGGGCCCGCTGATCCACAATCCCCAGGTGGTGCAGGACCTGGAAGCCAGGGGCGCTCTGACCTGCGACAGGGTGGAGGATGTGCCCGACGGGTACGAGGTCATCATCCGAAGTCACGGTGTGCCGCAAAATGTGTATGATAAAATAAGCACACGTGGCCTGGCGTATCACGACGCCACCTGCCCGTTTGTAGCAAAAATCCATAAATTGGCCGCAGAGGCGGGCAAAAAAGGTGCGCTTCTGCTGGTGGCGGGGGATGCGAATCACCCCGAAGTGCAGGGAATTGTGGGCCATGCGACAGGATCCGTGCGGGTTTTTGCCAATCTGGAGGAGCTGCAAAATTTGCTGCCCGAGCTTTTGCAACAAGAATCCATTCACGTGGTGGCGCAGACCACCTTCCGTGTCGAAAGTTGGGAAAGCTGCAAAGCTTTTTTAAAAAAAGAGTGTACAAAAGCCGAAATTTTTGATACAATATGTAACGCAACGTGGGCGAGGCAACAGGAAGCGGAAGACCTCAGCCAGAAATGCGATCGTATGGTCGTCATTGGTGGTCATCATTCTTCCAATACCCAAAAGCTGTTACAGGTCGCTGCCAGGCATACCACCGCCATCAACGTCGAGACTGCTGATGAACTCGACCCTGCATGGCTGGCCGGTGCCGAAACGGTGGGCGTGACGGCCGGGGCTTCAACGCCTTCGTCTATAATTGAGGAGGTACTTAACAGTATGAGTGAAGAGATCCGTGACGACATGAGTTTTGAGGAGATGCTCGCCGCATCCGAAGCAAAACCCCTGTATGCAGGTAAGATCGTAAAAGCCAAGGTCATCAGCGTTTCCCCGACGGAATGTGTCGTCGGCATCGATGGCTCCAAGCACACCGGCGTTGTGACGCTGCGTGAGATGAGCCATGACCCCAACGCCAAGATGGAAGACCTTGTTAAGGTAGATGACGAGCTGGATCTGGTGGTTGTGAAGACCAACGACCAGGAAGGCGTGGATACTCTGTCCCGTGTCCGTTTCGAGGCCCAGAAGGGCATGAAGGATGTCGCCGAGGCTGCCGAGAACGGCACCGTCATGGAAGGCGATGTCATGGAAGCCAACAAGGGCGGCGTGGTTGTCAACGTGAAGGGCGTGCGCGTCTTCGTGCCCCGTTCTCAGGCCACCATGCGCCGTGACGAGGACTACACCAAGCTGGTGGGCCAGCATGTCAAGCTGGTCATCACCGAGTGTGCAGGCCGCAAGATCGTGGGCAGCATCAACAAGGTGACCGCCGAGGCCAACAAGGCCAAGCGCGAGGAGTTCTGGGCCAACGTCGAGGTCGGCAAGAAGTACAAGGGCGTTGTCAAGAGCCTGACTTCCTACGGCGCCTTCGTGGACATCGGCGGTGTGGACGGCCTGTGCCACATCAGCGAGCTGAGCTGGTCCAACATCAAGCATCCCTCTGAGGTTGTCAACGTGGGCGACGAGATCGAAGTCTACGTCAAGAGCTACGATCCCGAGAACCAGAAGGTCTCCCTGGGCTACAAGAAGGAAGAGGACAATCCCTGGGTCAAGCTGGAGAACGAAGTGCCCGTTGGCACCGAGTTCACCGCTCCGGTGGTTTCCATCACCAAGTTTGGTGCCTTTGTCCGCATCATGCCGGGCATCGATGGTCTCGTGCACATCAGCGAGATCAGCAACGAGCGCGTCAACAAGGTTTCCGATGTGCTGAAGGTGGGCGACGAGGTCCGCGTCAAGCTGATCAATGTCGACTTCGACCGCAAGCGCATCAGCCTGTCCATGAAGGCTTGCCTGAACGAGGACGAGAGCGCCGAATAATCTTTCCTAGCAACCGTAAGGGGGCCTGCCTGTCAGTACAGGCAGGCCCTTTTTGTTGACAAAAGTGGGACTATGCAAAAAATCAGAGATTTCATCACCAAATACTACGAAGGGCTGGCCTACCTGTTCTTCGGCGGTGTGGCCACGCTGCTGAACCTGGTGCTGTTTGCGCTCTTCCAGGCGCTGTTCGGTACCGGCTTTGCCGCCGGCATCGGCAACGTGCTGGACAATGTGATTTGTATCCTCTTCGCCTACTGGACCAACCATACCTTCGTCTTCCGCAGCGAAAACCGCGGCAAGGCGGCGCTGGCGGAGTTCGGGCAGTTTGTGTCCTGCCGCATCGCCACCATGATCATGGACCAGTGCATCATCTGGATCGGCGTTTCGCTGGTGGGGCCCCATGTGGCCTTCGCCGTGGACAACGGCCAGCTGTGGGCGATGGGCGTCAAGCTGTTCAGCCAGGTCATCGTCATCCTCTCCAATTACGTGTTCAGCAAACTGTTCATCTTCAAGAAGAAGTGAAGCCGCCCGCTGTGCGGCGTCGCAAGGGTTGGAACCGCTGCCGGGATCCCCGGCGCCGGTTGATTGAATTTTACCATTCCCAAAGGAGGCAACTGCCATGAACAAGAAAGTGCGCGGTCACGGATTCCGTCTGGTGGGGCTGATCCTGGGCATCATTGGTGCCTCGGTCGGCATCACGTCCATCGTCTTTTCTGCGCTGGGCCTGCATCAGGCGCGCCTGTGCAAACACTGCTCGAAAGGAGACAACTTCCGTTGAAATACACCAAGGAATATATGCTGAGCAAGGTGGACCACACCCTGCTCAAGCCCGAGGCCACCTGGCCCCAGATCCAGACCCTCTGCGATGAGGCCATCGCCAACCACTGCGCGTCGGTCTGCATCAACACCTGCTACGTGAAGCAGGCGGTGGAGTATATGGCCGGCCGGGTGCCGGTGTGCTGCGTGGTGGGCTTCCCCCTGGGCGCCATGGACACCCGCAGCAAGGCCTTTGAGGCCAGGACCGCCGTGGAGAACGGCGCGTCCGAGGTGGACATGGTCATCAACATCGGCTGGCTGAAGAACAAGCAGTACGATGATGTGCGCGCCGACATCGCGGCCGTCAAGGCGGCGGTGGGGGACAAGGTGCTGAAGGTCATCATCGAGACCTGCCTGCTCACCGACGAGGAAAAGATCAAAATGTGCGACATCGTGCCCGAGGCCGGTGCCGACTTCATCAAGACTTCCACCGGTTTCTCCACCGGCGGTGCCACCTTCCACGATGTGCAGCTCTTTGCCGAGCACGTCAAGGGCCGCTGCAAGATCAAGGCGGCGGGCGGCATCTCCACTGTGGAGGACATCGAGAAGTTCCTCGACCTGGGCGCCGACCGCCTGGGCACCTCCCGCGCCGTCAAGCTGCTGACCACCGGCGAGTCCGGCAGCGGCTACTGATCCGATCCAATCGCCTTTCTGCGCCCGCTTCCGGCGGGCGCATTTTGTATAGCACCCGGCTCCCTTGCATAGGTTTGAAAAAACCGCAAGGGGGCTTTTTCTATGCATCCGCTGCTGCTCACCACGCTGGCCGGGCTGTCCACCGGCCTGGGCGGCCTCGTCGCCGCGCTGTTCCGCCCCGGGGAAAAACTGCTGTCCGTCAGCGCCGGCTTTGCGGGGGGCGTCATGCTGGCGGCTTCCCTGGCCGACCTGGTGCCCGGGGCGCTGTCCTTCTACGGCGCCTACCTGCCGCCCATGGGCTGCGGGGCGGCGCTGCTGACACTGCTGGGCGCCGGCATGGTGCTGGCGGCCCTGCTGGGCAGGCTGCTGCCCGACGAAACCGATCTGGCGGTGCGGCTGGCAGGGGACCCGGCGCGCACGGAGGCCCTGCGCAGCGCAATGCTCGTCGGCACCGCGCTGCTGCTGCACAACTTTCCCGAGGGGGTGCTGACCCTGTTCGCCGGCACCGCCGACCCGGCCCTGGGACTGCGCACCACGCTGGCCATTGCCCTGCACAACATCCCCGAAGGACTGGCGGTGGCGGTCCCCTTTGCCTTTGCGCTGCACAGCCGGGCCCGGGGCGCCCTGGCCGCGCTGATCTCCGGCCTGGCGGAACCGGTGGGGGCGCTGCTGGCTATGCTGTTCCTGGGGCGATGGTTCACGCCGGGCTTTCTCAACGGTACGGTGGTGCTGGTGGCGGGGGTCATGCTCTGGGTGGCGCTGGCGCAGCTGCTGCCCGCGGCCCTGACCGGTCCTCAACGCAAAACCGGTGTGCTGGGCACGGCGGCAGGAGTGCTGCTGATGCTGCTGGGCATTGCGGCCTTGCCCTGAATGTGTTATACTATATGCTGTATCAATGTTGAAAAAATGCCGGGAGGGATGCCGCGTGAAGAGCCGAATCGTTGCCCTTGCGCTGGGCCTTCTGCTGCTCAGCGGCTGCAGCGCCTCCAACGATGTGGAGACCCTGCTGCGGGCACCCCAGCTCTCCGGCGAGACGGCGGCGGTGCAGAAGGCGCTGAACAGCTATCTGGGCGTCAGCGCCACGCTGAAATATCCCGCCAGCGGCGACTTCCTTTCCCCCTTTGCCTTCGGCGACTGGGACGGCGACGGCACCCAGGAGGCGGCGGTGCTCTATACCGAGGCGGCCACCGGGGCCAACGTCTTTCTGGCGGTGCTGGAGCCCACCGGGGAGGACAGCTGGCAGGTCAGCCGCACGGTGGAGGGCCTTTCCAGCGAGGTGGAGACCTTCTCGGCGGCCCACCTGCGGGACGCCCGGAGCCAGCAGATCCTGGCCGGGTACGGCAGTGCCCAGGGCGACCGCTACCTGGTGGTGTACGAATACGACGGCACCGAGCTTTCCACCATCATCAGCAACCGCTACAGCGAGATGGTGCTGGGGGACTTCACCGGCAAGGGGGACACCCAGGACCTGGTGCTGGCGCTGCCCACCGATACCGAGTTCGGCGGCGTGACGCTGCAGCTGCTGACCAACGTGGACGGGGAGTTCCGCTCCTACCAGACGCTGAACCTGGGGGAGGGCTCCTACAGCGGCTGCGCGGCGCTGAGCGCCGGGCAGGGCCGGGATGACGCCATGTACCTGGTGATGGACGCCTGGTCGGGCAACAACAGCCTGGTGTCGGACATTATCCTCTATGACGGGGAGACAGGCTTCCTGCAGCCCTACCATCCGCCGGGACTCAGCGACCCCCAGCGCAGCACGCTGCGCTACCACACCGAGCTGCTCAGCCGGGACATCGACGACAACGGCACGGTGGACATCCCGGTGGAGGTGGACGACGGCGGCAATCTGCAGTCCCCCATGGACAAGAGCCTGGTCTTTCTGTTGTGGAAGGACTACGCGGGGGCTGACGGCGGGCACAGCCATTTCGGTATCTATGACACCAAGAACAATTTCTATATGTCTTTGCCGGAATCCATGCACGGCAGCATCCTGATCCGCAGCAATCCCAGCGGGACAGGCTGGCTGATCTGCAACAGCGACGGCACCACCGTCTACTGCGAGATGCGGGTGGTGGACCCGGCGGAGGAAACCGACAACGGCACGGCAGTCTACGAGCGCATCGCCAACATCGGCAGCCAGCAGCTGCAGGCGCGGATCGTGACACCCTATTACGGACTCAGTATCGACTCCATCACCAGCAGCACGGTTCTGCTGGGACTGGAATGAGGAAGGGGAACCCAGTATGAAACGAGTTTTGGTCGTGGAAGACGAGGCCAGCATCCGGGAGATGGTGGCCCTCAACCTGAAGATGGCGGGCTGGGAAGTGCTGGAAGCCCCCAGTGCCGAGCGGGCGCTGGAACTCATGCACAAGAGCGAGCCCTGCGACGCGGCGCTGCTGGACATCATGCTGCCCGGCATGGACGGGCTGAGCCTCTGCGAGACCATCCGCCGGGACGACAACGATATCGGCATTATCATTGTGTCGGCCAAGGGGCAGGAGAGCGACAAGATCCGCGGCCTGTCCATCGGCGCCGACGATTATATCACCAAGCCCTTCTCGGTGTCCGAGCTGGTGGCGCGGCTGGAGGCGCTGACCCGCCGCATCAAGCGTGGTGCCTCCTCCGCCAAGGCGGCCGAGGAACCCGAGCAGCTGGTCAGCGGTCCCTTTGTGCTGGACGAGAAGAGCCGGGTGCTCTACAAGGCCGGCAAGCCCATCGACCTGACCCAGGTGGAGTTCCAGATCATGGAACTGTTTTTCCGCAACCCGGCCACGGCCCTGGTGCGGGAGAAGATCCTGGAAGGGGTCTGGGGCGAGAACTATTTCGGCGATGTGAAGATCGTGGATGTCAACATCCGCCGTCTGCGGATGAAGATCGAGGATGAACCCAGCAATCCGCAGCACATCCTGACCGTATGGGGATACGGTTACCGCTGGAATCCCTGATAGACCGGCGGATCATGACAACGGGCACGGCGGTGCCGGAAAGGGGAACGGGCGATGGCAAAGACCAGCATCATCCAGCGCTGGATCAAGGGCAGTCTGCTTATCATGGTGCTGGTGCTGTTCGCGGCCGAAGCGATCTTCCTCTACAACAGCTACCGGGAACTGTACGGCGGGGTGCAGCGCGCCATTGAAAACCGCTTCTCCACCATTGCGGGACGGCTGCAGGCCACCGGCACGGCGGGGGACAGCCTGGAAACGGCGGAAAGCCGCGGCCAGGCGCTGCGCCGCACGGTGGAACAGTTCGAGGAAAAGGACAAATTTGAATTCATGCTGCTGGACGCCCAGGGGGTCATCCTGTCCACCAGCAGCGGCACCATGACCCAGGACCTGACCAACGGCGCGGACTTTGCCCAGGCCCTCACCTCGTCCAGCGGCATGGGCCATACCATCTTCACCACCCCCCAGGGGGAGCGGGTCATGGCGGTCACCGCCCTGGTGCCCTACGCGGCGGGCAACATCGCCGCCATGCGGATGGTCACCAGCCTGACGCTGGTGGACCGGCAGTGGGGACGGTATGTGGTGGCCTCGGCGGGCATCGGTGTGCTGGCCTTTCTGCTCATGCTGTGGAGCGGGCTGTTCTTTGTGCGCTCCATTGTGCGGCCGCTGGGGGAGGTGGAGGCCACCGCCACCCGCATTGCCCGGGGAGATCTCCAGGCCCGGCTGCCGGACACCAAGTACAACGACGAGATCGGCCGGCTGTGCGGCACCATCAACCAGATGGCGGAGGACCTGGCCGAGACCGACCGGCTGAAAAACGAGTTCATCTCCTCGGTGAGCCACGAACTGCGCACGCCGCTGACCTCCATCAAGGGCTGGGTGGAAACCATCGAGAACATCCATGACCCCACCGACGAGAACTATCGCCGGGGCCTGGCCATCATCGGCACCGAGACCGACCGCCTGTACACCATGGTGGAGGAACTGCTGGACTTCTCCCGTCTGCAGAACGGCATCCAGCTCCACTGTGAGGTGCTGGACCTGGTGGCGGAGGCCACCGACGCGGCGCTCTTTGTGGAGGCGCGCATCCAGCAGGAGGGGCTGCAGTTCGTCTACGAGGAGCCGCCCGAACCCTACCCGGTATGGGCCGACCCGGCCCGGCTGCGGCAGGTCTTCGTCAATATCTTTGACAACGCCATCAAGTACTCCGATCCCGGCGGGACGATCTTCCTGACCATCACCCGCACGGCGGAGACGGTGACGGCGGCCATCCGGGACCAGGGCCGGGGCATCGCCCCGGAGGACCTGGACAAGGTCAAACAAAAATTTTTCAAAGCCAAAAATGCGGTGCGCGGATCGGGCATCGGCCTGGCGGTGGTGGACGAGATCGTCCAGGCGCTGGGCGGCAAGGTGGATATTGCCTCCACCCTGGGGCAGGGCACGACGGTGAGCATCACGCTGCCGGTCTACCACCCCGGGCAGGAGCACCTCCACGAAACGATCTGATCAGCACCCAGAAGGAGACAGTATGTCCAAGGAATTTCGTACTTCCGTCGGCGGCCAGGCCCTGATGGAAGGCATCATGATGCGCGGCCCCGAGAAAATCTGCTGCGCGGTGCGCCGTCCCGACGGCACCATCGACCTGAGCTACGACACGGTGCACACCCACTGGTACAACAAGGTGCCGCTGGTGCGGGGCGTCTGCAACATGGTGGAAAACCTCTACAAGGGGTACCAGTACCTCATGCACGCCGCCGACATCGCCCTGGCAGAGGAGGAGGAACCCGCCCAGTCCGGTCTGGACAAATGGCTGGAAGACCACCTTGGCCCCGCCGCCCAGAATGTCCTCATGGGTCTGGCGGTGGTGGTGGGCGTGGTGCTGGCCCTCTTCCTGTTCACCTTCCTGCCCACCTTCCTCACCGGCCTGGTCAGCCAGGCGGTGCCCATGGGCCGCTGGCCGCGGGTCATCCTGGAAGGTGTGCTCAAGATGGCCATCTTCCTGGGCTACATGTTCCTCTGCACCCGCTACAAGGAGATGCACCGCGTCTTTGAGTACCACGGCGCCGAGCACAAGACCATCGCCTGCTACGAGGCGGGCCTGCCCCTGACGGTGGAGAACATCCGCAAGCAGAGCCGGTTCCACCCCCGCTGCGGCACCAGTTTCATGATTCTGGTGATCATCATCAGCATCTTCCTCTATGCCGTGCTGCCCTGGACCAGCACCGGGCTGCGCATCGTCTACAAACTGTGCATGTTCCCGCTGCTGGTGGGCATTGCCTACGAGGTGCTCAAGTGGGCCGGCCGGTCGGACAGCCTGCTGGCGCATATTGTTTCCCAGCCGGGCCTCTGGATGCAGCGGCTGACCACCTTTGAGCCCGACGATTCCATGATCGAGATCGCCATCGCGGCTGTCACCCCGGTGCTGCCGGAAAACCGGGAGGATGGACGCTGGTGAACGCTGCATTTCAGTCCCTCTGTGCCCGGCTGCAGGCGGCCGGCGTGCCCGACGCCCGATTCGATGCAGCCCAGCTCTACCGCTTTGTCACCCGGCGGGACCCCCGCCTGGACGACGGCCCCACCGAGGCCGAGGCCGCCCGCCTGGATGTGCTGGCGGCCCGCCGCGCTGCGCGGGAGCCGCTGCAGTATCTTTTGGGTGAGTGGGATTTTCTGGATTTTACCCTCAAGGTGGGCCCGGGGGTGCTCTGTCCCCGGGCGGACAGCGAGATCGTCTGCGAGACCGCCATCGAGCTGCTGCGGGACATACCCGACCCGGTGGTGCTGGACCTCTGTGCCGGCACCGGCTGTCTGGGACTGGGGGTGGCCCGGGCCTACCCCGAAGCACGGGTCACCTGCGTGGAAAAAAGCGGCGAGGCCTGGCGGTATCTGCAGGCCAATACCCAGGGCACCACGGTGGGGACCGTGCAGGCGGATGTCTTTGCCTGGTATAAGACGCTGCAGCCCGGTTCTGTGGATCTGATCGTATCCAACCCGCCCTACCTGACGGCCGCCGAGATGCACGCCCTGATGCCCGAAACGGCCCACGAGCCTGCCATGGCGCTGGACGGCGGCACCGACGGGCTGGACTTTTACCGGCTGCTCTGTGCCCGGTACGGCACGGCATTGCGGCCGGGGGGCTGGCTGGTGCTGGAGATCGGCTGTGCCCAGGCGGCGCAGGTGCTGGCCCTGGGAGAACAGTACGGCTGGCAGAACGGCCGCTGCCGCAAGGACTACGGCGGCAACGACCGGGTGATGGTTTTGCAGAAACCCGAAAAAAACGGGGAAAAGTCCCTGAAATCGGACTGCTAATGTACAACATATAGTTGTAATTTTGGCCCGAATCGTATATAATAGAGGCAAACGCGAAAGATAACAGCGATTGCAACAGATAAAGGAGACAGCAAGATGGCAGCGAAGAAAGATACAACTCCCAAGAGCGCCGGTCCGGCCGCAGACAAGAAGGCCGCGCTGGAGACGGCCCTGGCCCAGATCGAGAAACAGTTCGGCAAGGGCGCCGTCATGAAGCTGGGCGCCAATGTGACGATGCAGGTGGACGCGATCCCCACCGGCAGCCTGGGCCTGGACCTGGCGCTGGGCATCGGCGGTCTGCCCCGCGGCCGTATCATTGAGATCTACGGACCGGAATCCTCCGGTAAGACGACGCTGGCCCTCCATGCGCTGGCCGAAGCCCAGAAGATGGGCGGCGAAGTGGCTTTCATCGACGTGGAACACGCCCTGGACCCGGCCTATGCCGCGGCCCTGGGGGTGGACATCGACAGTCTGCTGGTGAGCCAGCCCGACACCGGTGAGCAGGCCATGGAGATCTGCGAGGCGCTGGTGCGCTCCGGCGCCATCGACGCGGTGGTCGTGGACTCGGTGGCCGCCATGGTGCCCCGTGCCGAGATCGAGGGCGAGATGGGCGACAGCCACGTGGGTCTGCAGGCCCGTCTGATGAGCCAGGCCCTGCGCAAGCTCACCGGCGTCATCGGCAAGACCAACACGGTCTGCATCTTCATCAACCAGCTGCGCGAGAAGGTGGGCGTGGTCTACGGCAACCCCGAAGTGACCACCGGCGGCCGCGCGCTGAAATACTATTCCAGCGTACGCATCGACGTGCGCCGCATCGAGGGCCTGAAGGATTCCACCGGTGCCTTCATCGGCAACCGTACCCGGGCCAAGATCGTCAAGAACAAGGTGGCGCCGCCCTTCCGTGAGGCGGAGTTTGACATCATGTTCGGCGAGGGCATCTCCAAGCTGGGCGAAATCCTGGACCTGGGCGTCAAGCTGGGCATCGTCCAGAAGAGCGGTGCCTGGTTCAACTACGGCGAGATGCGCCTGGGCCAGGGCCGGGACAACGCCAAGCAGTTCCTCAAGGAGCACCCCGAAGTGTCCGACGAGATCGAGAAGATCGTCCGCGCCAACGCAGACCGTCTGCTGGCCGCCGGCAAGAAGGGGGCCGTCAAGCCGCTGGACCCCAGTGAGCTGGTCAAGCCGGTGACGGCTGCCGAAGCGCCCGCCGCCGCGGCCCCCGCTGCCAAGACCACCGGCAGCGAGGTGGACCTGGACATCATGGTTGACGAATAATGCCCCGGCTGACCCAGATCAAGGAGACGAAAAAGGGGCGGCTGGCCCTGTTTCTGGACGGCGAGTTCGTCTTTTCCCTGGACGAGGACACCTTCGCCCGGGCCAACCTGCACGAGGGGGACGACCTGGAACCCTGGCAGGTGGAGGAGCTGCGCAAACAGAGCGATACCCGCCGCGCGCTGGACAAGGCGATGGACTATCTGTCGCTGCGGGACCATGCGTCGGGGGAGCTCTACCAGAAGCTTTGCCGCAAATTCGATGAACACAGCGCCGCCTATGCGGTGGCCCGGGCCGGGGAACTGGGCCTGCTGGACGATGCAGGCTTTGCCCGCCGCCGTGCCGCCGAACTGCTGCGCAAGCGCAAATCCCGGCGGGAGATCCTGCGGGATCTGGCTGCCAAGGGCATCGACCGGGACACCGCCGCCCAGGCGGTGGAAGCACTGTACGATGCCGCACCGGAGGGCGAGGACCCCGAGCTGGCCACCGCCCGGGCGCTGGTGGAGCGGCAATATGCCGCCAAGCTGGTGGCCGGCAAGCGGGAACAGGTGGCGGCCGCATTGGCCCGGCGGGGCTTTTCCCATGCCGTCATCCGGGAAGTGCTTGCCCCGGACGACTGAACCTTTCCGTCTGCCCACAGGCAGACGCATTACATTCTACCAATAAGGACGTACCTATGAAGATTGCCATCATTTCTCTCGGCTGCCCGAAAAACCAGGTGGACGCCGACGTTTTCTGCCATGCGCTGCTCAAGGAGGGCCACACCACGGTGGCGGACCCCGCCGAAGCGGATGTCATCATCGTGAACACCTGCGGCTTCATCGAGTCCGCCAAGGCCGAGGCCATCGAGAACATCCTCATGGCCTGCCAGTACAAGGAGCAGAACCCCGACCTGAAGGTCATTGTGACCGGCTGCCTGGCCGAGCGGTACAAGCAGCAGATCGTGCAGGAGATCCCCGAGGTGGATGCCGTCATCGGCATCGGTTCCAACGCGGCCATTCCCGCCATTGTGGCCCGGGTCTGTGCAGCGGGGGCCGGACAGGTGGAAAGCTACGGTCCCAAGAGTGACATGCCGCTGGGCGGTGCCCGGGTGATTTCCACGCCGCGGCACTACGCCTACCTGAAGATCGCCGAGGGCTGCAACAACTGCTGCTACTACTGCGCCATCCCGCTGATCCGCGGCCCGCTGCGCAGCCGTCCCATCGAGGACTGCGTGGCCGAGGCCCGCTGGCTGGCGGGGGAGGGAGTACGGGAACTGATTCTCGTGGCCCAGGACCCCACCGCCTACGGGGAGGACTGGGGCAAGCCCGGCGCCGTCTGTGAGCTGCTGGACCGGCTGCAGCAGATCGACGGCATCCGCTGGATCCGCATTCTCTACGCCTACCCCGAGCGCATCAGCGATGCCTTCATCGCCGCCATGGTGCGCAACACCAAGGTGGTGCCCTACCTGGATCTGCCCATCCAGCACTGCGACGACGCCGTGCTCAAGGCGATGAACCGCCGCGGCGGCCGCGCCGAGATCGAGGACGCCATCGCCCGGCTGCGCAAAGCCATCCCCGGCATCACGCTGCGCACCACCCTCATCGCGGGCTTCCCCGGCGAGACCGAGGAGCAGTACGCCGAGCTCTGCGACTTCGTCAAGACCATGCGGTTTGACCGGCTGGGCTGCTTTGCCTACTCGGCGGAGGAGAACACGGTGGCTGCCAAAATGGACGGTCAGATCGACGAGGAGACCAAGCAGCGCCGCGCTGACCACATCATGGAACTGCAGGCGGAGGTCAGCGCCGACCGGGAGAAGGAAAAGGTGGGCCAGACGCTGGAATGCATCTGCGACGGTGTGGACGACGAGACCGGCATGTACCTGCTGCGATCCAAGGCGGACTGCCCCGAGATCGACGGCAACGTGCTGACCCCGGCCGATACGCCGCTGGAGGCCGGCGCGTTCTACAACGTGACGATCACCGACGCCGATACTTACGACCTCTACGGCTACGTGGAGGAAAAACTGGAGGACTGAGCCATGAATCTGCCCAATAAACTGACGATGCTGCGCGTCATTCTGGTGCCTGTCTTTATGGTGTTCGCGGCGTTCAGCCGCTACGGCACCGCCGAGTACAACCAGGTCTTCATGCTGGTGGCGGGCATCGTCTTTGCGGTGGCCAGCGTCACCGACTTCCTGGATGGATACATTGCCCGCAAGTATCACCTGGTCACTGACTTCGGCAAGTTCATGGACCCCTTGGCCGACAAGTGCCTGACCACCGCCGCCTTCATCTACATGGTGGCCGACGGCATCTGCTCGCCGGTGGTGCTGGCGGTCATCCTGTTCCGGGAATTTGCGGTGGCCGGTGTGCGGATGATCGCCGCTGAGTCGGGCACCGTCATTGCCGCCAATATGTGGGGCAAGGTCAAGACGGTGCTCCAGATGCTCACCATCCTGTTCTACTACTTTGCCGCAGCGCTGGGCGGCCCCGCCGATATCCTGGGCGTGGGCCTCATCACCCAGGTGCTCTGCTGGCTGGTGGCTGCCGCCACGGTGCTGTCCGGCGGCATCTATCTGTGGCAGAACCGCAGCTGCTTCATGCAGGCCAAATAACAACGGGGGACTACTGCTTTGCCGAAATTTTCGCCCCGCGCAAAAGTACAGCAGTATTTTGCCAGAATGACCCGCCCCGAGCGGGCCGTTCTGGCTTTGCTGTGTCTTTTTGCCGTTAAATTCCTCTTCAGCACGGCGGCTCACTTCCTGCCGGTGCTGCAGGCCGTGGATGCCCTGGGCAGCGGCCGGCACCCGGTGGATGTGTGGCTGCTGCTGCTCTGCTGCACGGCGGTGCTGGGCACCTTCTGCCTTTACCGCCGCGCGCTGCGCGCCGCGGGCACCCGCCTGACCCGGTTTGATGGGGTCCTGCTGGCGGTCTGCTGTCTGCTCAGCGCCGCCTTCTATCTCCGCGCCATGGTGGGCCGCCAGAGCCTCTATCTCTGGGACAATGCCACCTACTACAATCTGCAGGTCCGGCTGGAATCCAACTTCGCGGACGGCGTCTTCATGGGGGTGGGCTCCACCATCTACAAGACCTGGTTCAACGACTACGCCCCCTTCGTCATCAACATCCTGCTGGAACCCTTCTTCATGTTCACGGCCCGCACCGCCAACACCTTCGCCATCCTCTGCGCGCTGCTGATTCCCTCCCTTGTCTATTTCAGCGCCCTGGTGTTCCTGCTGGTGCTGCGCCGTCAGCTGGCACCCCGGGCACCCCGGCTCTTCACGGTGCTGGGCATGGCCTTTGTGCTGCTCATGCCGCTGGTGCATGTGGCGCTCTACCG
>ERZ1090865.740-NODE-740-length-17916-cov-4.330161_pt1 | contig 17916 bp, 15 predicted proteins | sample MGYA00478478_ERZ1090865 | MGnify/ENA primary metagenome ERZ1090865 (study PRJEB33644, sample SAMEA5815715) | chicken gut metagenome | biome: Chicken; feature: Gastrointestinal Tract; material: Caecum | place: Ireland | collected 2019-01-01 | study: A study of the... | reverse complement strand
AAGATGTGTATAAGAGACAGGTATCTGATATCTATGGGACACAGAAAGATTGGCGTCATAGGCGGCCGTGCCGATAATATTCATACACAGAAGCGTCTTGTCGGTTATCAGAGAGCTTTGTTCGAAAGCCAGGTGTTTTTCGATCCTGATCTTGTATGCTACGGAAACTGGGAGCGGGACTCCGGATATCGTCTGACAGGCGGATTACTCCGGAAAGGCGTAACTGCAATCTTTTGTATGTCGGATCAGATGGCCGGCGGGGTTTACGACTTTCTGGCGGAACATGGGATGCAGGCGGGAAAGGATATTTCTGTTGCAGGTTTCGACAACCAGGATATGGCAGAATATTTTCGACCTTCTCTGACGACAATGGAACTTCCGCTGCGAAAAATGGGGTATCTTGCAGCGGAAATCTTACTGTCACAGCTGGAAGGCGGAAAAGAAATACAGACCGGTGAAAAAGAACGGAAAGTTTCCTGTCGGCTGATTGCAAGGGATTCTGTGAGCAGACCGGACTGTTAGTTAAAGGCAGAATATTTGAAAAAGCGGCAGGATTTTCTTCTGCCATCCCGACGGCCAGCCGTACCTTTCGGAGACAGATAAAAATGCCCGGGTACTGGAACCGTTTCAGACGGAAGGCGACGAGATGCTGGACGAATGTTTTCTGGCGGGAAATTTTCTGGATGATGTGATTGCGCAGAACAGGAAACTGACAGGTAAGGCGGCGCTTCTTCCCGGATGGATGTTCGGATATCTCCAGTCCAGGGAACGTTATGAAACGGAAAAAGAAATCGAGGACACAGTGGAAAGATTCCGGAAGACGGGATTGGGCCTGGCAGGTATGGAAGGAAGACGGAACCATGCTGCGCCTGCTTGCGTTCGATTATCCGGAGGATGCGGTGGCCTGCAGTCTGAAAGATGAGTACATGTTTGGACCGTCCCTGCTGATCTGCCCTGTGACGGAACGATGTATTATGACCGGGGCCGGGAATTATCGGGAGAAAAAACGCGCAGAGTTTATCTTCCGGCCGGCAATGGCTGGTACGATTACCATACAGGAAGAAGATTTCAGGGAGGACAGAGAAAATCATCGGGTCCGTCAGAATAAGTAATTTCAGAAAATAGAAGAAAGGATACGATTATGAAAAAACAAGGCTTTAACCCGTATCTGCCGTCCTGGGAATATGTTCCGGACGGAGAACCGTATGTGTTTGGGGACCGGGTGTATGTGTATGGTTCTCACGATCAGTTCCGGGGATGTGTGTTCTGCATGAACGATTATGTATGCTGGTCTGCGCCGGTGGATGATCTTGGAAACTGGAGATACGAAGGGGTGATTTATCTGAAAACAGCGGATCCTCTCAACCGGGACGGACATATGTGCTTGTATGCTCCGGATGTGACAGTGGGGCCGGATGGCAGATATTATCTTTATTATGTACTGGATAAAGTCCCGGTGGTTTCGGTAGCCGTGTGTGACACGCCGGCAGGTTCTTATGAATTTTACGGCTATGTGCATTACAGTGACGGGACACTTCTCGGACAGAGAGAAGGTGACGAGCCATCTTTTGATCCCGGGGTGCTGACGGAAGACGGAAAAACGTACCTGTATCTGGGATTCTGCGGGATCGGGGACAGATCCAGAACAGGCCCGATGGTATCGGTTCTGGGAGCAGACATGCTGACGGTGGAACAGGAGCCCAGGGTGCTGATGCCAAGTGAACCGTACAGTCAGGGAAGCGGTTTTGAGGGACATGAATTTTTTGAAGCTTCTTCGATCCGGAAACGTGGAAACCTCTATTATTTTATCTATTCTTCTGTTGTAATGCATGAACTCTGCTACGCGGTGAGTTTGTATCCCGACAGAGGTTTTGTCTACGGAGGGGTGATCGTCAGCAACTGTGATCTGCATATTGATACGTATAAACGGGCGGATCAGCCGATGTACTATGGGGCGAACAATCATGGAAGCATCGTGCAGATCGGCGGGAAGTGGTATATATTTTATCACAGACATACCAATGGAACCGTCTATTCCCGTCAGGGATGTATGGAGGAACTCTATTTTATGGAGGACGGAAAGATCATCCAGGCAGAGATGACGTCCTGCGGGCCCAACGGCGGTCCTCTGGAAGGCAGATGTGTATATCCGGCTTATATTGCCTGCAATCTCTTTACGGAACGCAAGGAATCTGTGTATACAGCGGCGGAAGGCGGGTGGATGGACGGTTATTTTCCGATCATTACTCAGGATGGCCGCGACGGGGACGAAGAGCCTGGTTATATTGCCAATATGCAGAACGGAGCCTGCGCAGGATTCAAGTATTTCCGGTGCAGGAACGTGCGGGAGATTTCCCTTACGGTACGCGGATACTGCGACGGGGTGTTTGAGGTAAAGACGGCTTGGGATGGCGAACCGGTGGGAAAGATTCCTGTACAGTTCACCAATGTGTGGACAAAATATACGGCGCCTGTGGAATTGCCGGATGGAGACTGGCCGCTGTATTTTCGTTTTTCCGGACATGGATGCGCGCAGCTTCTGAAGTTTGAACTGGAGTGAAAAGTGTGAAAATTAATTATGAGGATCTTGTGAGGATCAATGCAGAACTGAAAAAGAAAAATAACCGGTTTCATTTGTCATATCGAGATGAGAGTACAGCATGTGTGGAACCGCCCGGAGAATGCTGCCGGACAGAACAGATGGAAACTTCTTGTCTTGCTCTTCACCGCGAAAATGGAGATTGCCAGCAATACGAGCGCACCTACTGTCATCCAGAGAAAGGACACATTCATACCGTGCATCAGCGCCTGATCTCCATAGGCCGCTGCGGAATTGGCGCTGACCGTTGTCATGATCCCGACAAATACAGCGGAACCGATGGAGCCGGCGATGGTACGGAAGGAAGTCAGCAGCGATGACGCATCCGCGACCTTCTGGAAGCTGACGTTGGTGGTCCCCCAGGTCAGCAGCGGCATCATCAGACTGCCGATGGCGATATTACGGATCACGTTCAGCACAGCGGCAGCCCAAAGCGGCGTGGACATGGAGAGGAAGAACATTCCGATGTTGCTGATCACCAGCGCAACGGAACCGATGACAAAGATCTTTTTAATCCCCATTTTGTCGTACATTCTGCCGGCGAAAGGACTGACGACGGCAGTTGCCAGAGAGCCGGGAAGCGTTACCAGACCGGATACCGCAGCGGAATATCCCATGACGTCCTGGACATACAGCGGCATCATCACAGATGATCCCATCATGACAAGATAGAGTACCATACTTGAGATTACGCTCACCGCATAATTGCGATTGCTCAAAATTTTTACATCGAGGAACGGTTTGTCCAGTCCGCACTGACGGAGGACGAACAGAACGCAGACAACGATGCCGGCCACCAGCGGCAGTCCTGCCTGAATACTGATCAGGCCAAAGCTGCTGATATTACCGATGCCGAGCGTAATGCCTCCGAAGGCAAAAATACTTTCGATGAAAGAGATAACGTCGAATTTCTTGTCCTGAAGTTCCAGTACATCCTCAAAGACGAATGCTGAGATCACGAAGGAAATACACATGATCACCAGTACAAGCCAGAAGATGGATTTCCAGCCGAAAGCGTCGATCATCAGACCGGCGATCGTCGGCGCGATGATCGGTGCGGCGGTCGTTGCCAGTCCATAGGTCCCCATCATGGTTCCCTTTTTCTCGGCGGGGTATACTGTAAGAATAATAACCTGTGCCGCCGACATCAGGATACCGTTTCCGCACGCCTGCAGAATCCTGCCTATCATCATAAATGCAAAGTTTCCTGCAAAAATACTGAGCAGCAGTCCGACAATGAAACTTCCGATACCGGTCAGATACAGTTTTTTCGTCGGGAAGCGGGTGATCAGGAATGCGGTCAGCGGCATTACCATACCCATCGCAAGGGAATATCCGCTGGTAGCCCATTGCCCGATCGAAGTGCTGACGCAGAAATATTCCACCAGGTTGGGAAGCGCTGTGGTCATAGCCGTCGACAGAGTCGACGAGGCGATTCCGGAGACTACCATACAGAGAAAAATTAATGTCCGTTTCTGCGGTGTGATTGTTGCGTTATTGTTTTCCATGATATTCCTCCATTCTGTGCCATACTTTTCGATTGATGTTCTCCATCATCTGTTCCAGTGTCTGTTCACACAACTGGATATCCGGCGGTGAGATGCCGTCGCACAGAGCGGCATAAAAGTCATGATGGATTTTTTTGATCTGTCTGACTGCCGGGACAGCTTCAGGAGTAAGATAGAGATGCTTGACCCGTTTGTCTTTTTCATCGCTGACCGTTTTCACATAACCGATTTCGGCCAGCTTTTTGATGCTTTTGGTCAATGTCGCTTTGTCGACCCGGATGTATTCTACCATTTCCTGCGCAGACGTACCGGGATGGTCATAGATATATTCCGCATAGAACTGTTGTCCCCACCCGATATCAAACTGGGACAGACCATGATCGTAATACATTTTCATCAGACGGTCCAGGATGGAAATACAGCGTCCTAAATTTGGAAAATTCTCAGACATGTCAGTCGTTCACCTGCTTTCTAAAAATATATTTTCGACAGTGAGACAGTATATCACAAAAAAAAGTAGCGGATGCAATCATTTTTTTTCTTCGAACTTCCGAATAAATGTAACAATTCACAAAAATAGCAGACGGAAGTTTATCAGCAAAATGAACGGTTGCGTATCTCTTTACTTGACAGGGGGAATATAACCATGTCAATATCAAGGTACCTAACGAAATGCGAAAGGGGATTTGTCGGTGAAAAAGGAAAATAAGAAAAAAATGGACCGTGATCTGCGGAAAGAACAGTATGAGAGCTCTGATCGGACGGGACGTCTGATCATCAATTTCCGCAATATTAATCATACGATGCGGGCGCTCTATGAGGGAAAGGGGAGTCAGAAGCGGATCCTCATTGTGCTTCTTGAGACCGGTGAGATCACGCAGCGGGTCCTGACAGAACGGCTTGGAATCCAGCCGGGATCGGCAAGTGAAGTGCTTGCGAAGCTGGAACATGCCGGTTTGATCGTGCGCAGACCCAGCGACGAGGATCGAAGAACTACGAATGTCTCTCTCACAGAAATCGGAAGAGAACAGGCATCGGAGGCAAAAGCGAAACGCCAGGAGCGCCATAAGATGATGTTTTCCTGTCTCACGGAGGCGGAAGAATGTGAATTACTTTCGCTGCTGGAAAAGATCAACCATGACTGGGAGAGCCGTTACGGGGATTCCATCGGCAAAAAGCGTGACTGACAATACAGAAAGAGAGAATGGTTTATGTGGAAGTATATCAGAAAGTATCTGAACTATGCAGTGATCGCGGGCATTTTTATGGTCGGAGAGGTACTGATGGATCTGCTGCAGCCGGAAATCATGAGTTCCATTGTGGACGATGGAGTGCTGGGAGTTGATACCGGCGGAGTCGGCGACCTCCATCTGATCTGGACGCTGGGACTTCAGATGATCGGTCTGGTTCTTTTCGGGGGACTGTGCGGAAGCCTGAACAATGTGTTTGTACATATGAGCGGACAGAATATCGGAAATGAAATGCGGAAGGATGCGTTCCGGAGGATTATGTCTTTTTCCTTTCCCCAGGCGGACCGGTTTGGAACGGGTTCTCTGGTCACCCGTGTGACCAACGATATCACACAGGTGCAGAATTTTGTCTCGCAGTTTGTCCGCGGTATGATCCGTACCTCCATGCTGATGTTCGGCAGCATTTTCTTTATGTTCCGGATCAATACGCAGTTCGGATGGATCGTCCTGTGTGCGGGAAGCGTATGAGAAGGTGCGTTTCGGAAAGGCGAACGGAGAACTGATCAAAACGCAGCTGCTCAACGGGATCCTGGGACTGACGATGCTGTTTCAGAATATCTCCAGAGGAATCGCATCCTGGAAGCGTGTCCGCGAGGTGCTGGACAGCAGACCGGAGCTGGAAGACGGTGAACACAGCGGGAACACAGAGCTTCGCGGCCAGGTGGAATTCAGGGATGTCTCCTTTGCCTATCCCGGCGGCGGCCAGCGTGTGCTGAAACACATTAATCTGACCATTCGTCCCGGCGAGACAGTTGCCGTTATGGGCGCGACCGGATGCGGAAAATCCTCCCTGGTGAATCTGATCCCGAGGTTTTATGATGTGACGGACGGCGCAGTTCTGGTGGACGGCGTGGATGTCCGGGAGTATGAACAGAAAGATCTCCGGGATAAGATAGCCATTGCGCTGCAGAAAAGCGAGCTTTTCAGCCAGCGGATCCGGGAGAATATATCCTGGGGAAAACCGGAAGCGTCGTCCGGTGAGATTGTCTGTGCTGCCAAAGCTGCTCAGGCGGACAGTTTTATTCAGTCTACGCCGGAGGGATACGAGACGATGGTTGCTGAACGGGGAATGAGCCTGTCCGGCGGTCAGAAGCAGAGAGTTTCCATTGCCCGGGCGGTGGTCAAAAATGCGGAGATCCTGATCCTGGATGATTCGGCCAGCGCGCTGGAGCTGAAGACGGAGGCGGATCTGTACACTGCTTTGAAGAAGATCAGTCCGGACAGTACAAAGATCATCATCGCCCAGAGGATCGCTTCGGTACGTCATGCGGACCGGATCGTCGTATTGGCCGACGGCGGGATCGAGACCTGCGGTACCCACGAGGAACTGCTGGAGACCAGCAAAACCTACCGGGATATCTATGATTCTCAGCTGGGAGAGGAGGACGATTATGGAAAATAATAAACGCCCGGTGGAGCAGGGCTTCTCCGGACCGAATCACAATGCAAGATTTGCCACTGTGGAATACGCGGAAAATATCGGCGGCACTCTGCGCAGAGTTCTGACGTATTTTGCGAAGGAAAAGGGGCTGGTGGCGCTGATGCTGGCGGTTTATCTGATCTACAGCGCCAGCCAGTTTCTGCAGGGACTTCTCAGCGCCCGGATCAGTCAGAGAATCGTAAAAAGGATGCGGGAGGAACTGTTCGGAAAGATGATGGATCTTCCGGTCAGGTATCTGGATACGCATTCCCACGGGGGTATGACGAACGATATCGAGAATATCTCCACAACGGTTTCTCAGTCTCTGCCGTCTATGTTTTCCAGGCGGAGACAGATGCTTCTGGGAAAACTGAACGGAACCGTGGAAGAAATGATTTCCGGTTACCGCACAGTTGTCGCATACAACCATCGGAGCGCGATCATTCAGGAATTCTGCTCGACAGCGGACGATCTGACCAAGGCAGGAATCCGTACAGATGCATTCAGCGGCGTTATGGGTCCGATCATGAACTGCATCGGAAATATCGGTTTTGTGATCATCGCGGCCTTTGGCGGATATTTTGCGGTCAATGGCCTGATCTCTGTCGGAGTGATCTCCGCCTTTATCGTTTATGCCAAGCAGTTTAGCCGTCCGATCAATGAGCTGGCTCAGATTTACGGACAGCTTCAGACGGCGATCGCCGGCGCTAACATCAGCCAGGGACAGAGACAGCTTCTGGCGATCGCGCGGGCATTTGTCGCGGATCCGGACGTCCTGATCCTGGACGAGGCGACTTCCAACGTGGATACGCGGACGGAGAAAGCGATCCAGGCCGCAATGCATCTTATTATGCAGGACCGCACCAGTATCATTATCGCGCACCGGCTCAGCACGATCCGGGATGCCGATCTGATCGTCGTGATGGATCAGGGAAGAATTATCGAGAGCGGAAGCCATAAGGAACTGTTGGCACAGCGCGGAAAGTATTATGAATTGTATATGACGCAGTATGCGGGATTCGGAACCTGAGAAACGTCATATCTTTCAAGCAGAGAATAAACAGGGCAGGCAGCAAACGTGTATGACGATACATGAATGCTGCCTGTTTTTTTCTGTTCTACCTTATCAGCCAGGATGGAAAACACTCTGCACAGTGCTGGCGAAATCGCTGTCCCATTCTGGTTGTGGTTCAGCCAGGTCTGCGCATTTACTGCGCGACCGTGTGAAAACATAGCGCCTGTGGGTATCCGGCCCGTCGCGAAGCGATTCTCAAAAAAGACCATTTGAGGGTGGATAAATTTGCCATAATAACTTATACTAGAGTTTATATGAGTTTGTCGGAAAATGACAGTTCGGTGTTCTCTTCTCGGCGGAACAGGTCCGGTTTATCGGAAAAACAAAATCCAGCGGAAGCTGTGTTGAGAACCACGGAACGGTCAGAGATTGATGGAGAAAAGAGGGGCAGCGAATGCAGCGACTGAATGCGATTGACGAGACTTCTTATCTTTCGGTTCCCAATGCGCCGGTTTACCGGAAGATCATGCGGTGTTTTTACCGGGAATATGAAAAAATGCACTTTCAGCTTTACAGAGAAGATATCTATGAATTGCTGAAGAACGAGGAAGAATTTACGGAGTATTCGATCCAGCAGCTGGATCTGGATCTGGCGGCGCTTGTGAAGTGGAAAAACCTTACGCCGATCCAGGATCCCGGCCGGGTATATACGATCGCCGATTATAAAAATAAACAATACCGTTATACCATGTCCGAGTATGCGGTTGAGATCGAGCGTCTGACGATCCGTCTGGAAAATGTCTTTCTGGAATCGGGAAGCCTTTCTACGAATTTCTTTGTCCGCCTGGAAAAAAGTCTGGAAGACGCCGGACAGATGGAACATGCCCAGCTGAAGGAAGTGAATGAATGGTGGAACATGCTTCAGGAAGATTTCAAGCGGCTGAATCAGAATTATCAGGATTATCTGAGAGATTTTTATTCCGGAAAGGCAGACCGGCTGATGAAGTCGGTGGAATTTGTGCTGCACAAGGACAAATTTATCAGATATCTGAACGAATTTGTTCAGGAACTGCAGCGTCACTCCAGGAGGATCGAACAGCTGCTTCGAAAATCCCGGGAGCTGATGGAAACAGTTTTGCTGGAGCGTGTGGTACAGAGCGAGTTGGAGATCCCTCATGCAGCTATGGACTTCCGCCGGGGGGCGGAGCCGGGGATCCGGGAGAATGTCGCCGGAAAGTGGAACTCTCTGATCAACTGGTTCCTGGATTCCGAACAGCACGAGTGCGAGGCAAAACGGGTGCTGCGGATCACCAACGAGGTGATCCGAAATATCATCCAGAACGCGGCGCTGATCGTTCAGATGCAGAACTGGGGCATCAGCCGGAAGGAAGATTACCGGAAATTTCTCGAGCTGTTTCTGAAATGTGAGGATCTGGAGGAAGCCCATCGGCTCTCTGCTCATGTGTTTGGCGTTCAGCAGGTTCAGCATTTCAAGACCAACGCTCCCCGGGAATCGGATGCGATCAACGAAAGTGTTTATCAGGAGGAGCCGGCAGAATACCTGCTAAAGCCCCATACCAGGGCCTACCGGGAGAAGAAGGACCGGACAGGATTTACAGACAGGACGATGGAGAAGATGATCCAGAGAGAACGGTACCTCAGGCTTGCCGCACAGCAGAGAGAGATCGTGCTGAGATATATTAAGGATCAGAAAATCGTTTTCTCGGAGATCACAGATATCGTCACAGAGAGCACGAGAAATATTTTTCTGCAGTGGATTGCCCAGGCGAATATGAATTCCGAACAGAAAGGAAGAACCGAGTACGGGCAGGAATACCGCCTGATCCGCCGGAAGGGCAGCTGTGTCCTTCACTGCGAGGACGGAGATCTGACAATGCCTGCATACGTGATGGAGTTTCGATAAAGAGTATGAATGAAATAAGAACACTTATGGATGAATTCTGGGTCAGCAGGGACGGTGACCGGGAAAAGTATTACAGGGTAAAGCGGGAGGTCCCGAAGTTCCAGAAATTTGTCCGGGAGCAGCTGGGTTGGAAACTGATCCACACGGAAAATCTCATCAAACTGGAAAAGATCCCGGCCCACGCCGAAAGCTTTATGGGAATCCAGGAGTTTTCGGAAATCAGGGATTACTGTATTTTGTGTGTGGTGCTGATGTTTCTGGAGGATAAGGAGGAGCAGGAGCGTTTTCTGCTGTCAGAACTGATCGATTATGTAGAAACTGCGCTGAAGGGGTATCTGCCGATCGACTGGACGTCTTTTACTCAGAGAAAATCGCTGGTGCGGGTGCTGCAGTATCTGGAACGGCTGCGGATCCTCCGGGTCCATGAGGGAAACAGCGAGGCATTCGGACAGGAAAGCGGGCGGGAGGTTCTCTATGAGAATACCGGTTATTCCCGCTATTTTGCCGTCAGCTTTGGGAGAGATATTTCGGACTGCGAATCGTGGCAGGATTTCGAGAAAGCCGAATTTGAAGAATTCTCCGAGGACCGGGGGACCAGGAGAATCAACCGAGTGTACCGGCAGCTGGCTGTCTGCCCGGCGCTTTACTGGGAAAACTCCGACGATCCGGACGCTTATTATCTGAAAAATCAACGTCAGTGGGTCGGGAAATATCTCGGGGAAAATCTGGGCGGAAGACTGGATATCCATAAAAATGCCGCGTTCTGGATGCTCGAGGACAGCGAGGTGTTCGGGACGGTCCATCCCAGGGATGCGATGCTTCCGGAGGCCGTGCTTCTGATCTGCGCCAGACTGCAGGAAATGATCCGGGAAGGCGGACTCGTCCAGGGAGAGGACGGCTGTCTGCGGATGGGCCGGGAAGAGTTCTGCCGCCTGATCCTGGACCTTCGGATCCGATGGAAGAGCGCGTGGAGCAAGGAGTTCCGGGAGATGGATGAGGAGAGACTTCTGGAACGGATGCTGCAATATATGAAAAACTGGATGATGCTGAGAGAAGAGGCGGACCAGGTGGTCTTGCTGCCGGCGGTCGGAAAGATGAAAGGGTATTATCCCAAAGATTTTACGGGAGGAGATAAAGAATGAACAGCCGATGGAAGATGAACCGTATCGGGTTTGTAAATTTCTGGCTTTATGACGAAGAGGAATTTCAGTTTGAAAACGGAAGGCTGCTTCTGCGCGGCCAGAATGGTTCGGGAAAGTCGATCACTACCCAGAGTTTTATTCCGTTCATTCTGGACGGAGACAGGACGCCGAGCCGCCTGGACCCTTTCGGATCCAGCGACCGGAGAATGGAATATTACTTTCTCGGTGAAGAAGGCAAGGAGGAGTCTACCGGTTACCTGTATCTCGAGTTTAAGAAAGAAGGGGAAGAATCTTACCGGACCATAGGGATCGGACAGCGGGCGAAACGGGGCAGACCGATGGATTTCTGGGGATTTCTTATTCTGGACGGCCGGAGGATCGGATGTGATCTTTGGCTGTACCGTGAGACGGGAAGTGTGAAGATCCCCTATGATAAGAGAGATATGAGACAGGCGCTGGGGGAGGAAAATCTCTTTACAGACAGTCCCGGCGAGTATAAGAAACTGGTGAACCAGTACATTTTCGGATTCCGCAAGCTGGAACAGTATGAACAGTTTATCCGCCTGCTGGTTAAGGTGCGTGCGCCAAAGCTTTCCAAGGAATTCCGTCCGTCCAAGGTTTACGATATCCTGAATGATTCGCTTCAGACACTGACGGACGAGGATCTCCGGGTGATGGTCGATGCGATGGAAAAGATGGATGAGATCCAGGAGAGTCTGGAGACACTGGAGAGAGCCTTTGAAGATGTGAAGATCATCCGGACGGAATATACCCGGTATAACCAGTATATGCTTGCCAAAAAAGCGCAGGCATATCTGGACAAAAGAAGAGACGTAAGAGCGGCCAGGACTCAGCTGGAGCAGCTGACGGCCAGAAAGCAGGAGCTTGATACAACCATCCGGGAAAACCGGCAGAGACTTGCCGGGCAGGATGGAAGGGAAAAGCTGCTGCTCGCCGAACGGGAAGGCCTTCTGGATACGGATATGGAAGATGTGGACCGCAAGCTGACAGAAACGCGCCGGAAATTTCAGGAACTTCAGGAGCGGGAAAAGGAATGGGAGCAGAGAGCCAACGATTATAACAGTCAGATTTTTCTCCACGAGCAAAAGCTGAAGGCTCTTCAGGATGAACTGGCCGGCCGCCGGGAGGATCTGCAGGAGCAGAAGGAGGAGTTGTCGGATCAGCAGGAGATCCTGCTCTGGGAGGAACATGGGAATGCTGTGCGTCTTCTGGAACAGGAACAGACCGGGGAGACAGGCAGGATTGCGGAAAGCCTGGCAGAGTATGGGAAACAGCTGAACGAATGCCGGAAGGTCATTCGCCTTTACGGGGAAGCCATGCGCCAGTATGATGAAGCCGCCAGCCGACTGGAAGAGCTTGTCCGGAGGAAGACAGAACTGGAAAAGATCCGGGAAGAGTCGCTGGAACAGTTGGAGTACTGCCGTGAGGACTGGATCGATGCGGTCCATGAGATGGAAAAGAAAGCGGCCGTGTGGCGTCCCGCGCGTTTCGTGCTGCAGGAAGCCGAAAAGAAAGTGGAGGAATATCAGTCTCTTTCCGACGCCGGAGAAATCCAGAAGCTTTTGTGCCAGGATTATGAGCGCCAGAGACAGGAGCTTCTGGACAGGCGCAGGGAAACCCAGTACCAGTACGGGGAAAAAGCGGAACAGCTGAATCAGCTTACCGAAGAACTTTCGCAGGTAAAGCGTCAGGAGGAACTGGAGCCGGAGCGGGACGAACAGACAAAACGTACCAGGGAGGCGCTGCGTGCGGCCGGCATTCAGGCGATTCCTTTCTATAAGACCGTGGAGTTTTCCCCGCAGCTCGGGGAGAGCGACTGCGCTAGATTGGAAGCACAGCTTCAGCGTATGGGACTGCTCGATGCACTGGTAGCGGCGCGAGAAGATTTTCCGAAAATCCGGAAAGAATGCCCGGAATTCCTGGACAGTCTGATCCTGACGGAAGAGGAGGGCGGCGCACCGTTTCCATGGCTGACCGTCAATGAGGAACTGCCGGACGGTATTCGCAGAGAAGTTTCGCGGATCCTGAACAGTATTGACCTGAAAATGACTGGTGACGGGGACGGGAAAACAGCAGATCATGCGGACGGATCAGAGAAAGGTTTTCCATTCAGAGTTACCGTCAGTCAGGATGGAAGTTTCCGCCAGGGCGTCCTTGTCGGAAAAGCGTCGAAGGATGGCGAGGCAGAGTTTGTCGGACAGCTGGCGAGACGGAGAAAGAAGGAAAGGCAGATCCGCCGCCTGGAAGAATTGATCCGGGAGACGGAGGATATTCTGCAGTGTCTGGAGGAAGAACTTGGCCGTCTGGATACGGAATTGAAAACGCTGGAGCAGGAATACCGTGGAATTCCGGACTTCTCCGCACTCAACGAAGCGCTGCAGGACCTTCAGAAATGCAGCCTTGAACTGGAACTTGCGGAGCGGAATGCGGCGGAACAGGAGAAAAAAGAGCGGGAAGCGGCACAGCGAAAAGATACCTGCTATCAGCAGATGCTTCGGCAGTGCCGACCGTTTCCTTACGGAAGAACCGATGAGGAGTATGAGGAAGCGGCGGACGCACTGGAAGAATACGGGAGAATCTGGCAGAATTGCCGGGAACTGCTGGCACAGATCGATCGGAACCGAGAGAGCATCGCGGATCAGGAAGACCGGATCGGCCGGGAAGAAGAAAACCTGGATCATGCTTCGACGGAAAAGCAAAGATGTACCGTGGAAAAAGGAGGATGCGAAGTTCAGATCCGGCAGTATGAAGAGTATTTGAACCGTCCGGAGATCCGGGAGCGGGCCATTCGGCTGGAACAGCTGAACAGGGAACTGGCCGGAATCCGGGAAGATTGTGAGCAGCTGCGGATCGAGACAGCGAAGCTGAGTGACCGAGTGGAACTTCTGGAAAAAGAGGAGCCGGACCGAAAAGAAGCCCTTGTACAGATGATCGGAGAGGAGACGGTCCTTCGCCGCTGTTTTGAGGAGGAATTCTCCCTGAAACTGCTGATGAGCCGGGAATCCGATACTCTGGAAGTCTGTGCGGAAAAAGCGGTGAAACTCCTGCGGGACAGTGACAAAAACCGTGAGGCGTCCGAACTGCTCCAGTCGCTGTTTCAGGTATTTCAGAGGCACAACGGAAGCCTTGCCAGTTATGGAACGGCGCTGGAAGAGTGCTTTGGAACGGCTCAGGGAGAACCGGAGGACAGCGCGGAAAAATTATCTGTCAGTGTCCTGCGGAAAAGAGTGCTGGTGGTGTCTGTCTGGAACGGAAAGAAAGTTTATCTGGAAGAGTTTTATCAGATTCTGAAAAATGCCATTGACGAGACGCGTCTCCTGATCCAGGAAAAAGACCGGGAGCTGTTTGAAGACATCCTTTCCCAGACCATCAGCCAGCAGCTGACAGACAGGATCGCAGAGAGCCGGAAGTGGGTCGCGGATATGTCGAAGCTGATGCGTGAGATGGACACTTCCATGGGACTGAGTTTTTCTCTGGAGTGGAAGCCGAAGAAGGCGCAGAACGATGCGGAACTCGATGTGGCGGAGCTGGAACAGATCCTTCTGCGCGACCGGGAACTGCTGACCGGGGAGGATATTGAGAAGGCAGCGTCTCATTTCCGCAGTAAGATCCGGACAGAGAAAATGATGCTGCAGGAAAACGGCGGGGTGATCAATTATATGGATCTGGTGCGGGACGCCATGGACTACCGGGGATGGTTCGATTTCCAGATGTATTACCGGCGCGGAGAGGAACCGCGGAAACCGCTGACCAATGCCGCCTTTAACAGATTCAGCGGCGGTGAGAAAGCAATGGCAATGTATGTACCGCTTTTCGCAGCGGTCAATGCACAGTACAAAAAAGCAGAGCGGAGCGATCATCCGCGCATCATTGCGCTGGACGAGGCGTTTGCCGGCGTGGACGATAAGAACATCAGCAGCATGTTTGAACTTGTGCATAAGTTGGACTTTGATTATATCATGAACTCTCAGGCACTGTGGGGATGTTATGATACGGTGGATGGTCTGCGGATCGCAGAGCTGCAGCGGCCGATGAATTCGCAGATCGTGACGGTGATCCGGTATACATGGAACGGACATGAGCGGATCCTGGACGAGCAGTAGTGCGTCAGAAACAATAAAGGAAATCGGAAGAGGTGAAAACATTGGATTGCGCGGAATATTTTCGCAGTCAGGAAGGATATCGCCGTTGTTTTGAGGAATTGTTAAAGAAATGGAAATCCTACGGCCGTCCGGCGGGTGTGATCGTTCTCGAGCATACCTCGGAGGAAGAGCGGCGGCTTCTGGGAGGGATTCTCGGAAAATCCTTTTATGAGAGCAGGATCCGGTTTTCCTTTGCGGATTTTGAGAAAGGGCTTCAGAAGACCCGTTTTGCCCCGGTGGATATGAGAGAGCTCCTGGAAAATTACTTTGGAATGGAACTTTCCACCAATCAGGAACAGAAAAGAAAAAAGCAGAAGGACAGAGAATGCTTTTTCCGGGAGTTATATGAACTTTTTACTGCCGAAACAGAGACATTCTCCGGCGGATCGGAAGTGACGTCCGGCGGAGGCGGATCGCTTTCTGACGAAAAGGAATGCAGGGAAGAACCGGCAGCGGTATTCTGGGTCCGGCAGATGGCCGGAAAAAAGTTATACGGATATCATTTGCTCTCCCGTGAATTTCATCGGGATCCGCAGGCAGCCAGGTCCCTTGCGATCAGTGTCGGCACAGCGGTGTCGGAACTTTCATCTGCAAAAGCCCGGAAGAAAGAAAATACAGTACTGGCGGTTTTTGCCGCCCGGATTTCCGGAAATCCCCATTATTTTGACTGGGGAACCACAGCGGGCCAGCTTCTGACAGACGCCCTTTGCTGTATCATGGAAAGGGATCTGCCGGAAAATACACATCAGTGGAAGGAATTGCTGCTCGAGGCGGGCATCGCGCCGGACTATGTCTCAAGCATGGTGCACATCTACGGCGTCAGCCTGGAGACCGCAAAAGGTCCGCATCCGGCATACGAGGCATTCCGTGAGCGCCGGGAACCCTGTGTGGTCACTCTGGAAAATTTCAGAGACATCGTCAAAGCGCATGCATCCGGGAAAAAGGTTTTTGTGGTGGAAAACGAGATGGTCTTCAGCTTCCTGACAGAGCAGATCCGCGCAGAGGAAGAGTGTCGGGATGCCGCAGTCCTCTGTACGTCCGGCCAGCTTCGGACAGCGGCGCTGAAATTACTGGAACTGCTGGCGGACGGCGGATATCAGATCTGCTACAGCGGAGATATGGATCCGGAGGGAATTGATATCGCCGATCGGCTGTGGAAGCGTTTCGGTGATCGTGTAGAGATCTGGAGAATGTCGCCGGAAGATTATGAACAGGGGATTTCCGGCGAGGTTCTGAAAGACACACGCATGTCACGGATGGACCGGGTGGAACAGCCGATATTAAGAGAAACGGTCCGCTGTGTCCGTCGGGAGCGGCGGGCGGCATATCAGGAGAATATTCTTGAAAAACTGCTTGTGGATCTGCGTTAACGTTCTACGACGACGGTCAGCAGACAGAGATCTTCGCTTCCCGTATTAATAATACTGTGTTCGGAACCTTTCGGACAGATATGGCAGCAGCCTGCGGTCAGCAGTTCAACGGTTCCGTCACAGATTGCCTTTCCGCTCCCGAAAAGTATATAATTGATATCATCACTGGTGTCATGTCTGTGGGTTCCGATGAATCCGCCGGGATGGATCCGGTAGGGAATGTTTTTTCCACCGACTAAGCGGTCACGAGCTGGCCGAACGGTTATCGAAGATACCGACCTGTATAGCTTTGGGCCATATTTTTTATGACTTCCGGCGTTCCGGCAGCGACAATGGTACCGCCGTCAGAACCGCCGCCCGGTCCCATATCGATCAGATAATCGGCATTTCGGATTACATCCAGGTCATGTTCAATGACGATCACGGTGGCGCCATGTTCGATCAATGTTTGGAAGACGCCGAGCAATGTCTGTACATCCAGGGGATGAAGACCGATGGTCGGCTCATCGAAAATGAAGACAGAGTCTGACTGAGCCTTTCCCATCTCGCTTGCCAGTTTCAGCCGCTGAGCCTCTCCGCCGGAAAGACTGGGGGTTTCCTCGCCCAGAGTCAGATAACCCAGGCCGAGATCCTGAAGCACTTTCAGCCGCTGCGGAACTGTCTTCATGCTTTCACAGGCCTTCAGCGCGGTATTCACATCCATGCTCATGTAATCCGGAAGGGAATATGCGCTGCCTTCCGGCGTTGTATACCGGATCTTCCCGGCTTCCTTGCCATATCTGGATCCTCTGCATTCCGGGCAGGGAATTTCCACATCAGGAAGAAACTGGACATCGAGACTGATCACGCCGGTTCCGTCACAGACGGGGCAGCGCAGCCGGCCGGTATTATAGGAAAAATCTCCGGCTTTGTATCCTGCCTGCTTTGCGTCCGGCGTTTTCGCAAATATCTTCCGGAGCTCATCGTGTACATTGGCATAAGTGGCGACTGTTGAGCGGACATTGATGCCGATCGGCGTGGCGTCGATCAGTTTCACCTGCCGGATTCCGCCGGTTTCTACCGAGCGGATATGTTCCGGAAGTTTTGTCTGGCGGAGTACGGATTCCAGCGCAGGGACAAGACTTTCGAGAATCAGAGTCGTCTTTCCGGATCCTGAGACGCCTGTGACAACGGTCAGACGTCCTTTGGGGATCCTGACATCCAGTGGCTTTACCGTATGGATTGCAGAGGTGGAAAGGCGGATTTCACCTTCTGAAAACATTTCACCCGCGGATGCCTGCCTGCGCATATGGATTTTGGCGCTGCCCAACAGGAAGGGGCCGATATAGGATGCCGGATTTTTGGAAACATCTGGGACCGTGCCCTCGGCAATTACAAGACCGCCGTCTGCTCCTGCGCCGGGACCCATTTCAACGATCCAGTCGGCGGTGGAAAGAATCTGTGTATCATGGTCGACGAGCACAACAGAATTTCCGTCCGCTACCAGATCGTTCATGACGCCGACCAGACCGTCGATGTTGGAAGG
>ERZ1090865.739-NODE-739-length-17916-cov-10.369744_pt1 | contig 17916 bp, 15 predicted proteins | sample MGYA00478478_ERZ1090865 | MGnify/ENA primary metagenome ERZ1090865 (study PRJEB33644, sample SAMEA5815715) | chicken gut metagenome | biome: Chicken; feature: Gastrointestinal Tract; material: Caecum | place: Ireland | collected 2019-01-01 | study: A study of the... | reverse complement strand
GCAGATCAGTCGTTGCGGCGGCCGACCATGCGCAGGATATACAGGAAGATGTTGATGAAATCCAGGTAGAGGTTCAGCGCCCCGATGATGGATGCCTTGTGCAGCATGGCGGCATTCCCGCCGAAGTAGGCGTAGTGATGCTTGAGCATCTGGGTATCATAGGCGGTGAGGCCCATGAAGATCAGAAGGCCGATGGCGCAGAGCACCAGATCGCCCAGGGCAAAACTCATGCCGAACAGGCTGAAGATGCTGCCCACCAGGTAGCAGACCATCATAGCGATGAGGCCGGCGAACAGTTTCGGGCCCCAGCCGGTGAGGTCACGCCGGGTGGTGGCACCATAGACCGCCATGACGCCGAAGTAGACGGCGCCCACCAGGAAAGCCAGCACCAGGCTGCTCACCTGATACACCAGGAAGATGGTGGACAGGTTGATGCCGTTGAGGATGGCATAGCCGAAGAACAGACCAGTGGCCGTGCCGGGCTGGATCTTGGTGATCCGGGCCGAAAGCACAAAGACCATGGCCAGTTCGGCGATGGCCGTGACAAAAATCAGGCCGGTGGAAGCGAACAGCCACACAAGGCCGCTGGTCACGGTGCCGATTCCCACAGCGAAGGTCACCAGCAGACCGGCGAACATCCAGGCAAAGGTTTTGGTCATATACTGACTCAGCGTGCCGAACGGGCTTTCCGCATAAGAAATATCATTGTAATCACGGTACATGGTTGATTCCCCTTTCTTAATACGGTATTATAGCCATAAAAGATGTGAAAACCATCACAAATTTATGAATCACCTGTTAACAGTATCCTATAGAAGAGGAAAAAAGTCAAGAATGGATTTTTTTGGTATTTATCTGCACATTCCCTACTGCAAGGCGAAGTGCCGCTACTGTGATTTTTACTCGGCCCCCGGTGCCCGGGGCGTGCCCCAGTCCTATGTGGACGCCCTTCTGCGGGAACTGGCCAAAAAACGGCGCCGCCCCGACACGCTGTATTTCGGCGGCGGCACCCCGGGGCTTCTCTCCCCCGCCCAGGTTTCCAGCCTCATCCGGGCGGCCGACCCGCTGCCGGGGGCCGAGGTCACCCTCGAGACCAACCCCGACGTGGTCACACCGGCCTCGCTGCAGGGGTTCCGGGCGGCCGGGGTGACCCGCATCAGCTTCGGTGTGCAGAGTGCCGACGACGCCCAGCTGCGCCGCCTGGGGCGCACCCACACCGCCGCAGCCGCGGCCCAGGCCCTGGCCTGGGCGCGGGAGGCCGGTTTTCCCGAGATCTGCGGCGACATCATGCTGGCACTGCCCCACTATTCCAACGCCGAGTTCGATGCCACCCTCCGGCTTTTGCAGGAGGGCGGATGCACCCATATTTCCGCCTACCTGCTCAAGATCGAGCCGGGTACCGCCTTTGCCAAATTCCCGCCCGAGGGTCTGCCGGGGCCCGATGAATCCGCCGACTTCTATCTCTATGCGGTGGAGCGGCTGGCCGAAGCGGGCTACCGGCAGTATGAAATCAGCAACTTTGCCAGACCCGGTCACGAAGGGCGGCACAATCTTCTCTACTGGAACTGCCGCGACTACTGGGGCGTGGGCCCGGCCGCCCACAGCTGCCTGCAAAACATCCGGAGCTACTGGCCCGACGATGTGCAGGGCTTCATCGACGGCACCGTCACCGAACAGGCGGAGGGCATCTGCGACGGAGAGGACTTTTTGCTCATGCAGCTGCGGCTCTGCCGCGGCCTGGACCTGACGGAATACGCCCGGTGGGGCGGGCATTTCACCAAACCCCAGATGGAATTTTTGCGCCACTGCGTGGCCAGCGGATACGCCCGGTTTGACGGCGACCGCCTGCAGCTTACCCCCGCCGGGATGGTGGTACAGAACGCCATTCTGGAAGCGCTGATTTGACAGACAAAACGGAGACATCCCTCTGACAGGATGTCTCCGTTTGTTGTGTTTATTCCTCCAGATGCCGCACCGGCCAGCCCAGCAGGTCGGCCGCCGCCGCATCGTGGGTGACGAGAATCGCGGGGCGGTCTGCCGTCAGCCGGACCGTGACGGCGGCCGCCTGGGCCACCAGCTCGGCGTCCATGCCGGTGAATGGTTCGTCCATCAGCAGCGTTCTGGCATCCCGACACAGCAGCGCCCGCAGCAGTGCCACGCGGCGCTTCTGCCCGCCGGACAGCCGGGCCGCCGGCAGTGCCAGATCACTCCCGGCAAAGCCCAGCGCCCGCAGCTCGGTCCGGGCATCCTGCGGCGTCAGGCCGTGCCCGGCCAGGACCAGGTTGTCCGCGGCCGTCAGCTGGGGGCAGAGCCGGTCCTCCTGGAACACCGCCGCCGGGGTATCCACCCCCGTGACGGTGCCGCTGTCCTGGGTCTCCAGCCTCAGCAGGATGCGCAGCAGCGTGGTTTTGCCGCAGCCGGACGGCCCCATGAGCACCATCGGCCGGTCCACCGTCCAGCTGAAATGATCCAGCACCGTACGGCTGCCAAACCGCTTGCAAAGATCTTGTATCATGATGCTCATGCCGTCACCTCCCCGCACAGACGCCTCTTGACTGCCCGCAGCAGCCGTGCCGCCACCGCCGACAGCAATGCCGACAGCAGCACAATGACCAGCGTCCAGGCAAAGACATCCGGCGTGGATAGAGTGATCTTGGCTCGGTAGAGGGCATCCCCCACCGAGTGGTCGGGCAGGCCGATGACCTCCGCCGAGACACCGCTTTTCCAGCACATGCCCATGGCGGCGATGCAGCTTTCGCAGAAGGACGGGAAGATGCCCGGCAGCCAGATATAGCGCAGCCGCGCCGTCCAGGACAGGCGGTACACCCTGGCCATCTCGAGAAGCTGGGGATCAGTGTCGGCGATGCCGGCCACCACACCGGCGTAGACCACCGGCAGCACATGGGTAAAGCTGACCACCACCGACAGATTGCTGCCGCTGACCCAGAGCAGTGCCAGAATGACAAAGCTGGCCACCGGCATAGCACGGATCAGCTGCATGACGGGGTCCACCAGCACCCGCACGGTGCGCCAGCGGGCCCCCGCCGCCCCCAGCACCAGACCGCCCACGACCGCCAGCACAAAGCCGGCGACGATGCGCAACGCGCTGAAGGCGATGCGCTGCCAGAATGCCGGGGTGGGCAGCAGCAGGCCCAGGGCCTGCAGCGTCTGCAGGGGGGTGGCCAGGAACAGCCCCCCATGGCCCAGCGTCATGGCAGCCAGCTGCCAGACGATGACCCAGACCACAAGGGCCAACAGGCGTTCCCGGGTTTTAGACACCATAATAGAAGTCGTCGGCCGGCATGGCGCCGCCCACGCTGCTGGGATCGGCGTCGTAGAGGACCTGGAAGTAGTTCACCAGGTCGGTCTTCATCTGCTCGCCCCGCTCAAAGACAATGTTGCACTCGGGCAGGGCCTTCTGGGCCAGGGCCGCCTTAGGCACGATGCCGTAGGTCTCGCAGAGGGCTGCGGTGCCTTCCAGGTCGGTGTTGGCCGCTTCCACGCTGGCGGCATAGCCGTTCAGGAACTCCTCAAAGGCATCGGGATCGGCTTCCACCGCATCCTTGCGGACCACCAGCACGCCGGTCACCAGCTGGGAACCGGCCACCTTCTGCCATTCCTCGTTCATATCCAGCGCCACGCGCAGCCCTTCCACCTGGGACAGTGCGCTGGTCACGAAGGGCTGGGGCAGCATGGCAATGGTGGCCTGCCCCGCCTGCACCTGGCTCAGCGCTTCGGTGGCTTCGCTGCAGTACTCGATGGTCACGTCCTTGTCGGGATCCAGACCGTTCTGGTTCAGCACATAGCGCAGCACGTACTCCGGCGTGGTGCCCTTGCCGGTGGTGACGATGGTCTGACCCTTCAGGTCCGCCACAGACTGGACGGTGTCACCGTTCTCCACAATGTAGAGCACTCCCAGCGTGTTGATGCAGGCCACTTCCACCTGGCCCTGGGTCTTCTGGTAGAGGGTCGCCGCCAGGTTGGCCGGAACGGCAGCCGCGTCCAGCTCGCCCTTGACCAGCAGCGGGACAATCTCATCGGCCGCACCGTACATCGTGAAGGTGTAGTTGGCGCCGTCGTCGCTGTCCATCAGGTTGACAAGGCCCATAGTGGTGGGGCCCTTCAGACCGGCTACCCGCAGACCCGTTGCGGCGGTCTCCGGGCTGGCCGCCTCCTCCTGAGCAGCCGCCGAGGACGCCGGAGCGGACTCCGCCGTGGCAGCCTCGGAAGAAGCTGCGGACGAGGACGAGGCCGCACCGCAGCCCGCCAGAGAGATACACAGGGCCGCCGCAGTGATGGCCGCCCAAATACGCTTACAATTGATCATGCCAGTTCCTCCTTATTGCATTTGCGGCCTCACTATACTATAATGTTAAAAAATTGTCTGTTGCCCAGGCAACAGTCATTTGGGAGGCCGCCTATGGACTATATCCCCTATTACGATGTGCTGCGCCGCACCAGCCTGTTTCACAACATGCCCGACCGGGATCTGGATACCCTGATGGCCAGCTTTGCCCCCTACGTGCGGCGGTATGACCGGGGAGAACTGCTGCTCATGGCCGGTTACGCCACCCGGGAGGTGGGCATCGTCCTGGAGGGCGAGATCGTGGCCGCCAAGCCCATGCCGGACGGTACCGCGGTGGTCATGGCCCACATGGGCCCGGGCGGCGTGTTCGCCGATGTGCTGGCAGGCGGCCAGAGCAAAAGTCCCGTCAATGTGACGGCGGCGATCCCCTGCCTGGTGCTGTATATCCCCTGCGAGGCGCTGCTGCGCCCCGACAGCACCATGCACCCTGCCCACCTGCAGTTGCTGCACAACTGGCTGCAGACCATCAGCGACAAATATTTTGCGCTGGACCGCCGTCTGGAACTGCTGTGCTGCAAAAGTCTGCGCGGACGCATCTGCCTTTGGCTGCTGGAACAACGGGAGGAAGCCGGTGCCGATACCTTCGACACCGCCCTGACCCGGGCGGAACTGGCCTCCTATCTCAACTGCGACCGCAGCGCCCTGTGCCGGGAACTGAGCCGCATGCAGGAGGAAGGACTGCTGGCGCTGTTCCGGCGCAGCTTCAAGCTGCTGGCCCCCGACCGGCTGAGCCAGATGGTGCAGTGATTGCAGCCCGTAAGCCCCTATGGTATAATGAAGTCATTTCCGGTGCAGGACGTTTTTGCGGCCACAAGATTCCGATGCCGGAATGGAAAAGAGGAGGATTCTATGAACACCCTGCTGCCCCGCAGCCTGTCCCCTGCCGCGCTGCTCCGAAGCGCCTTTGCCCGGGAGAAGCGCTGGCATACGCTCTGGCTTGTATTTTCCTGGGCCTGCCTGCTGTTTGCCTGCGCCCGCACCTGGCAGGTCATTCAGGGACGGATGTACTATCTGCTGGATTCCGATATGAGCAGCGACCTGCTCCTGGGCTATGTGCTGCGCAAGGAACACGCCCTGCTGACCACCAACTGGTTTTATTCCACCGAGCTGCGCGTCTTTCACAACCATCTGGTCTTTGCGCCGCTTTTCTTTTTCTCGGATAACTGGCTCCAGGTGCGCACCATCGGCACCGCCATCATTCTGCTGGCCATGCTGGGGGCCTGCTGGTACTTCTGCCGCCAGGCCGGCATCGGGCATCTGTTCCCGGCCGTCGGCACACTGCTGGTCATGCCCATGTCGGAGGTCTATTTCCGCATCACGCTGCTGACCGTCAGCTACCCGCCCCATCTGTTTGCCAGTTTTTTGAGCCTGGGGCTGCTTTTGCACTTCATGCGCAGCGACCGCCGCCGTACCCGCATTGTGCTGCTGATCCTTCAGATCCTTTTCTCCTTTGTGATCGGCATGAACGGACTGCGCCAGGTGCTCACCTTCTACCTGCCCCTTGTTCTGGCGGTTCTTTTCCTCTGCCTGGTCTATTCCCGCCCCCAGGCCGGCGCCACCCTGCCTGGTCTGGCCGTGCCGGAACGGCGGCTTCTGATCGGCACTCTCTGTGCCGCGGCGGCCACCATGGGTGGCTGGCTGCTGAATGTGCGGGTGCTGCGCTATCTGTACCACTACACCAGCCAGGAGGGCGTACATTTTGCCCGCTTTGACGCAGCCCGCCTGGAGCAGCTGTTCTTTGGCTGGCTGGAAAGTTTCGGCTTCCAGACCGGTGAGTATGTCACCTCCACCCAGCTGCTCTATAATGCCTTCTGCTTTCTGGCACTGCTGGTGCTGATCTGCGCCTACATTTCGCTGGCCCGCCATCCCGAGCGGTACACCCTGCCCGAGCGCCTTTTCTATCTGCTGGCCTTCTTCGCCTTTGTGGCCTACGAAGGGCTGTACCTGTTCACCGACATGGTCTACTACACCCGCTACAACATTCCCGTGGTGGTGCTGCTCATGCCGGTGGGGGTGGACTATCTCTACCGGCTGCCCCGCTGCCGGCTGTGGCGCGGCATATTGCTGGGCGGCATGGCGGCGCTGCTGTTGTGGTGCGGCAACGACTACTACACCCGGCTGTGGCCGAAGAATATGACGGCCGGGCAGGAGGCAGCAGTCACCGCCCTGCGGGTGGCCGGGTATACCGAAGGGTATGCCGCCTTCTGGAATGCCAACGTCATGGTGGAGATCTCCAACGGCGCCTTCGATATCCGGGTCTGGCCGTCCGGCAAGGATGTGACCGACCCCGACGACCTCTTCGAGTGGCTGCAGACTGCCGACCACTTCACCTCCAAGCCCGAGGGCCCGGTATTCCTCTTCTTCAGCAAGAACGAGGCGGAGTACCAGACGCCGTCCCGGGTACTGGACCAGGGCAAGGTGGAGTACGAGGACGAAAATTACATCGCGCTGGGATATCCCTCCTACGACGCCATGCGTGCCGATTTTTTTGACTGAGGTAAACTGCTATGGAAAACCGCCAAACCCCTGTACTGTACATCATCATCCCCTGCTACAATGAGCAGGAAGTGCTGCCCATCACCGCGCCGCAGTTTCTGAAGAAGATCACCGACCTGTCGGCAGCGGGCAAGATCAGCCCCGACAGCCGGGTGCTCTTTGTCAACGACGGCTCCAAAGACCGCACCTGGGCCATCATCAACGAGCTGGCCGCCTCCGATCCCCACTACGCGGGCATCTGCCAGAGCCGCAACCGCGGCCACCAGAACGCCGTGCTGGCCGGACTGATGGAGGCCAAGGACCGCTGCGATATCACCATCTCCATCGACTGCGACGGCCAGGACGACATCAACGCCATGGACGGCATGGTGGACGCCTACCGGGACGGCTGCGACGTGGTCTACGGCGTGCGCAGCAAGCGGGACACCGACACCTTCTTCAAGCGGTTCACCGCCGAGAGTTTCTACAAGCTGCTCAACGCCATGGGTGCCGAGGTGGTCTTCAACCACGCCGACTACCGCCTGATGAGCGCCCGGGTCCTGCAGGAGTTTGCCCGCTTCAAGGAAGTCAACCTGTTTTTGCGGGGTATGGTGCCGCTGGTAGGCTTCAAATCCACCTGCGTGGCCTACGAACGGCACGAGCGCCTTGCCGGCGAAAGCCACTATCCCCTGTCCAAGATGCTCTCCCTGGCCTTTGACGGCATCACCAGCCTGTCCATCAAACCCATCCGCTTCATCACCGGGTTCGGCGTGCTGGTGGCGCTGATCAGCTTCATCGGCGTGCTGTGGGCGGTGGTGGAAGCGGCCCTGGGCATGACGGTGTCCGGCTGGGCCAGCACCACCAGTATCATCTGCTTCGTGTCCGGCGTGCAGCTGATCTGCCTGGGCGTCATCGGCGAGTATATCGGCAAGATCTATATGGAGACCAAGCGCCGTCCCCGCTACATCATCAGCGAGACGACCCCCAATTTTGAGCGCAGCAAGGAGGAGGACGTATGAGCCGTCAGGTATGGAAGGGTTCCACCCTGCTCAACCCCGAACCGCCGGTACTGGTCAGCTGCGGCAGCCCCGACAAACCGAACCTGATCACGGTGGGCTGGTGCGGCACCATCTGCACCCAGCCGCCCATGCTCTCCATCAGCGTGCGGCCCGAGCGGTACAGCCACCATCTGATTCAAGAAAGCGGCGAGTTCGTGGTCAACCTTCCCACCGAGTCCCTGGTGCGCGCCGTGGACTGGTGCGGCGTCAAGAGCGGCCGGGACGTGGATAAGTTTGCCGCCATGCACCTGACCGCCGATCCCGCCGCCAAGGTGGGTACCGTGCTGCTGGCGGAAAGCCCCGTCAACCTGGAGTGCAAAGTCCGGCAGGTGATCCCCCTGGGCAGCCACGATCTTTTCCTGGCCGAATGCGTTGCCGTGGATGTGGATGAATCCCTGCTGAACGAGGAGGGCAAACTCTGCCTGAACAGGGCCCGCCTCATCGTCTATTCCCACGGCGATTATCTGGCGCTGGGCCGCCGCCTGGGCACCTTCGGCTACAGCGTGCGCAAACGCAAGCCCCGCCGGCAAAAATAAACCGGCTTTTTCGCAAAAAAGCACCCCGCAAAATTCTGCGGGGTGTTTTGCTGTTCAGGAGACCGGGAACAGCACCTTCTGGCTGTCCAGGTCAAACAGATTTTCCCGGTTGATGACGCGGGTGGCGGTATCCACATGGGTTGCCACTTCACTGCGCTGGCTGCTGAGCAGCTTGTAGGCGCTCTGCACCCCGAAATACCCCATCTCATAGGTATTCTGGATGACCAGGGCATCCACCACACCGCTCTGCAGTGCATCAATGGTCACCAGGTTGGAATCGAAGGCCACCATCCACAGCGCATTCTGCAAGTGCAGCTCCTCCACCGCCTGGGCGGCGCCCACACTGGTGGGCTCGTTGAAGGCCAGCACCACATTGATCTCCGGATGGGCACGCAGCATTTCCAGCGTGTCCTTTTTGGCGCTGGTGGCTTCGGCCAGCGTATGGATCGTCGTCACAATCTGCGCACGGCCGCTCCCTGCAAAGGTATCCACGGCGCCGCGCTCCCGGTCCTGCCCGTTGGCACTGTTCACATCATAATTGACAATGCCCACTTTCAAGGTACCTTCCACGCCGTCCAGCGCCGCCTGCGCCGCCATCTGTCCCGCACTGTAGTTATCCGTGCCGATGTAGGTGACCACGTCCTCGGTGTTGACCGCCGAATCGATCACCACGATCTTCACGCCCTTGTCGGCCGCCGCCTCAATGGCAGGGGCGTTGGCGTCAAAGTCGATGGCGGAAAACACCAGCGCCTGGGCACCGTCCTCCACCGCTCTGGCAATCATCTGGTTCTGGGTCTCGTAATCCTCCTCGGTTTCGGGACCGTCGATGGTCAGGTCCATGTTGTACTCGGTGGCTGCCGCCTGGGCCCCTACAAACACCGCCTTCCAGAAATCGGTCTGGGTGGATTTGGCCACCAGCGCCACCTTGTAGCGGTTTTCCTCCGGCACCTGGGCACCCGGAGAAGCACATCCTGCCAGCAGGCACAGCGCGGCCAGCAGTGCAGGCAGACGTTTACTTTGCTTTGTCATACTCGCCCTCCCGGTTCTCCGGCACCCGCGGCATCCGGATCGTCACAGTGGTTCCCTCGTCGGGGACGCTTTCGATGGATATGCCGTACTGCGGGCCAAAGTAAATGCGCAGACGGTCATTCACATTCTTGATGCCGATGCCGGTACGGTCGCTGGGCCCCTTCTTCAGCAGATTTTCCACCTGCTCCCGGGACATGCCGATGCCGTCATCGATGACCCGGAACAGGATATCCTCCCCGTCGGAACAGACTTCGATCTCAATATGGCCCGGTTCCACCAGCAGGTCCAGCCCGTGGGCAATGGCGTTCTCGATGATGGGCTGCAGCGTGATCTTGTTGCACAGACAGTGCAGGCAGCTTTCATCCACCGAGAAATGGTAGGTGAACTGGTTTTTGTAGCGGAATTTCTGGATCAGCAGATAGGCCTCCGCATGCTGCAGTTCCTTCTCGATGGGGATGAGTTCATGGCCGCGGCTGATGCTGATGCGGAACAGCCGCGCCAGCGCATGGACCATCTTGACGGCGTCGGCATTTTTGCCACGCTCGCACATCCAGGCGATGGAATCCAATGTGTTGTACAGAAAATGCGGGTTGATCTGCGCCTGCAGCGCCTTGAGCTCTGTCTTGCGCAGATCGATTTCCTCTTCCCGCACGGTGGTCATAAGCTTCTGGATCCGCCCCACCATGTGGCCGAAGGAATCCGAAAGTTCCTGCACTTCCCGGGTGCCGGCCACCGGCGTGTAGGTGAAGCCGTCGGCGTTCTGTTCAAACTGTTCCATGGCATTTTCCAGCTTTTGCAGCGGGCGGCTGAGCAGATGGGAGATGATCCAGCCTGCCAGCAGTGCCGCGGCCAGAATCAGCAGCGAAGAGGCCACCGTGATGCGGACCATCTGCCAGAAACTCTGGTTCACCGTCTCGTCGATGTAGCTGACACCCACCACACGCCAGTTGCTGTCCGGCACATTCTGCAGACTGTAGATGATGGTATCCTCCACATAGGTGCCGTCCGCAAGTTCGGCCAGACGGGCCACTTCCTCGCTCTTGATGCCGGCATACAGCAGCTGCTGCTGGGGATGGTACACCATATTGCCGTCTTCATCCATCAGGTAGCAGTAGCCGTGCTGGCCGATGCCCACACCGTTGATGCTGGCACCCAGCCCGGAAAAACGCACGTCCACCGCCACCCAGCTGGCACTGCTGCCCGCCGGCATGGGACGGACCACCGTGACCACCCAGGGATAATACCCTTCAAAGATGGATTCCACGTGGGGAGAACTGATATAGCCTTCGTCGTACCACTGGGCCATGCTCAGATCAAAGGAAAGATTGCGGAAAATCACCGCCCGCGGGCTGTGTTCCAGGGCCCAGCAGTCCTGCATGGTCCCGTCGGCGGCGTAGGTGGTGACCGCCACCACCTCGCTGCGGGCGTTCAGCCAGGCATTGAGATAGGCGTCCCGGGTTTCCGCCGGGGTGTTCATCGCCTCCATCACATCGCTGACCGTTTCTTCCAGATTGTCCACGTAGTTGCTGACGGTCCCCACCACCTGGCTGACCGCCTGGGCGCTGCTGGTACGGGCGCTCAGCACCACCGAAGCCCGGTAGCTCTGCAGGAAGGTGCCCGCGCAGAGCAGCAGCGTCACCGCTGCCACCGCCGTGATCAGGATGACGATCAGCGGGGCTGTGCGGGGTGGACGGCAGGGCCGCTTCATGAGACAGCCCCTTCCCCGGCCGCCTGGGCGGCGCGCTGCCGCCGCAGCGCCCCCGGCGAAGTGCCGCTGTATTTTTTAAAGCAGTAGCTGAAATAGTGCTGGTCGGAATAGCCGCAGCGGCGGGCGATCTCCTGCACCTGCAGATCGGTGGTGAGCAGCAGTTTCTGGGCGGCTTCCATCCGGCGGCGCACCAGAATGTTGATGAAGGTCTCCCCTGCCGTTTTCTTGATGCAGGCGCTGAGATGGTTGGGGCTCACATCCAGCATGGCACTCAGGGAAGCCAGCGAAAGGTCCTCGTCCATATAGTGCTGTTCGATGATCTCCAGGGCGCGCTCGCACAGACCGCCCCCCTTGCGGCTGTCCGCCGTAAAGCTGACGCCGCCCTCGCTTTCCTCCGCCGCGTGCAGTGCCGCCAGCGCCTGACGGTAGGCCACATTGAGCTGCAGGAACCGGGACACAGGCCGTCCCACCCCCACAAACACCCGCTCATCCAGCGCACGCTCGGTGAGCTGGCAGATCTCATCCGCCAGGATGTGCAGATATTCATCGAAGTCCGACGGGTTGCCGATGAGAACCGCCACCACCCGGCCGCTGGACAGAAAGACAAAATGGCGCAGATACTTGTTGGCCAGCTGTTCCACCAGACGGACCACCCCCGGCTTGCAGGGCGTGCCGTCCGCCATCACGGCGGTCAGGACCACCAGCAGGCCGCGGTCATCCACACCGCGCAGCAGACCGCAGGCCGCCGCGTTTTCCCGCAGAGAATTTTCCAGCCCCTCGGGGGCGCCGTCATAATGTTCCAGCACCAGCGGGATCAGAAACGCAGCCTGGTCGGCCTGCTTGTCATCGCTGCGGCGCAGACTGGCATACCGCTGGTCAATCTTCTCGTGGATGGCCTTGAGTTCCGCGGCCAGGCCGTCCATGGTCAGCGGCTTGAGCATATAACTGATGATGTTGTACTGAATGGCCTGCTTGGCGTACTCAAAATCATCATAACCGCTCAAAAAGGCAATGTGCATGGCGGGACGGATCTCGCGCACCTGCCGGGCCAGCTCAATGCCCGAGATGAACGGCATCCGAATATCGGTGAGCAGCAGATCCGGTTCCAGCCGCTCCACCAGTTCCAGCGCATCCAGGCCGTTGCTGGCGCTGCCCACCAGGTGGAACCCCAGGGCCTCCCAGGGCGTCATGGTGCAGACCGCCTCCCGCAGTTCGCCCTCGTCGTCAGCCACGACCACCGTGTAAATGTTTTTATCAGCCATCGGTTTTTTCTCCTTCTTTTGCTGCCTTTATTATAGAGGCTCCATGTCGATTATGCAAGGAAAAAGGCCCTTCCGGAAACATCCGGAAAGGCCTTGTCAGCCGCCGTCACAGCCAGAACTGGACGAGGCGGCTCACCGTCTGATAGAGCGACGGATTCTGTCCGAGCAGTCCGGGTTCCGCCGCGAAATAAACGCAGAAATTATAGGCGGCTCCCGCCAGCACCGCCAGCGGCAGTGCCCGGCGATAGAGCCCCTGCAAGGCCGCGATGCCGGGCTGGGCGGCATGGTCCTGCAGGACCTGTTCCGCCAGCAGCCAGGCCAGCGCCCCCGCCAGCAGCAGCGGTCCCAGCCAGTCGCTCTGGTAGCGGTACAGCACACCGGCCATCTCGCAGTCCACCACCACCAGAAGCACCATGACCAACAAAATGCCCCGCAGCATGCCCCGCAGATCCCGGTATTTCTGCAGCCGTTTCCGGGCCAGGGGCAGCACTGCCAGCCCCCACAGGAAGGGCAGGCAGACAAAGGCACCGCCGTAGAACAGTTCGGTGATGGTCAGTCCCATATAGTTGGTGTCCATCCGGGTGGCGCTGAGATAGGGGAACACCGTGCTGAATCCCGGCACGCCGAACAGGAAGGTCACCACAGCCGGAGCCGCCCGCCCCACGCTGAAGCCTCGGCGGGTCATATCGTTGCTGGTCAGGTTGTAGGTGGCGCCAAAGTCAAAGGGCGAACCGAACCGGGCGGCATTGTACCACAGAAGCACCGCCGCCACGGCTATCACCGGCAGCAGGAAGGCCGCGGCCTCCCCCGCCCCGGCGCGGCTGACCAGCCGCTTGCCGGTGACATACCGCTTCCAGAAGATGGGCAGCGCCAGCACGGCGAAGACTTCCATCTGGGGGCGGCACCCGGCCACCAGGGCAATGCAGAGACTGCCCAGCACCAGATGGAAGACCAGTCGGGCGCGTTTTTCCGTCGGGGTATTGGCGGCCAGCAGCCACTGCCACAGTCCCAGCAGCACAAAGGCCGCGCCGCTGAGAATCGCATACTCATAAACCGACGGGCGCAGCAGCAGATACCAGATCTGGCTGCCCGCTGCCATGCCGGTGGCTGCCAGCAGATAGGCCGCCGCGCTGGCCCGGGGGAACCAGCGGCGCAGCGCCTGTTTGACACAGCCGAAGGAGGCCCAGATCATCAGCCAGGCCAGCAGGATCATGGGCAGGCTGGGCGGCAGATCCCCCACGCCGGTCAGTGCTTCAAAGGGCAGCTGGAACAGCAGACAGGGCACCAACCCGAAATAGACATAGTAGCGGCCCCCATAGTAGGCCACATCCCACAGGGCATCGGGGGCGGCTTCCTGGCGGGCGGCGGTGTCGTAGGGATTCTCCATGGCGGCCATGGCGGCCGGCGGGTCCAGTTCCAGGTCCAGCCGCCCGTTCAACAGGCTGTGGGCCAGGGCACCGTACTGGGCCGCCGTATCGCTGACCTCCCCGTTGATATGCTTGGTGAAGGTGATGCGGCTCTCCCCGTCCCAGCTGGCGGTGTTGTAAAAGGAGGTGGCCACCCCGGCATTGAACCGGTCAGCGAAAGGCGCCAGGAAGGTCAGCACCGCCAGTACGCCCATGACCAGCACCACCGCCGGGCGATAGCGCCGGGTGTGCTCCAGGTAGGCATCCCGCCAGAGTGCGCTGGCCGGGCGCAGGGCGAACGCCGCCCCCAGCAGGGCAAACAGCGCGGCGAACCGCACCGCCGAGAAGTCCAGCGGCCGCGGCACATTGGCATAGACCGTCTGCAGCGTATACGTAAGCGGGTACTGGCGGTATTCCCCCGCATAAGCGTTGCCGGTCAGCGTCAGCGTGGACGCCTTGCCGGAGAGATCCAGGCTGCGGGTCAGGCTGCGCTCGGCTTTCACCGCCACCTGCCAGAGCCAGCTCTGGCGGGAGGCCGAACTGGCTTCATCGGTGGCCGACACCGTCAGGGTGAACAGCGGATTCTGCACCTCGGGATGGGGGCCGTCGTACTGGTAGACAAGGCCCGCCAGCTGCAGGTTGTACAGTTCCCGGTCCAGCCCCGCAAAGGTCAGGGTGTTGTGCTCCTCGTCCAGTGTCAGCGGGGCCTCCGGGTCGGCATCCTCGGTGAGATAGGGGCGCAGGTCCACCGGCGTATAGCTGTGGGTGGCCCAGAAGTTCAGGTTGCAGACAAACACTTCCAGCCCCAGTGCCAGCACCGCCAGCAGGCCGACGGCCGCCGCCCCGCGGAACTTTGCCAGGCGGTGCCGCAGCCGGAAACCGCCTGCCACGGCGCAGGCCCACAGCACCATGCCGGTGATGCCCGCCGCCCGGAATGCGTCAAAATCCACCGTAAGGCCCGGTTTAGAGTAGATGCAGCAAGCCCAGATCCAGACCGCCGCAGCCAGCCCCGGGCCGCGCAGAAGATCGCCTCGGCCCATACGCCGCCCTTCCAGGCGGGCAGGCACCCAGGCGGACAGTGCTGCGATGAGCAGCGTGAGAAAAATCGTGAGAATGAGCATAGATCGCTCCCCTATGTGTGGTTTCGGCAGCGGACACAAGGCCGTCCGCCGTTCCGATTATACCCCATTGCGCAGGGCGTTGTACAGCTTTTCCGCTTTGGCGTGGCTGATGCCCTTCACTTCCTCCAGATCGGAGATGCTGGCCGCCTTCACTGCGGCCACTGTCTTGAAGTGGGCCAGCAGAGCCGCGCTGGTCTTCTCCCCCACGCCGGGCAGGGCTGTCAGCGTGGCCGCATAGGAGCGTTTTTTCATGGCCCGCTTGCGGTAGTCGTTGGCGTAACGGTGGGTCTCGTCCTGGATGTTGGTGACAAAGGTGAAGATGTTGCGGTTGCGGTTGATGGCAATCTCCCCGCCCGCATCATCCACAATGGCGCGGGTGCGGTGATGGTCGTCCTTGACCATGCCGAAGGTGGGCACATGCTCGAAGGCAGTCCCCTTCAGCGCCTGCTTGACAGCCCCCACCTGGCCCCGGCCGCCGTCGATGAGCAGCAGATCGGGCAGAGTGGCAAACTGGTTCTGGGGACCGTCCGGCTTTTCGCCCCGCCGGGCCGCCTCATATTCCGCCGCCCGCCGGGAAAGGGTCTCGGCCAGCGAGGCATAGTCGTCGGTGCCGGCCACCGTCTTCATCTTGAAGCGGCGGTACCCCGAACGATGGGGTTTGCCGTCCTTGAAGACCACCATGCCGCAGACGCTGGAACCGTCGCCCCAGTTGGAGATATCGTAGCTCTCGATGACCCGGGGCGGGGCCTTGAGGCCCAGCATCTGGGCGGCTTCCTCCAGCAGTTTTTCCTCCCGGGTATAGCGGCCGCTCTCCCGGCCCAGGCGTTCCACCGCGTTGGTGTACGCCATGGTGACCAGCTTGGCCACGTCGCCCCGCTGGGGCACATACAGTTCCACCTTACTGCCCCGGGTCTGGTTCAGCGCCTCGTTCAGCGCTTCCCCGTCGGGGGGCAGTTTGTCCACCGCGATGATCTTGGGGACGGTCTCCCCGTCCAGATAGTACTGGGGCAGGAACTCCTCCCGCACCCGCTCGATGTCGGTGGTGTCGTGGAAGACAAACTCCCGCTTGTCGGTCAGGCGGCCGTCCCGGTAGCGCAGCACCGCCGCGCACACCGCCCGCGTGGTGCCGGCCAGGGCGATGACATCCATCTCGGTGTCGGCGTCCATGACCACCTTCTGGCCGGCCGAAACCCTTTCAATGGCCTGGATCTGATCCCGCAGCAGCGCCGCCGTCTCAAAATCCAGCCGCTCCGAGGCCGCTTCCATCTTTTCCCGCAGTTGCTTGACGATGTCCTTCTTGCCGTATCGGATCATCCGCAGTGCGCCCTGCACCGCCTCGTTGTAGGCTTCACAGCTGATCTTGCCGCTGCACACCGCCATGCACTTGCCGATGTGGGCGTTCAGGCAGGGGCGCCCCTTGCCGAAGTCCCGGGGAAATTCCCGGTTGCACCGGGGCAGCAGAAAACAGTCCTGGGCCATCTCCACCATCTCCCGCACCGCGAAGGAGGAGGTGAACGGGCCGATATAGTCGGCATCGTCGTCGTCCTTCTGCAGCGCCGCCGAGATCCGCGGCCAGGGGCCTTTGGTCACCTTCACATAGCTGTAGCCCTTGTCATCCTTGAGCAGGATGTTGTACTTCGGGGTGTGGGCCTTGATCTGGCTGGCTTCCAGCACCAGCGCCTCAAACTCGCTCTGACAGACGATCACATCGAAGGTGAAGGCGTGGGCGATCATCTGGGTGACCTTGGCGTCGTGGGGCACCCCCTCCCGGAAATACTGCGACACCCGGGTCTTCAGCCGCTTGGCCTTGCCGATATAGATGATGGTATCGCTTTTGTCCCGGATAATGTATACTCCCGGCAGCAGCGGCAGCATACAGGCCTTGCGGTAGAGTTCAGCTTTTGTCATGAGTCACCTTTACAAAACAGCAGAAAATAAAAAAGCGGCGGGTCGCCCCGCCGTTACAGTTGTGAGAAGAATTACTCGGCAAAGCCGGAGCTGACCAGCTTGACCAGACCGTCGACCGCAGCCTGCTCGTCGGCGCCATCGGCAATGATGCGAATGGTCGTGCCGCCCACGATGCCCAGGCTCAGGACACCGAGAAGGCTCTTGGCGTTGACACGGCGCTCTTCCTTCTCGACCCAGATGGAAGACTTGTACTCGTTCGCTTTCTGGATGAAGAAGGTAGCCGGACGGGCGTGCAGACCAACCTGATTCTCAACGGTAACTTCTTTCACGTACATAGTTATTCTCTCCTACTTTTGAAAATAATATGCCCCTGCGTTTCTACCGTGGGCGCTTGTCGTCAGGCGGTCCTTGCGCGTGATACGCCGCCTTGATTGTTTCTATTTTATCCTATTTCGTCGATTTTGTACAGTAGATTTTTTCAATTTTGGCAGGATTCTGTAATTCCTCCAAATCTCAGCTTTTGGCTTTGTGCATTATTACCAGTTTATTTTCAACATCATTGTAGATTGACGACAAAACTTTATTTTATTGTCCCTCATACCGAAGTTTTACTTCCTGGCAATACACGGCGGCCGTCGGATCGGCGGCGGGGTCATAGACCGCCGCCACCCCCGCCGGACGCCAGCCCATCCGCCGGTAGAGCGCCAGTGCGCGGGTGTTGGTATCCAGCACGGTCAGGGTGGGGTGAGCGTGCTCCGCCAGCTTTTTGCGGGCGAAATCCAGCATTTTGCTGCCGATCCCCTTGCCCCGGGACAACTCCGCCACAAACAGGTGGCTGATCTCCCCCGTTTTGTGGCAGACCCCCACCATGCCGTCCGCTTCCTTCTTGGTGGTGTGCAGGTAAAACGCCCAGCCGTTCTGCCGTTCAGTCTGCAGTTCCTCCCGGCAGTGTTCCGGCGTCAGGGTATCCAGATAGAGCGGCGTGCACACCGCCTTGCAGACGGTATACCGCCCCTCCGCAAACAGACGGGCCGCCATCGTCCACTG
>ERZ1090865.735-NODE-735-length-17960-cov-6.823736_pt1 | contig 17960 bp, 14 predicted proteins | sample MGYA00478478_ERZ1090865 | MGnify/ENA primary metagenome ERZ1090865 (study PRJEB33644, sample SAMEA5815715) | chicken gut metagenome | biome: Chicken; feature: Gastrointestinal Tract; material: Caecum | place: Ireland | collected 2019-01-01 | study: A study of the... | reverse complement strand
CCGCGGACGGGGATGGAACCCCGCCCCTACGGATTGATAAAATCCCCCGGTCGGGTAAAAAGGCAAGTCTTTTGCAAACTATCTACCCGAAAGTAAAATTTCGCCCGCCTTTTTAAAGGCGGTGAAATCCAAAGGTGAAACCTTTGGTCGCCCTGCGCACAGGGCGAAATTCTTTTTCTTAAGAAGGCGCAGGAGGGGAGGCAAAACAGTCCGGCGGACTGTTTTGGCGTGGGGAACCCTCGCCGGAGGTTCCCCTGCGCGCGCCGAAATATTTTCTTTTCCCGGCTTTTGAGGGATAAAGCGCTATTACACAAAAAAACAAGGCAGAGTTTTTACACTCTGCCTTGCTTGTGTTTTGTTAATAAACCCGTGCGTCACACAGATGGATTATCAACGATTAGCCAATGGGCATCCAGCCCTGGTCGCCGCCCTCAACAGGGCCGGGACCAACGGAAATCGTGATAATATCTTCAACATCATAGAGTGAAACATCGAAATCGGGTGTTGTATACACTTGTTTCATCTAAAGTGCTCTCCTTTCAAATTATAACATTGGTGCATCACCAAACAATTACTGCATCATCATCATCGGTTACCGGATGTTCAGAAACATTGATTGTTACTGTGTCCACTTGTTCAAATGCTGTAAACTCAAAATCAGGCGCAGCATATTGTTTGCGTTGCGTTTTCATTTCACAAAAGTCTCCGTATTAGCCAGCAATAAACCCAGCGTACTGAGAAACGATGTCGTCATAATTTGAATTGAGATCAGCATCAAAGGAAGTGTCGTAGAATGCATACTGGTCAGTATCATACTGAACAAATGCAATGTAGGTAACATCCTTGACATTTTCACGCGCTGTGAAGTCGATGCGAGCACCGAAGTTCGCGGGCTGGCCGTCTACCTTCTGGATGTAGTCGGTCTTTGCAGCCTGATAGTCGGCAGCAGAACCGCCCATTGCGACAGATTTCGCGGTTTCCATATCAAACGCGCCGTCGCCCTTGTAAGCTACGAAACCAACAGAGTTAATGTTGGAGCCGTCGCCGTTGAAGTAAGTGTTCCAGTCATCTTCAGAGATGGAGGAAATAACACGGAACTGGAACGGAGCAGCTGCGTAATCAACAGCCGTCTTCTCTTCGTTCAGCGTCATCTTAACTTCAGCCTGAGTCTTGGTAACTGCAGGACCTGCTTCGCCAACCTTAACAATGGCGTTGGTGTAAGTCACCTGCTCGGGAGCAATGGATTTGAAGTTTTTACCTACCAAATCGGACTCAACTGCGTCTTCAGTGTTGTAAGTACCAGTCAAACGATAAAGCTGTTTTGCATTAAAGCCAACTTCATAGTTGCCGGGCTGAACACCGTCTTTCAATCTCATGTACCAAGAAAGAACCATCTGTCTGCCAGACACGGGGGAATTGTACCCATTCAGAGTACCACCCGAAAGTGCCATATAGCTGTCAGTAAAGTCAATCATCCAAGTGGAATACAGACCTGTGTAACCAGCTTCTGTAAGCTCAGCGCCCATGTTGGTGTTAGATACCTTCGCCAAAGTAGGAGCGGTGCCATCGCCAGGCATCAAAACATATCCGCCATCGGACCCGCCGTAATCCCAGTTACCGCCGCCATAAGTTGCATAGGCATCGCTGGCTTGATACATGATGTTATTGGTATCGTTTTTGTCAATGCACATGTTAGCGATGAACGCACTCTGATCAGCAAAGTTTGTCGCTCTCAACATCTGCCATACTGCATTGTCCCATGTAATGTTCAACTGGTAAGTAGAAAGCGATAAAGTCGAATCCAAATACACGCTGAACTTGTAATAGTCATATCCACCTGAAGTTTGCCCTTGATATTCTGCAACCACATCGGCTTTAATCACCGGTTCGGCAGCAGAGGTGGGCAAAACCATCGCGGAAAGCGCCAACATGAGAACCAAAGCAACACTAATGATTTTTTTTGCACATTTCATTGCTTTTCTCAGTCTCCTTTAACTAATAATTTTACGCTGCATAGGGGTTTACGGGCAGTGCATTTGCTACACTGTCAGCAACATATTGCATGATCGGCAGGGTGTCAGATGCGTCAACCGCAGAAGATGCATCAATATCTGCCGCAAACAACTGTACATCAGACAGAGAATTTGCAACACTATCTGCTACATATTGCATAATCGGCAGAGTGTCAGATGCATCTACCGCACCAGTGCCGTCTACATCGCCGAAGATAATCAGCGTGTAAGTATCAACAACAGAACCGTCAGCACTCTTCAGCTGAAGTTGTGCACCAGTACCGTTTGTTGCACCCGCCTCATTTGCAACCATTTCAATGGAACCACCGTTGGTAGCTTCAAAATATGCAGTTGCTTCGTCGCCGGCTTTCACGCCGTAAACGTATTTTCTTGCTTCGTCAATATAACCGGTTGTGTCTTCGGTAACAACCAGTTCGGGGGCAGCTGCACTGCCGATAGTAACCGCCGTATTGGTCAGAGAGAATTCCTGGCCGACAGCCGTTACGGTTGCGGTGTTGACATCTGCAGTAGAATAGGCGCCCAAATACAGCTTGCCGCCGATATTGGTAGCCGTCTTCTGGTCTTCCGCTTTGGTCGCAATCGGAGACGCCTGGGCGTTCGCTTTTGCGGTCAGCTGGAAGGTAAACAAAGTCGTGTTGTTCAGCTGTTGCGCTGTGCCGCCGGCTTTCGGGATGAAAGCGACCATGACACAACCAGCTTCTGTTGTGTTGATTGCAGTATCTGTATAGCCAGCGCCGTAAAGGTCGGTGCTGGGGGTAACAGAATCGGGGACGAGGTCAAACGCCGCCGCGTCGTAATAAACCGGAACCGAAGTCGCTGCTGCATAATAATCCGTTGTAGCAGCAACAGTCACGGTAACGGTCGCCCCGACTTCGACTTGCGTCTCACTCGCGGAAACTGCGATTGTCGCGTTTTGATCCGCCGCAAAAGCGCCGAACGCAAACAATCCCGCAATCATAACAACAGCCAAAACGACGCTAATCGCTTTTTTTGCTTTTGTCATAATTTTTCCTCCTTATATTCTTCCCATATAATATACCTGCAAAACGGAAAAAAGTCAACAAGTAACTTTTATTTGGAAAAAACTTTCTGTTTGCAAAAATCGACAATCAGCTATCACTCTAACCGCCCTTTTTGCAAAAAAGTGGTGAAACAGAAGTTTTCCGCCGTTTATTTTGCATACTACATTTCGCAGAAAAGTCTGCGATGGAAATTCATGCGTGCCGCCGGCCGGAGAGACCGGCGGCACATTTGTTATTGGGATTTTTCAGAACTTTTGCTTTGGTTATCTAACCTGGTCGATGGTAGCAGTGCCCGCGATAGCGTCTTTCACAAGCGTGTAGTCCGCCACAGCGACCTGTGCATCGGCGTTGGTGTCAGCCGCGAGGCCGTAAGCACCGGTAAGCGCCTGGACATCAGCCAAGCCAAGGTCAAGAACCGCCGCGTCGAACGCGTCAACCGCGCCGTCGCCGTTCACATCACCGTAAATAACCACGGTGTAGGTAGCAACCGTCTGGCCGCCGAGTTCAGCAACGTTTGCTTTAACCGTTGCGCCGGTGCCGTAATAGCCGGCAGCGGAAGCAACGCTTTCAAGCGTTACGTTGTAGCCTTCGGGAGCAGCAGCTTTGACGAGCGCAAGCAGGTCTTCGCCGGAAGCGATGGTTGCAGGAGTAAGACCATCAATGATGAGTTCAGTCTGCTCAACGTTGGTGCTGTTATCCGGGACGTCTTCGTCCGGAACAACCTGGATTGCGCAGGTGAACTGGTTGATAGCATCCTGGAGCGTCGCGACCTGAGAAGCAAGTTCAGCGTCGGTCGTGGAGCTCATAACGCGATCCGAAGCCACATAGGCTTTTGCGGAATTCACGTAGAGGTTCTGGATGTCGCCGTTTTCGTCTTCATATTCATAGCCGAGTGCGGCAACAAGGTTTGCCCAAGCGTCAGCAGCTTCGCCTTCCTTCACAGTGTAAAGGTCGGTGTTCTGGAACATAACGTCTGCCTGAGCGATTAAGGATTCAAGCTGCATGTAAGCGCCGTTGTCTTTCGCGGAATCTTCTTTCGCCATCAACTGATTCTGTGTGATCATCAGGTTGTATTTCGCGTTAAAGACTTCAGACTGCAATGCATCGGGTGCGCTGTTGACTTCGTTTGCAGTTGCAAGCGCTGCACTGTAAGCCGCCCAGGAATCTGTGGAGTAGTTGCCTTCCACATAGCCCTGTGCGTTAGCAGCAGCAATTTCTTTTGCAAGGAACTGCTTTTCGGTAGTCTTTGCCACCAAGAACTGTTTGTAGTAACCAAGCAAAGCTGCCTGATTTGCATTGTCCAAAGCGGTATAAGTCGGATATACATACTCTGCCAAAGCAGCTTTATAAGCATCCTTATCAGCTTCGGACGGCTGAACCAAGGTCTTTTCGATAGCATCTTTCAAAGTGCTATTAGCTGCTGCCGCAGAAATTTCAAGGATTTCTGCTTCAGAAAGGTCGCATCCTTCAATATAGGCATCCGGAGCCTCGGGAGCAGTGTACTCTTGAATTCTATTTCTTGTAGCAGTTCTTTCGTCCTGATACTCAAAATATTCATGAAGTCTGTAATCCTGATAGTTAATTTCTTTATCAAGATTTTCAGCCTGTGCAAGAGCTTCTTCCAAAACATCAACTGTTGCTGCGGTCGTGGACTTCTTGAGCAGGTTTTCAACTGCTGTTTCAAGCTGTTCTACCGCTGCATCCAAGTTTTGCTGGGTGTAAACAGAAGAGAAGCTGGAGGTCATCATAGGAGCTTTCAAATAGTACGCCGCATTCTGCATCGCAGCAAGATATGCACTCCACTCCGCATCGGCGGATTCATCAAAGTAAACTCTCTGATAACCAGCATCTACTGTCGAATCAAACAAGGCCTGCAATTCACCAGTATTAGCATACCACAGGCGATCAAAGTTGACATTGAATTTACCGTCCGGGTTAAAGATGAATGTAGACTGTGCGTAGAAATTACCCAAAGCAATGCTGTCGCCCGACTGCAAGCCAGAGAGATCAGCACCAGTGTATGCTGCGGGTTTGATAACAACGACAGACTGTTTGTCAACGCCAGTGAATCGAGCGCCAGTGTCGCGGACATAGGTGCCATCGAAGCCGGTATAGCTACCGTTCTTGCCGCCGCTTCCGCCCAAGCTGGATGTACCTGTGAAGGTAACAGACAAGTTGTTAATAGTGTTCGGGATACTCTCAATAGAAGTAACAACCGGATTCAACGGTGAACCGTTAACTGAAGTTTCAGCGCCTGAACCTGTGAATGTACCATTCATGTCGGAAAGCTGTGCTGTCGCATAGTTAAACTCATAAACGGACTGTTGTGTACCAAGTGTGGTACCGTCTTTAAAGGTGTAGTGGTACTGCACTTCAACTGTAACAGCACCTTCGCCAGAAGCCGTGAAGGCATAGCTTGCAGATGCGCCCGGAGCGACTGTTTGATTCCCTGAGAAAGACACGGAACCATTTGTTGCAACGATATTATCAATTACAATGTTATAAGGCTGGTCATAAGACCCATCTGAGCGCTTCAACAGCATGCCGGAAGAAAGGTTGGTAATCTTAACGGTCTCAGCCGCACCCATATAAATGTAATCATATCCGTTTGCATTTGTAAACGAGATATCAGGTGCTGCTAATTTCTGTGCATCTGTCGTCCAACCAACGAAGAAGTTCAACAGCGGCATTACACCATCAAGGAGACCATTCTGGTACGCTGTAAAGAGCTTCGCCAAAAGATTTTCAGCAAAGTTAGCAATGTTTGTCTGGTTAAACACGCTGTCAATGCTTGTAATCACGGAAGAATCTAACAAGTCGCCACCAGCTGTTTTCTTGAGAAGCCCATTCAGAAGATCGCGAACGACCTGAACAACGGCAGTAAATGTGCCGGTGGTTCTCAAGACACTGTTTTCGGGAATGTTAAACATATTGACCGGTTTAACGATGTCCAAATTCAGCAAAGAAACAACAAAGTTGTCTCTCAAAGCAGTCTCAAGCCAAGTCTTGCCATCAGCAGGTGTAACATTAAGAATCTGCTCAACCGGAAGCAAGCTGCGGATGATTGCGTCAAGCTTCACCCACGGATCCTGTGCGGTTGCAAGGTCGATGGTGAAGGAACTGGTATCAACAAAGTTCTCCATCTTCCAAGTCCACTCATAGTCATTGCAAAGAGCCCAGTCAACGACCCAGTCAATCGTCTCTTCCCACTTCTGCGGGTTAGCTTCGAACTCGCCGAGTTCATAAGTTTTGGATGCAGCAAATTTATAGCCGACATCCGTATCCTCGCCGAGGTCAGCAAGGTTTTTCAGATAAGACATACCAATGTCCACACCGATGGTCAGGCAGACATCAAGCCAGTAGTCGTTGTCTTTGCCAGCCACGAAGGTCTTGGTGTTGTAATCTGAATAAATCAGAGCATCATAGTTATAGGTCGGGACAAACTGTGTTGCAAGCTCACGAAGAACTGCAGCCAACAGAGCGCCGACATTCTGGCCTTTCAGATTTTCAGCAGACGGAAGAACCAACTGCGGCATAAGCAGTTCAATCAGTTTCGCAGCAATACCGCAAACGATTTCCTGATTGCTGGAGTCTTCGCTCATCATCAGCTGATAATAACCGTTGTTATAGTCTTCGCCGAAAATGGATTCGGGGCTGTAGCTAACAACATAGCGAGCAGCTTTCTTCGCATTTTCAAGAAGGTTGGAGTTATCACCGTCAACCCAAGCAATTGCAGAAACAACATCCGGGGTGAAAACGGTTTCAATTACCTTACCGAAGAAATCATTTGCAGCCTGCAGAACGGTGGTATAACCAGCCGCAGAAGCAGTCTTGCCGTCAGCTGCTGCAGGAATGAACTCATCGATGAAATCATCTGTGATCTTATAATCCCAGTTGATGATATCAAAATAAGGATTGGTGTTGGAAAGATCAGAAGAATAAATCTGATCCTGGAAGCGATAATAGTGGTTACCGTTGATTACTGCGTAATCAGACCACTCCCAAAGGTATTCGCCCTGTTCCTGGGTGAAGAAAGCGTTGCCGGAATCCGGAAGTGCTGTAACTTCTTCGCTGCCGACTTCGCCGACATATGTAAAGGAAGCACCGAACCATTGTGCAAGAGCTTTCTTAACAGAACCGTTCAGAACGACAGGCGCCATTTCCTGGAATACATACGGTGCAAACTTGTAAAGCAGAGTAGCTGCAGAATCTGTCTCAAGATCCAAAGTTGCACTGCCAGTGCTCAGAGCGTTTGCGAAAGACGGAAGCCAGTAGCTGTCGTTCTCATAATACTTCAGATTGTCGCCTTCAGCAGTTTTGAACACATATTCACCGCTGCCGACCGGCTCTTCGGTCTTATAGTATTTCGCTTCTTCAGCCGTGTATTCATAAGTTACGGGATCCAGCACATAGAAGGTGTAATACTCACCGGTTGAATCCTGACCCTTTTCATACGCGTAACGCAAATAATCGTCCTGTGTGGGAAGCGTGTGGTTGCTGATGCATACGCCTTCAGCATTCTCTTTATAAGAAGTGTTGCTTTGAGGCTTTGTGAACAAAGACTTAACGAAGCTGTTCAAAACCGTCTGCACACCGCCGTTGCCCTGCGTGCTCGCCAAAGCACCCATCTGCGTCAGGTCGTCGTCTTTTCTTTCAAGCAGCGGGAAGATGAGGCCTTTGATCAGGCCGGGTATATCGCCGATATAGCCGCTAACAGCACTAAGATCGACAAAGCTGTTTGCAACGCCGAGATCCAGCTTGCCGGTGCGAAGAACATTACCGACAACACCTGCATTGTTTTTCAGAACCTCAAGCAGTTCATAAATAATCGTCAGCTGCTCGGTGTTTTCACGCGTCATGCCAGACTGCCAGCTTTTCAAATTAACATCACCGATAATACCGACCATCCATTTCAAACCGGAAATCAAGCCATTGTTCAAAATAGATTGCACATTGTCTACCGTTCCGCACAATGCGTTAACCGAAGACAGGTTGATGTTCAGTGTGCCCAAAATGCTCAAGTCGATAGGAGCCATCACAATGTTGGCATCGCCAAGCACCTGGTCAAGATAGTCGAACAGAATGGACACGCGTTCTTCTGTTGAAAGTCTCGAGACAGTGCCATATGGGCTATACGCGCCCATGCTTTCAAGAGCTTCAGCAGTTTTATATTCTGTCTTTGCCGCAGAAGCCAGCACAGTCATGCTTGAGAAAAGCATCACAATTGCCAAGATGACGCTCAACAATTTTGTTGACTTTTTCATGTTTTGTTTTCCTCCTATTTGAAATTTGCATTGTACATACAATGCATCCGTTCCGCCTTCTCTTTGCCGGCGCGGGACCGGAACCGGCATTGTTGGGAGCCCGATTGCTTCCTCCTCTGACCAACCGTTACTTTTTGCAACGGAAGGACTGGCAAAAGCGCTCGTCTTTACTCGGAGGCCCTCCACCTAAACTCCGCTTTCTTTGCAAAGTCGGCGGAAGACAGATGATACACACCCGAGCGTAAACCTTAGGATGTGTATCAAAATGGGTTGGAACTCGTCCCCCGCGTTTTTTAGGGGACAGTTGCCTCTTAAAAAAGAAGACAATTCGCCCCAATACACCATTCCTATGGTTAGGAAAATTATAGAATTTTTATAAAAAAAAGTCAACAGATTATTCATGGTTTTTTCTCGTTTTTATGATTTCAACAAATAAATTTGTGTTTTTTGGGCAAGTTATGCAAAGAAATTTGGCGATTTTGTTCTAAAGTTATGAATAAATTATGAACTTAGATGAGGCCGGATTTTTCGCCTCTATTTTTCTTTTTTGGCATATAAAACCACTGTTTTTTCGCCATACAACATCTTGTTTTTTATTAAAATTCCAACCGCAAAATATAGAAAACGGCAGACAGCTTCAACGCTGCCTGCCGTTAAAACATTATAACACAGAGCCATTATTTGGCTTCGGTTTCCTTGGGAAGATCTTTCATAATTAAATTCGCGTCAATAATAGCTGAAATATCATAAGAGGTGTCCTGCTTGCCATCGCCGCAAATATAATCAATTTTAAATACATGCCCCTGATAAATATAATAGAATATCTGCGAATAGAAAAGCTGGGTGCCGTCGCTTTGTGTAAGAGAAAATGTCATAATTCTGCAGTCCAGCGACTGTTGGGTTAATGTTTTTTCAGCATATTCAAAAGAAGCTGTGCTGTTTTCGTAAGCCTTTTCCATCTGCTGCGCAACTTCCTGAGCCTGCTGCTTTTTCTCGGCAAAAATGCTGTCAATGGTAGCCATGGCCGGAGCAGCGCCAAGATCTGTAATCTGCACATAGCTCTTGTCGTTTCCTTCTTTGAAAGCGCGGTTCATTTCATCAATGGTCCAGCCGTCCGGATAAGTAATCTTATATTCCGGCGTTTCCAGTGTGGTGCCAGAAGAGATTCTGTCCGGGAAAGTCACCGCGTTAGTCTGCGGCTCTCCGTTTGCGTCCTCCACATATTTTCCGTTTTCATCGGTCACATATACAACAAGCTCGCCATTATCATTAACAACCGTGTTTCCCTCTTCATCGGTCACAAGCGGATACTCATAGCCCTCTTTCGTGACAATGGTCGGTCCTTTGCCGCAGGCGACAAACAAAAGCGTCAGCGCCAAAACAAGCGCCGCAACAGCGATAATCTTTTTTTGCATTTGGATTCCTCCGTTCGCCGGCTATACCGGCAGGTTTTCGGTAGCGCGTTAAGCAGTTATAAAAATTATAGAGTTTTTGCAGAAAAAAGTCAATCTATAATCCCGAATTTGTCCCGCGCGCCGCCGATAAAAAATCACCGCTTGCCGAAACCGGTAAGCGGTGAGAAAAATTGCATTGTTTTTGCGGTTTAATACGCTTTGCCCCAATAGAGCATTTTGTCGGCAGGCTTGCCGCAGCAAACGCAGGTGTCCGCAATATGCTCCTGCTCAAAGGGAATGCAGCGCGAGGACACGCCGGCATATTCCTTGAGCTTTTCTTCACATTCGCGGCTGCCGCACCACATGGCTTTGATAAAGCCGGGCTTGTTGTCGGCAATGTCTTTGAGTTCGTCGAGCGTTTTCGCGGTATAGGTCATGTTCGCTCTGCGCGCAAGCGCCGCTTGGAACAGACCGTCTTGCACGGTGTCGAGCAGTTTCGGGATTTCAGTTTCGAGGTCGTCGAGCGACACGAAATATTTTTCGCGGTTGTCGCGGCGGACCAATACGCACTGATTTTTCTCGATGTCTTTCGGACCGATTTCCAGACGCAGCGGCACGCCCTTCATTTCATATTCGGCAAATTTCCAACCGGGAGAATTGTCGCTGGTGTCGATTTTCACGCGGCAGAATTTACCGATTCGGTCGGTGAGTTCCTGCGCCTTCTCCAAAACGCCCGGTTTGTGCGCGGCGACCGGAATGACGACGACCTGAATCGGTGCAACTTTCGGCGGCAGAACAAGACCGTTGTTGTCGCCGTGGGTCATGATAATAGCGCCGATAAGCCGCGTGGTGCAGCCCCAGGAGGTCTGGAAAGGATATTTCAGCTTGTTGTCTTTATCGGTAAACTGAATGTCGAACGCGCGCGCAAAACCGTCGCCGAAATAGTGGGAGGTTCCGCTTTGGAGCGCCTTGCCGTCATGCATCAGCGCTTCAATCGTGTAAGTGTCTTCCGCACCGGCGAAACGCTCTTTTTCGGTTTTTACACCTTTGACGACCGGCATTGCAAGATAGTTTTCACAGAAATCCGCATACACGTTGAGCATGCGGATTGTCTCTTCGCGCGCTTCCTCGGCGGTGGCGTGGATGGTGTGCCCCTCCTGCCACAAAAATTCGCGGGAACGCAAAAACGGACGGGTGGTCTTTTCCCAGCGCACCACGGAAACCCACTGATTGTAAAGCTTCGGCAAATCGCGGTAAGAATGCACGATTGCTTTATAGTGTTCACAGAACAGGGTTTCGGAGGTCGGGCGCACGCAAAGGCGTTCTTCGAGCTTTTCATTGCCGCCGTAGGTGACCCAGGCGACCTCGGGCGCGAAACCCTCAACGTGGTCTTTTTCTTTATTGAGCAGGCTTTCCGGAATAAACATCGGCATGCAGACATTTTCATGTCCGAGCGCCTTAAACTCCCGGTCGAGCTCTTTCTGAATATTTTCCCAAATGGCATAGCCGTAGGGGCGGATGACCATACAGCCTTTTACGCTGGTGTATTCGATAAGCTCCGCCTTTTTCACAACGTCGGTATACCATTTTGCGAAATCTTCCTCCATCGAGGTGATTTCTTCAACCATTTTTTTCTGTTGTGCCATGTTTTACTTCCTTCACTTTTCCACTGTTTCCCCGGGAAAACCCGGAAAGGCTCAGTGTTCTTCGATATATTTCACGATGTCGCCGACGGTTTTAATGTTGCGGACTTCCTCTTCGGGGACTTCAATCTGGAATTCGTCTTCGAACGACATAACCAAATCCACAAGGTCCAGGCTGTCGGCGTCCAGGTCTTCTTTGAGCAGGGTGTTTTCGGTTACCTGATCCGGCTCCAAATCAAACTGTTCGCAAATGATATCTCTAACTTTTTCAAAAATCATAAGGGTACCTCCTTAACGGTCGCAATCACATATACTACAATATTGTATGAAATTATTTTCCTTTGTCAATATCCTTTTCAAAATTCCCCGCAAAATTGTTGCAGCGGCGAAAGGTCCAAGCCCTCTGCGTCCGACAGCCACGCAAGCAGCGTCCGCGCGATTTTTAAAAGTCCGCCGGAAATATCGCAGGCAAAATTGATCGGAATCACCGGGTCGTGGACGCTCAAGCGGAAAATGAAAAAGCCTTTTATGTCTTCGGCGTCGAAAATGATTTTGGCGCCTTCATAGCTGTCGGTTGCTATGCGGACATCTTTTTCCCCGCTTGCCTTTTCTTCGACGAACTGGATTAAGCGTTCCCCGCGTGCGTGAAAATCCGGGTCGGTGATTGTAAGGCGGATTTCCGCTTCTTCGGCAGGCGCGCACAGGTCGGCGATTAAGTCGGAAAGCGTTTTGCCCTCGCGCTTTAAAAGGCAAAGCTTAATAATAATGCGCGTGACAAGATAGGCGCCGTCGTCCAGATAATAATTTTCGCGAAACGCCGCGTGGCCGGAGGTTTCAATCGCAAGGGGCGTGTTCTCCCCGAGGGATTGCCGGCGTTCGGCTTCGTCTATGACATTTTTATAGCCGCGTTTAAAGCGGATATGGTGCCCGCCGAGCGTCTGCTCGATAAAATCGGTAAGCCCTGCCCAGGTCACGGAATCCGTCACCACATAGCCGCCGGGGTTTTCTTCGAGCGCAATGGAGGCCGCCACGGCGACCAGCCGGTTGCGGTTGAGCTCTTCGCCGTCTGCGGTGACCGCGCCGCCGCGGTCCACATCGGTGTCAAAAATCACGCCGAGGTCCGCGTGCGCACGTAAAGTTGCCGCGCGAATACTATCCATTGCCTGTTTGTTTTCCGGGTTCGGAATATGGTTCGGGAACATGCCGTCCGGCTTTAAAAAGCAGCTGCCGGTTGTGTCCGCGCCGAGCGGAGAGAGCACCCGGTCGGCGTAAAAGCCGCCCACGCCGTTGCCGGCGTCCACCACGATTTTTAAGCCCTTTAACGGGCGGTCGTAATCGTCGGGGCTGTTTACCCCTTGGCAAATTAAGTCGCGCAGGTGCGCACAGTAGGTCGAAAGATAGTCAATCGGCGTTGCTTTGATTTCCCCGGAAAAGTCCGCCGGCGGTGTTTTTTCGGCGTCTTCCAAAATCGCCGTAATTTCCGCGCCGGAAAGCCCGCCTTCGGGGGTAAAGAATTTCAAGCCGTTTCTGTCCCACGGGTGGTGGCTTGCGGTAATCTGCACCGCACCGTCACAGTTTTCCGTCTGCGTTGTCATGAACATCGCGGGTGTCGAGCAAAGCCCGCAGTCCAAAATCTGCACGCCGGCGGCAGTCAGTTCCAAAAGCACCGCCCGGCGGATGCGTTCGGCGGAGACGCGGGAATCGTGCCCGACCGAAAGCAATAAAGACGAAGCCGGCTTGCCCTGTTTTTTCGCAAGGAAGCGGGCAAACGCGCCGGAAATGCGGCGGACCGCTTCGTCGGTCAAATCAATCTGCGCGGGATTTTCAGGGTTGACCGCCGTGCCGCGGACATCGGTTCCGCTTTTTAAGTGCAATAGATTCATATCTTCACTCCTTTTGAGGTGCAAAGGACATATGTATATGTGGCTTACAAGCCCTATCTAAAGAATATTCCAAACTGGTTAATACTTTTCGATAAGGATTACACTTTGCTATATAATTAATAAGCAAAATCTCACTTTCAGTAAAATCGTCTGTTTCCAAATCGGTAGTCCAATAAAACTTATCAATGCGGGCAAAAGTTTTTGCCAACTCTAAGGGGCAACCAAGATATTCCGAACTGATTTCAGCGGAAAGATAGCTTTTCCATTTTGGCATTGAATCTAATTTTTCTTTTATGTTTGACTGTGTAAAAAGTTTTTTCTTTCCTTCGCGCAGTGCTGGAAAAATCTCTGTTGTACCTACAAGTAGTATGTCAGTAGGAATACACAAAGCCTTAGAAAATTGATTAATTCGCTTTTCAGTAATTCCTTGTACTTTTGCACGATAAACTACACCAAAAGAAACATCCATGAGTACTGCTATATCAACCATACTTAACCCATAGATAAATTTCACAGCATCAAATATATTAATAGGAATATATTCCCCAGAAAAATAAGCATCGCATTGCTTGGAAAAGTCATCATAGAAAAGGCTACAATCATTAAATGCTTCTCTTAAGAACCGAGGCGCAGTCCTCTTTTCTTCGCAAAAAAAGTCTATATTTGCTCCCCATCCACTACAACATTTTGTACCATCAATTATTGGTTCACCATTTTTATAAAGATCACCATTGCCCGCGCAAATACCCTTGAAATTGTATTCGCAATTATTACACTCTTTTTTCAAAATTTCCCTCCAGACTGTTAGTCCCCTAACTTTTGCAAAGACAACTCTTCATTTTACTTTAGTTGATTCAAATTTTATCAACTAAAATAATGTTCATCTTTCAATGTGCTTTAACAATATAGTTGCAAAAGCTATTATAACAATCCTCTCCTTTGCAGTTCTTCTGCGGCGAGGGTCACCCCGACTTTGCCGCTGTGGAAATTAAGCCCGCCCTGTATCCAAACCGCATACGGTTCGCGAAGCGGCGCGTCGCCCGAAAGCTCAATTGATGAGCCGCCCGTAAACGCCCCGGCGGACATAATGACTTGGTTGTCATAGCCCGGCATATCCCAAGGCTCGGGCGTGACGTAAGAATCCACCGGCGCGCCTTTCTGCATGCCTTGGCAAAAAGCGATGAGCCGGTCGGCATTTTCAAGGCAAATCGCCTGAATAATATCGTGCCGCGTCTCTTCGACGGTCGGGGTTACTTGAAAGCCGAGTTGTGAAAACAGCGCGGCGGCATACACCGCGGTTTTCAGCGCTTCGCCCACGACGTGCGGCGCGTGGAAAAGCCCCATGTAAAGGCTTCGGTTCTGCCCCAACGTCGCGCCGACTTCTAAGCCCAGTCCCGGCGTCGTCAGGCGGCAGGCGCAAAGCTCCACAAGGTCCGCGCGGCCGGCTATGTATCCGCCCGAAGCGGCAATCCCGCCGCCGGCGTTTTTGATTAACGAACCGGCAATGAGGTCTGCGCCGACCTCGGTCGGTTCGCGTTTTTCGGTAAATTCCCCGTAGCAGTTATCAACCATCACCACCGCACGGGGGTTGACGCGGTGCACAATCTCGCACACGCGACCGATTTCGTCGACCGAAAGGCTGTGGCGCAACGAATAGCCGCGCGAACGTTGCAAATACACCATGCGCACATCCGGCTTTGCCGCCGCTTTCTCGATTGCGTCATAATCCAATTGGTCGTCGGCGGTCAAATCAATTTGACTGTAAGAAACGCCGAAATCCAAAAGCGTGCCTTTGCCTTTGCTTTTGCCGTGGTCGATGCCGATGGTCGAATGAATGGTATCGTAAGGCGTGCCGCTGACGCACAAAAGCGTGTCACCCGGCCGCAAAACGCCGTAAAGGCACACCGAAAGCGTGTGCGTCCCGCAGGAGAGCATCCCCGCGCGGATAATCGCCTTTTCTGCACCGAAAATATCGGCGCAAAGTTCGTCTAACTTTTCTCTGCCGCGGTCGTTGTAGCCGTAGCCGGTGGTCGTTCCGAAATCCGCTTCGTCCACACGGTTGCGAATAAACGCCGCAAGCACCTTTTGCTGGTTATATTCTGTGATTTCCTCAATCTGCCGGAAGGCGGGCTTTGCCTCTTTTAACGCTTTTTCGGAAGCGCTTTGCACCTTTTCCGACACTGAAAAAAATGTACTCATAGTTCTACAATTCCCAATTCCACCGAGCCTTGCCGCGCAAAACCCGATTTTTGATAAAACCGCTCTGTTTTCAAATCGTCACAAAGCAGAAAAATTTGATTGTCCGCCTGTTTCAAGTCGGCGCAAAGCCCGCGGACGCAATCTGAGCCGTAGCCCATTTTGCGGTAGTCGCGGTCAGTCGCCACGTCGCGGATATAGACATATTGCCCAAGCGTGTCGGCAATCGCCGCGGAAAGCAGAGAATTTTCAGCGGCGTAAACCGCCTTGACCGCCGTATAGCCGCCGAGCATGCCGCGGCTTGTACGCGAGAGCCACTCTTGAAACGCGCGTTCGCTGTATTTCCGAAACTGGGCACTGTCCCCCGCCGCTGCGCGTGCAGACTGCGTCAGCAAATCAAATACGGGACGAAGCGCGTTTGTATCGGTCACGCTGACCGCTGCTTTGCCCGGTTCGGGCGTTTCGGAAAGCACCATAAAGCTGTGGCGCGAAAACGGCGTGACGCCCAAGCGCGCGGTATAATCCGGCACGCAGTGAATCACAAGCCCGCCCAAATGCCGTAAAAACAGCGCGAGCTCTTCAAAATCGGCGTTTTCCCCGACGCTCACATACGCCTTGGTCTGGTCTTTCTGCACGACCAGCGCCGTGACCTGTTCTTGTTCGTCGCTTTGCACCCACGCGCCGTCCACCGCGCACCAATCCAAAAGGGCAAACAGCGTAAACGCGGTCATCAAACTCTGCGGCAGGACGCCCAGTAACTGCTCGGCGGTTTGGGCGTTTATATTCTCAATCCGCCGGAGCATCGCAAAACGCCTCCGCCAAACGCTCAACCAGCGCCGCGACGCAGTCAATATCGGACTTTTTCGCCACGCACGCGGGAGAATGGATATAGCGGCAAGGGACGGACACCGCAAGGGTGCGCACCCCGCCGGCTGCCTTATGAATGGCAGACGCATCGTTGCCGCCGGCAATCATCGTCTTGGTTTGACAGGCGATTCCGTTTTCGCGCGCCAACTCGAACGCCTGTTTATAAAGCGCGCGGTCATAAACCGTGCCGCGGTCCATAAAGCCGACCACAGCGCCCGCGCCTAACTTACAAACCTGTTTGTAATTTGGCGTGTCGGGCAAATCCGCCGCCGTCGTGCTTTCAATTACTATCGCGTAATCGGGCGCAATCCGCGCTGCCGCCGCCGTCGCGCCGCGCGTACCGATTTCTTCCTGCACGGTAAAGCAGAACGTCATATCAAACGGCAAATCTTTTTTGAGCATTTCGAGCATAATCAGATTGCCCACGCGGTCGTCGAGCGCCTTGCTTTTTACAAAGCCGTCGCCGAATTCGACATATTCCGAATCAAAATAGGCGTTGTCGCCGAGTGAAACGAGCCGCTCCGCGTCTTTTTTATCCGCCGCGCCGATGTCAATCAACATATTTTCCGCTTCGGGGACGGTGTCTTTTTCGCCTTTTGTCAGCTGATGAATGGCTTTTCCGCCAATCACGCCCGGCAAAGCGGACGGGCCGACTTTCACGCGTTTGCCGAACAGCACGCGCGAATCAATCCCGCCGACCGGCGCAAATTTCAAATAGCCTTCGTCTGTAATATAAGTGATAATCAGCGCGACTTCATCCATATGCGACGCAAGCATCACACGGTTTTTCGGACGGCGTTTCCCTTTCTTTTTTACAATCAGGCTGCCTAAGGGGTCGACAAAATATTCGACCTCTTTCGGCAAATATGCAATCAGATAGTCGCGCACGGCTTCTTCTCTCCCAGAGGTCGCGTTTAAAGCGCAAAGGTCTTTTAACATGCCGCTTCCTCCTTATGCAAAATATATTTCGCGAGCAAAAGCCCGGTGTTTTCGACGTCGGTTGTGTCGACAACCTCAACGCCGGTGTGCATATACCGAAGCGGAATGGACAAAAGCCCGCTGCGCATACCACCCGCCTGGGGCGTCATGACGTCCACGTTTGTCCCCGTCGAGCCGCTCATGATTTCGCGCTGGCTGGGGATTTGATTTTCCATCGCGACCTCTTCGAGCTGTTCGCTGATTTCGCGCGTCAAAGCCGGCGCAAAACCGATCATCGGTCCTTTGCCGAGCACGCCGCAATCCTCGTGTTTCGCGTCCGGGGTATAGGCGAAGCTCACGTCCACCGCAATGCATTCTTCGGCGCCCGCGGCAAACGCTGCCGCTTTCGCGCCGCCCTCGGTCGTTTCCTCACGGGTAGAGAACACCACGGTCAAATCTGTTGTGCTGTTTGCATTTTTCAAAAATTCAAGCGCATACAAAAGCACCGCAAGCCCCGCGCGGTCATCGAGCGCCGGGGCACTCACCGCGCTGCCGAGCAATTCGCGGAAATGATGGCGCAGCAAAATCCGGTCGCCGGGGGTGACAAGCGCTTTCGCCTTTTCTTCAGAAAGCCCGATGTCCACCAAAAGCGACTCCGGCACCTTGCCTTTGTCCGCGTCGGAAAGCAAATGGGGCGGCGTGCTTGTAATCACGCCGAACAACGGTTCTTTGCCGTATAC
>ERZ1090865.720-NODE-720-length-18184-cov-5.669039_pt1 | contig 18184 bp, 20 predicted proteins | sample MGYA00478478_ERZ1090865 | MGnify/ENA primary metagenome ERZ1090865 (study PRJEB33644, sample SAMEA5815715) | chicken gut metagenome | biome: Chicken; feature: Gastrointestinal Tract; material: Caecum | place: Ireland | collected 2019-01-01 | study: A study of the... | reverse complement strand
CCGGTGAGCCTCCTACCTTACGGCGGTATTTACTTATAAATCGAAAGGTGGTGTTGCAGGATGGCAAAATTGAGAGATAAGCAGCGGCGTTTTGTTGATGAATACCTGATTGACCTGAATGCAACACAGGCTGCAATTAGAGCAGGTTATTCAGTAAAAACGGCGAATGAACAAGGAAGCCGTCTGTTAGCAAATGTTAGTGTTCAGACCGCTATTGCTGAGAAGATGGCAGAGAGATCACGCCGTACAGGAGTAAATCAGGACAGGGTTGTTCTGGAACTGGCGAAAATCGCATTTGTCAAACTGACAGATATCATTGATGAAAAGGGAAAAATCAAAGATACTGCAACAGAAGATGATCTTGCCTGTCTGGAAGGATACAAATACAAATATTCGGATACAGACACCGGATACAGTGTTGAAAGGGAAGTCAAACTTTCTTCAAAGATGAAAGCCCTTGAATTACTCGGTAAACATTTGGGTATGTGGAATGATAAGGTTGATCTGAATGTTGCGCTGCCGATTGTAATTACTGGCGGTGATCAGCTTGAAGACTAGGGGAATTTCTTCACAGTACGTTTTCGGGTATATGAAATACGTCCTATACCCGGAAGATTATAAGCCACAAATCAATAAAGGTAAGAAAGTTATCACTCTTCCTGAGGTTGTTGGTAAGGGGTACGGTACGTTCTGGAATTGGAAAGGACGATATCGGTCAGTCAAGGGATCAAGGGCAAGTAAGAAATCAAAGACAACAGCACTTTGGTTTATCACTAATATGATGCAGTATCATGATGCAAATACCCTTGTTGTCAGGAAGACTTACCGTACACTGAAAGACTCTTGCTTTACAGAATTGAAATGGGCTATTCACCGTCTTGGTGTTGATAGTTTCTGGGACATAAAAGAAAGTCCGCTTGAAATGACCTATAAACCAACAGGTCAGAAGATTTATTTCAGAGGACTTGACGATCCATTGAAGGTAACGTCTATCACAGTAGATCAGGGTGTCCTTTGTTGGATGTGGATTGAAGAAGCATATGAAATCAGTTCAGAAGATGATTTCAATATGCTTGATGAGTCAATCCGTGGTGCAGTTCCAGAAGGATCAGGATTATTCAAGCAGATCACACTGACGTTCAACCCGTGGAATGAACATCACTGGTTAAAACGGCGATTCTTTGATACCCCGGATGATGAAACACTTGCGCTGACAACCAACTATATGTGCAATGAATGGTTGGATGATGCTGACCGCAAAGTGTTTGAAACCATGAAGAAACAAAACCCCCGCCGTTATCGTGTTGCAGGACTCGGTGACTGGGGTATTGTGGATGGTCTGGTTTATGAAAATTGGAAGGAAGAAGCCTTTGAATTAATCAGTAAGGCAGACTTCCTTGAGCTGGATGAAGCAGAGCAGAAAGCAAAGAACTGTGTGTTCAAAGAAGATGTAAAATCTGCTTTTGGTTTGGACTTTGGTTATACGAATGATCCGGCAGCCCTGTTCTGTGGGTTCATTGATACGAAAAACAAAAAGCTGTATGTGTACGATGAAATGTATGCTGCCGGACTTTCTAATGAACGGATATTCAAAGAAGTTCAGTCTATGGGGTATGCAAAAGAACGTATTATTGCGGACTCTGCCGAACCAAAGAGTATAGATCAGTTAAAAGGTTTTGGTCTGAAAGTCAAAGGTGCTGAGAAGGGGAAGGACAGCATAAACCACGGTATTCAGTTTATTCAGGATTATGAGATTATCATACATCCACGGTGTGTAAACTTCCTGACTGAGATCAGCAATTATACGTGGGATAAGGACAGACTGGGGAATAAGCTGAATCGCCCCATTGACGACTTCAATCATCTGATGGATGCAATGCGCTATGCGCTTGAAAAATTCATTGTAAAAGGCAGCAGATGGATGTATTAGAAACAGAAAAGAAAGAGTTTCCCGGAAAATTTAGTATTTCCGGGATTTTATAATTTATGAGGAAATGAAAAGCATGAAAATTAGAATTCATAATGATACGTGGAAGGTAAAAATGGTGAATGCAGATGCAAAAAAAAAAAATGAACCCCGGTGACGGAAGGATTAATTTAGGTCTGACAGAGTACGCCAAAGGAAAAATTAATATAAGATGTGGGTTATCTTTGTCAGTAACAAGGTCTACAGTCATTCATGAACTGGTACACGCCTTTTTGTTCTCTTACGGTAACACCGTTGAAGGTGAAGAACAAATGTGTGATTTTTTTGGTACTCATGCTGACGATATTTTAACCCTGACAGATCAGATCATGGAAAGGGTGGTGAAATGCGGTGCTGACAACGGAAGAAATTAAAATGTTCATTGATGAAGACAGTGCATCAATGAAAAAAAAGTTCGCCCGGACAGGAGAACGATATTTTGACGGCGATCATGATATTTTACAGTATCGGGTGTTTTACTATAATGCGGATGGTCAGCTTGTAGAAGATAAAACCCGGTCAAATGTGAAAATACCACACCCGTTTTTCAAGGAATTGACAGAACAGGGTACACAGTACACGCTTTCCGGCTCTGAACCATTTATACTGTCGGATATTCCAGAATTGCAGAAAGAACTTGATGATAGGTTCAATAACAATGATGATTTTATAGACGAATTGTCAGAAGTGATCACAGACTGTCAGTCAAAGGGCTTTGCTTATATGTATGCCATGAAGGACAGCACAGATAAGATGAAATTCGTATGTGCTGACAGTATCGGTGTTGTGGAAGTAGAAGCCCGGTTTGCAGATGATGAAAAGGATCATGTGATTTACTGGTATGTGGATCGCATTGACAAGGAAGGTCACAGGATCAAAAAGATCATGGACTGGGATAATGAACAGGTTTATTACTATGTTCAGACAGATGAAGGTGAGATTGAACGTGATGTATCTGTAAAGATCAACCCACGTCCACATATTCTGTATCAGGTAGACGGTGATGATCGGACTTTTTATGACTCACTGGGATTTATCCCGTTTTTCAGATTGGACAACAATAAGAAGCAGTTTTCAAACCTGAGAGCGGTAAAAGCACTGATTGATGATTATGACCTGATGGCATCCAGTCTTTCCAACAATCTGATTGACTTTGATACTCCTATTCATGTGGTCAAGGGGTTTGAGGGTGACAATCTGGATGAATTGCAGCAGAATTTGAAGACAAAGAAGATTGTGGGTGTTGGTGATGAAGGTGGTCTTGAAGTCCATACGATAGACGTACCGTATGAAGCACGTCAGGCGAAGTTGGAACTGGATGAAAAAAATATCTATCGGTTTGGTATGGGGCTGAACCTATCTGGGCTGAAAGATACGTCAGCCACAACCAACATTGCGATAAAGGCGGCTTATTCTCTTCTTGATTTACGCTGCAAGCACCTTGAACGGAATATCAAGCGGTTTTTGCGTAAGATCGTGAAGGTGGTTATTGATGAAATCAATGAACAGAATGAAACGGGGTATCAGATTGAGGATGTTCGCTTTGAGTTCACTCATGAAGTTATGAGTAATGAACAGGAGAATAAACAGAATGACCTCACTGACGCACAGCGCAAGCAGACAGAAATCAATACTCTGCTGAATATTGCCAACGTCTTAGATCAGGAAACCATTGTTCAGGCAATATGTGAAATCCTTGATATTGACTATGACGATATCAAGGACAAACTGCCGGAAGATGAAACACAGACCGCACAGGTTGAACAGGACTTGAATAATATCATTCCTGATGATGAAGGTGGTGGAGACGGTGAACAAGGCGCGGAAACAGGCACAGCAGTCACAGCTTAGTGCTGAACAAAAGACAATTCGGCAGTTACAGCGAATTTATGATCAAGCCCGAAAGGACACAGAACAGAAGATCAGAGAACTGTCAAGCCGGACTGACCTTGAAAATCTTCAATCCATTATCTATCAGAAACAGTATCAGCAGGCAATCAAAAAGCAGCTTGATGGTATTCTGGACGATCTACAAGGAAAGCAGTTCACTTCTGTTGCCGATTATTTGCAAGAGTCGTATAGAAATGGCTATGTTGGTGTGATGTACGACCTGTCAAAACAGGGAATACCTATCATCATGCCGATTAATCAGGATCAGGTTGTTCAGGCATTGCAGACTGACAGCAAATTATCCAAACCACTGTATGACCGCATGGGTGAAGATGTTCAGTATTTGAAACGATCCGTCAGGGCTGAACTGTCACGGGGAATTGCACAGGGATCATCATGGAATGAAATAGCTGTACATATCGCCAAAGGCATGAACAGTCCGTATAAAAAGGCAATCAACAACACGATCCGCATAGCACGGACGGAAGGACACCGTATTCAGCAGAAATCAGCTCTTGACGCTCAATATGCCGCAAAGGATAAGGGTGCGGATATTGTTAAACAGTGGGACTCTACACTTGACAATAGAACCAGACCGCACCACAGACAACTTGACGGTCAGATCAGGGAACTAGATGAATCGTTTACAGTTGACGGTATGGAAGCGTCAGCACCGGGGCATTTTGGGAAAGCGTCAGAGGATTGCAACTGCCGCTGCTGTATATTACAGCGGGCAAGGTGGGCGTTGGATCAGGATGAACTTGATGAACTGAAAAAACGGGCTGAATTCTTTGGGTTGGATAAGTCAGAAGACTTTGAGGACTTCAAAAAGAAATATTTGAAGCTGCCTGACAATGCTGATACAATGAAGGTAGAAGAATATGATGTATTGCAACATACACAAAAACTAAAAGGCGCAATGAAAGGTTCCGACTATGATGAATACATGGATATTCTCAAAAGTCATGAAAATCTTTCAATTCAAAAGTTATATGCCGGATATGCTGACGGGATTGCTAATATAAAGGTTGGTAAAAGCGGTTATTATCAGCCTAGTACGAATAGCATTGTTTTCTCTTATCCACAACAAAAATATTTGGATAATGGAAGAAGTAAGTTCAGTACACTGGCTCATGAATATGGTCACTATTTTGATACAAAAGCAGAGTATGAGGGACTTCATTTCAAAGAGATAGAACTTATACACAGTAAAACTAAATGGCAAGAACAAATGTTTAGCAAGGTGGCAAGTTCTTCTGATGAATTTCTTACAGCAGTCAGGGAAGACAGAAAACTATTAAAAGAAACTCTTACAGATGAAGTTAGAAAAGACCTTATAGATCATGATGCAAGTTCAGGCGTTCAAGATGCTATAGACGGGCTTCTTGCAGAAAGGATTAATTGGTGGCATGGTGACAAATACTATAACAGAAAATATCATGCCGCTAAACAGCTAAAAGATCATAAGGGAATACAACAGGCATATAAAGAATTAGGTTATGACGCAAGTAACCTATCAAAGACCGCCCGTGAATGCAGAGTATATGAAGCAGCTTCTGAAATGTGGGCGAACATAATGAGCGCAGAAGTAAACGGCGGTTCAGAGTTGGATTATGTAAAGAGATATCTACCAAATAGTTATGCGGCTATGTTGAAAATTCTGGAAGGGGTGAAGTAACATGAATGAAAAGTTACAGAAAGCATATGGGTTGTACAAAAAAACTTTCAATGACGATTTCCCGACTATTCCTCTTGCAGATAGTATGACAGAGGAAGAAATTATTGATCTGATTGATGAGTGTGTCGAGGAAAAGAAAGATGTATACGATCTTGGGTACTTGCAACTTGATGATATACAGTATTAAATGGCAAAGGTAGACAATTATACACCTTTGCTTTTTTATTGCCTATATGACGATTATATGAGGTCAGGAAGGGGGATAGAAGGAACATGAAACACAGTCTCACACAGAAAGGTTAAGGTGATCCAACTATCTCCTATCTATGGGTTAAATAGTAATCAAAAGCACTCTTTTTCAGGGGTGCTTTTATTTTGTCCGAAAAAGGCTCATGACGTTTAAACTGCTGCTGAAATAACCCTTGCGGTATGGGAAGTAAATACCGTCTGTCAGCGGAGACACCGCACATAAAAACGGTGACAGGGAAAGGATGAAGAACATGGAATTTTTGAAACAGTTTTTTGGTGACAAGGCAATGACCTATGATGAATTTGTTCAGGCAATCAACGCCTATAACGGTGATGAAGCCAACAAAGAAAAGCAGATCAAACTTGCAAATCTGACAGATGGCGGCTATGTGTCGAAAGACAAATACCTTAGTCTGGAAACTGATCTGACAGGAAAGAAGTCAGAATTGGAAAAGGCTAACGGTCTGATCGAGGAACTGAAAAAGGGAACCGGGAAAGATGAAGCATTACAGCAGAAAATAACGGACTATGAAAAAGAAATTGCTGACCTGAAAGAAGAAAATGAAAAACTGAAAACTGAAAATGCATTGAAATTTGCGTTGATGGCTGCCGGAGCTGTTGACGTGGATTATCTGGCATTCAAGGCAAAAGAAAAGGGTGAGATCAAACTTGACAGTGACGGAAAAATCAAGAATGAGTCTGAACTGATCACTGATCTGAAAACACAGCACCCTGCTATGTTTGGTTCATCCTCTGATGGTGGTGACGGCGGTAAAGGTGGCACTGGAAGCAAGAAAGTGCTTGAGAATAACCTGCCGGGTGGGGATAAAGATAAAACCGTCACTAAAGAACAGTTTGCAGCCATGGGCTACAATGAACGTCTGAAACTCAAACAGGAGAACCCGGAACTGTTTAAAACTTTATCGAAACATTAATAAGAAAGGTTAAAATGGTGATAAATTATGCCTAGAACTGGTAATTTTGGCGGTTTTGAATTTGATGAAGAAGTGTTCACCGGCATGATGCAGGAAGCGGATTATTGGAGAACACCAATTATTGCTTCCGGTATCGTTCAGCAGGACTCGTCTATTATGAACCTGATCGGTGAACAGGGGAATGTTGCCACAATCCCGATTTACAAGCCGCTCAATGCAAATGAAAGCGGTATGGAAGCTCTGAACAATGATGGTATGACGGATAATACCCCGGTTGAGATCAGAGGGGATAAGCAGACCTGTATGCTCATTCAGAGAATGAAAGCGTTCAAAGCAAAGGACTTCACAAAGGAACTGACCGGGGCTGACCCTATGACGCTTATCAGAAATAAGATCGCCGGATATTATGCACAGGTATGGGAAATCGAACTGATGAACATTGCCGCTGCTGTGCTTTCCGTGTCTGGACTGTCTAACCACGTCCTTGATCTGGCAACAGAAAGCAAATCTATTGAAGCCGGTACGATCTATGACGCTGAACAGGCGGCACTTGGTGATATGGCTGAGGGGCTTGGTCTTCTGGTAATGCATTCTATGATTTACAAAGAGTATAAGAAGATGGATATGGTTGACTTTAGCAAATATGTTGTTGAAGGTCTGATCCAGAAAGAAATTATCCTGCCGACTATCGCAGGTAAGCACGTTCTTGTAACAGACAACTTCACGAAAAACGATACAACTTACCTGACTTATCTGTTTGGTGAGGGTGCTTTTCTGTCTTGTGACAAGAATAACTATGAGAACCAGTATACAACGAATTATGACCCTGAGACCTCTGCGGGTATTGAAAAATTCTATACCAAACAGGGTAAGGTGCTTCATCCGAACGGTCTGTCTCTTGCAGTGGACAATATCGCAAAAGAGTCCCCGACAAAAGCGGAACTTGGTACTACTGCAAACTGGTCTCTGAAATTCAATGAAAAGAACGTAAAAATGGGGCTGATCAAGTCCGTTGCGAACAATACGCCTACAGCGTAAGGAAGGGGGTGTATCTGATGATTGTACCAGTTGAGAAGGTCATGCAGTTACCTGAATTTGCCGGACAGAATGAAAAGGTGATTGCCGCAAAACTGAACGCTGTTGAACTGTCAATCAGATCATACACCAACAACAACTTCCAAAACCGCTATGTAAGATTTCACGCTGTGAGCCTTGGAAATCGTCTGCTCGGAACGTCAGACTTCCTGAAAGTTGGTGATACAGTCCAAATATCACAGTCACAAGTGAATGATGGGCTGTACACCATAACAGAGATCGGTTCTGATTTTATCCGTGTTGACGGTGAGCTGTATAAGTACCATGATAATCTGGTTACAAAGGTTGAATATCCGGCAGATGTTAAGTCCGGTGTGGTTGATCTGCTGAAATGGGAAATCAAAAACAGGCAGAAAGTCGGTATAAAATCCGAAAGCTTATCAAGGCACAGTGTTACTTACTTTGATCAGGATGTGAATAATCAGGTTATGGGTTATCCGGTTGCACTGCTTGGATTTTTACGTCCGTACATGAAAGCAAGGTTTTGATTATGGATATAGGTGGAAACTTAACGGCACTCTTACAGGTAAAGGACAAGGGTGAAAAGAACAAAATAGGGGAATACGTCCACAGATGGTCTGACGTGACCGCTTTGACTGGGTGGCTTGACCTATCAACTGGTGACTCAAAATACACAAGTTTTTCTGCCAAAATTCAGGAGTCAACCCACATTTTTCTTTGTGATTTTACATCACTGAAAAATCTTTCACCACGGTGGGTATGGAACCCGTTTAGTTTTATTGACGGGATCATCAAGCTGCCGAATTTGTCCGATAAGTGGAAATGGGATCCGTTCAGTTTTGTGTCTGGGAACATTGCACACTATGAGGACGTAGAAAAAGTTGATGTTACAAGTGATAATGCACGAATGGTTGTTGACGGAAAGGTGTATGAAATCTTATTGATTGATGATCCTATGAATATGCATGAACACCTTGAAATCTATCTCAGGTTTATAGGGGGGCAATAATATGTCATTGGAATTTCAGGATAACAGAGTTATTGTAAAAGAAGCGTTGAAGAGTGCGGGAATTGCTTTTATCCATGAAGCGTGTGGAGAATTACAGGCGAGAACACAACGGAACAGCCGGGTTGATACCGGTCAGACCAAAGGATCATATGAATATGTGGTTGACGAGTCCAAATGTGAAGGAAAGATTGGAAGTAATCTTGAAAATGCTATTTGGGAAGAATTTGGAACTGGTGAATATGCTCTGAAAGGAAATGGGCGTAAAGGTGCGTGGTATGTTCCCGTTGATAATTATACCGGGAGCAAAAAACCAACTTACAACGGAAAAGTCATGATTGTTTACGGTAAGAATGGCAAGAAATTCTATAAGACCAATGGAAAAAAACCGAACAGACCAATGAACAACGCATTTACCGCTCTGAAAAGTAAACTCATAAAGCGATATGGGGATATTTTAAGAAGCAAGATAGGAAGGTGATCATGTGGAAGAAATCCTTGAATTTATCAGTAATGAGCTTGAAAAAGAAGGTGTACCGTATGAATTTTTAATTTGGACACGAACGGTCACTTACCCTTATTTTGTTGGGGAATACAATGAATATGAACCTACAGTTGAAAGTGGGGAACAGGACAAGATCTTTATTTTGAACGGTTTCTGCCGGGGCGAAGGTTCCCGGCTGAAATTGGAAGAAATGAGGGTAAAAATAGAAAAAATATTCCCCGATATCGGTGGGAAAACGGCAATCCTGAACAGTGGCTCAGTGGTTGCCGTTTTTTATGGAAATTCTTTCTATGTTCCGACAGGGGAAGAAGACCTTTATAAATTACAGATCAATTTGAATATTAAATTTTGGAAGGTGGGATAACACATGGCTAATGGTTTAGGTTCTGAGTTTAAGTCTAGTGGTGTGACTGACAAAACGCCGGGTAATATCCTCTTTGGTGCGGGAACTATTCACAAAGGACTTAGATTTGAAACAAGTAAATGGAACTTTGCGGAGTCTCTTGTTGGTGCAACTTCTGGCGGCAGTAAGTTTGAGATTGTACCGGAAGTAACACAGGTTGAAGTAGACGGCGCACTGGTTGCTGTAAAAGAACTGGATGTGAAAACCGGAGAAACTGCAACAATGGAAATAAATTTTGCAGAACTGACACCGGATATCATTAAGGCTGCCGTGATTGGACAGAACGGAGAAAGTGATGCAGAAGGGTACAGCCTTATCACGTCCAAAGGTCAGATTGAACCCGGAGATTACTGGGATAATATCGCTTTTGTTGGAAAAACGGTGACCGGAAACCCGATCATAGTAATCATGGACAATGCAATCTGTACATCTGGTATTTCTATGGAAGGTAAAAATAAAGAAGCGGGGATCGGTGCTTATACCTTCCGCTGTAGTCAGGAAATCACCGGTGATCTGACAATGCTGCCGTATAAGATTTATTATCCTACACCGACAGCGTAACCAGAAAGGGGAATAGCAAACTATGAAGGTAAAAGTTAGAACCGAATTTAAGGACAAACATACCGGGAAACTGCATAAAGCAGGGGATGAATTGGAAATGAACATTGACCGTATTAATGAAGTCCTGAAGGTGGGGAACTTCATTGAACTTGTGGCCGATAAAGATGAACCGAAAAAATCTAAAGCTGATGAAAAGGAACAGGCAGAAGATGCTGATGCAGAAACTGATCAGAAAGAAGCTGCCGGAGAAGGTACGTCAAAGACGACAGGCAGAAGGAAAAGAACGAGTAAATAAAGTTTATATGAGAAAGTGAGGATTTTGAAATGAGTATGACCAACGTAATGAATGAAATGGGTAAATTTGGAACAGGCGTGACTGATATCGCAAATGCAGCGGAACAGGCTGCCGCATGGCTCGGACAGAATGAACAGACTGAACCGAAACCGTATGAGTTGCGGGGGTTATGTGCAAAAGACGTTTTCCCTATGGTGAAGATCATCCGCAAGATCGGGCTGAAAGATATCGGAAAAGCGTTTGACCCGGATGAAATCAAAGCAATTACTGAAAGCGTTTCAGAGGAAGAAAATGCAACGGTTGACAGTATTGCGGAAACCGTGGGGGTTACGGTGGTGCTGAAAATCGTGGATGTCATTCTGGAAAACCTTGAAGCGGCAGGACAGGAAATCTTTGGTTTCCTTGGCGGTCTTGCCGGAATGACCGCTGATGAAGTTGGTTCTTTACCTATGGACGTATTCTTTGAAATGTTGGTGGATACATTCCAGTCAAAAGAATTTGTGGGTTTTATGAAGGTTGTTTCAAGATTTCTCAAATAGGCGAATTAAAGTTTATGGACTTGCTATTTCACAGATATGCAAGTCCATTTCTTTTACTCGATCAGATTATTCCGGCAGGCGATCTTTCAGAGTTTGTAAGCAAACTCTGGGAAATCAATGAGGAAGAAATGCAGTGGCAGTATTTCCTTGCAAAAGTTTTTGATAAGTCCTTTGAGGAATTCAAGAAATCCATGAAACCACAGCAACCAATGACAAAGAGAGAAATTGAAACAACTGTCAGGGAGTCAATGTCCATGATAAATTCATTCATTCCCGAACAGTGAGAGGGGTGAACTAATTTGAATGGAATTATTTAAACTATTTGGTACTATTGCAATACAGAACGCAGATGCTAATGAAGCAATAGATGATACGACTGACAAAGCACAACAATCAGAAAGTAAAATCAGTAGTGCATTTAAAAAAATTGGTGCTGCGGTAGCAACATATTTTGCAGTCGATAAAATTAAAGATTTTGGATTATCATGTATTAATGCCGCATCTGATATACAGGCTATGAATTCTCAGTTTTCACAGGTGTTCGGTGATCTTGAGAGTCAAGCAAGTGGCAGCCTTTCCAACATTGCTGAAAATACTGGAATTATGGAAAACCGAATGAAGGGAAGTTATACCCAGATTGCGGCATTTGCAAAAACAAGTGGGATGGATACAGCTGACGCACTTAGTCTGGCAGATCGCGCCATGGTAGCAGTTGCCGACAGTGCGGCGTTTTATGACAGATCACTGGAAGAAACAACAGAAAGTTTACAGTCATTTTTAAAAGGAAACTATGAAAATGACGCTGCACTTGGATTGTCTGCCACAGAGACAACAAGAAATGCAGCCGCTAATGCTTTATACGGTCAATCCTTTAATGATCTTTCAGAAGCTCAAAAACAGCTGACATTGTTAAAAATGGTCGAAGATGCAAATGCAGCATCTGGGGCTTTGGGACAGGCTGCAAGAGAATCTGATACATGGACAAATCAAACAGGAAATTTAAAGCAGGCGTGGACGGACTTTCTTGCTGTTGTAGGTAACAACGTACTCGATATTGCTGTTCAGGGAGTTAAAAAGGCGTCAGATGCCATAACTACTTTGTCAACTAAAGTCCCATCAGCAGTAAAAAGGATCGGAGAATTATGGAATACAGCCAAAAATGTAGGTAATTATTTAAAAACTACATTTTCACCTGTTGTTGATTCATTAGGTAGGTTATTTGAAACCCTTTCAGATCCAATTCAAAAGGCAATTGCACCTATGACCGAATGGGTGTCCTCGGGAGAAGCGGCTTCTGATACGCTTAATGTCTTACAAATAGCTATTGAAACCACTGCTGATGTTTTGTTATCAATAATAGACTCTATTACAAACTTTATTCTGTGGTTACAATCTGGAAGTACAGAAGCGGATGCATTCAAATCAGTGATATTAGGGGTAGTGGCTGGACTGACCGCATTTAAAACTGTATTGATGATACAGGGTGCGATAACAGCCGTAACAACTGCGGTAAATGCAGCAAAAACAGCGTTTGCCGCATTTAATGCAGTATTAATGGCAAATCCCATTGCGCTGGTTATCACAATTATTGTTGGACTTGTCACAGCAATCGTCACTCTTTGGAATACCAATGAAGGGTTCCGAAATGCAGTGATTGAAATTTGGGAATCCATTAAAAACGCTTTTAACACTGCAATCGAAGCAATCAAAGGATTTTTTTCCAGTCTGGTAGAAACTGTCAGTTCGGTGTGGAATACGATCAGTACCACAATATCAACGGTAATAGAAACAGTGCGAACAGTGGTCGCAGAGAAGTTTGAGGCAATAAGAGCTGCAATATCTAATGCTTTGACTTCCGCTCAGACAACCATATCTACCATATGGAACACGATCACATCCTACATATCGGGTGTACTGAATAACATTAAAACTACAGTAAGTACAGCGTGGAATGCCATTAAAACTACAATAACGACCGTTCTTAATGGAATTAAGACCACAGTAACAACTGTTTTTAATGGGATCAAGACCACAATAACAACAATATTAAATGGGATAAAAACGACATTCGGTAGTGTGTGGAATGGAATTAAAACTACAGTTACAAATGTGATCAATGGAGTAAAGACAACCATATCCAATGGATTGAATGGTGCAAGAGAAACAATAAACAATGTGTTGGAAGGAATCAAGACTAAATTTACCAATATTTTTGATGATGCTAAAAACATTGTAAGCGGAGCTATTGATAAAATCAAAGGATTTTTTAATTTTGACTGGTCTCTTCCTAAGATTAAGCTTCCTCATTTCTCTATCAGTGGATCGTTTTCTTTAAATCCGCCGTCCATCCCCCATTTTAGTGTGGAATGGTACAAGAAAGCTATGGGTGAACCGTATATGTTCACGAAACCAACTCTGTTTGATGTGAACCCGGCGACTGGTACAGCAAAAGCAGCAGGTGAAGCCGGGGACGAAGTGATGATCGGTAAAGATACTATGCTGAATATGATTCGACAGGCGGTAGCGATAGAAAATACTACATTGGTGCGAGAGTTTGAACGTCTGATTTCAATGCTTGCAGATTATTTCCCTATGATTTTAGATGCAATGGAAAGATCTATTATTCTTGATGATGGAACTCTTGTCGGAGAAATCGCCCCATCTATGAATGAAGAGCTTGAAAGAATTCGTAAAAGAGAGGAAAGGTGAAGATAATGAACGGTGTGAGGTTTGGAGAAAAACACAGTTATGATGATTTTGGTCTGATCCTTTCCTCTAAGGATTATACGCCCCCTAAGCCTAAAACAGAAATGGTAAGTATCCCCGGTAGGAATGGATATCTTGATCTTACGGAGGCATTAGGTGTTCCGGTGACATTTGAAAACGGAAAGTGGGTATTTACGTTTACACTAGTGAATTCAAACTCAACATGGGTAAATGTACTAAACGATCTGGTAAATTACATACATGGTAAAAAAATGCGCATCATCCTGGATGAGGATAATGGATTTTTCTACTATGGTAGATGCTCCATAAATCAATATAAATCATCTAAATCACTTGGAACAATTACAATCGAATGTGATGTAGATCCTTTCAAAACGAAAATTTAGGGGAGGAGGGTGGAGAAATGTACAGAGTGCTTTGTGACGGGGTTCCTATCCACGACCTGACAAGTAAAGAAGAGGCTGTTTTGATTAATCCAAAAGTAACTTTGGAAATCAATAAAGCGGGATCTTTTGAATTTAAAATGCCTCCTAATCACCCGGAATATGATCTGCCTAAAAAGATGAAGTCATGTATTCAAGTATATCATGATAACATTGAGATTTTTAACGGACGACCGATTGAGCAGAAAATTGATTTTTACAATCGCAAAACTATCAGTTGTGAAGGGCAGCTTGCGTATTTGAATGACAGTATACAAAGACCTGCTGAATATCACAACATGACAGTTAGGGGATATTTGGAAACGCTGATTGAAATTCATAATTCACAAGTAGATGAAAGTCGCCAATTTGAAGTTGGAATTGTTACCGTGAAGGATTCCAATGATTCTCTATTTAGATACACTAATTATAACAACACTATGAAAGAAATAAAGGAGGATCTCATTGATAATCTTGGTGGGTATGTCCGTGTGAGGAACTACAATGGGCATCGGTATTTGGATTATGTGACATTGGATGATTATGGAGATAGAAATACACAGGTAATAGAGTTTGGAGAAAATCTTCTTGATTTTAGTCGAAATGTTGATGTAACAGATATTGCAACGGCAATCATCCCACTTGGTGCGAAAGTGGAAGGACAGGGGATAGAAGCGCTTGAGGAAAGACTTACTATTGCAAGTATAAATGACGGTGTGGATTATATTCAGAATACGGACGCCGTAAACACATATGGAATGATTGTAAAAACAGTTATATGGGATGATGTAACCACACCTCAAATGTTATTGAGTAAAGCCCAAAAATATCTGTCTGATTATCAGTTCGATAATATGACAATAGAAGCTAAAGCAATCGACCTGCATTATACGGATGAACAGATTGAACAGTTTAAGCTCGGCGATCGCATTCGGGTGGTATCGGAACCTCATGGGCTTGATCGCTACTTCCCTCTAACTAAAATGACAATTATGCTTGATAGTTTATCAAGTAACAGTATTACACTCGGAGAAAGTGGAAAATCGTCATTAACATCACATGTCAGTAGCATAGAATCAGGTGTACATAAAGTTGAAGAAATCACTCCATTACCTTCTGAGATTGTGCAGGAAGCTATTAACCAGGCGACAGCTCTGATTACTGCCGCTACACGTGGATATGTGGTTACTACAGCGAATGAGCAATTGATTATGGATACAAATGATGTAGAAACCGCTACGAAAGTATGGAGATGGAATTTAAACGGTCTTGGGTATTCCAATACAGGGTATAACGGAAAGTATAAGACAGCGATCACTATGGATGGTCAGATTGTCGGAGAGATGCTTGTTGCAAATTCAGTATCTGCTGAAAAAATTGATATCACTTATCGGTCACAGGTCAAAAAAGAAATATCAGATGCAGAATCAAATGCAACATCTTCTGCAAACGGGTATACTGACGAAAAGCTACAGAATTATTATACCAAGGGACAGATTGAAACCACCATTCAAAATACAGCAAACAGTATATTATTATCTGCAAAAGAAGCTGCTGAACAGTATACAGATAATAAAGTTGCTAATTATGTAACACAATCAGATCTTGAGGTATCTACAGATAATATATTGTTGGAGGTTTCAAAAAACTACACATCTGTAACGAAAGCGGAGGAAATTGCGGAAAGTGCAGCGGATTCAGTGAAAGATGATATTCTCGTTAGTTTCGGAGACACTTTGTCAAGTTATTCAACGAAGGTTGAAACTGAAGCTGCTATCAAAGCGGCGGCAAACGAAATCAAATTGTCTGTATCAGAAAGCATAATGTATAATTTTTGTACAAATCCCGATTTTACGGAAGGAAATGACGGGTTGAGTGGATGGACTACTACAGGATCGTTTAATAAAGTACAAATCTTCAATGAAGAAAATTGTCTTGCACTTGCAAAAAATAATTCTGCTACATGGAAATTTGTAGGGGATACAAACAAAATATTCATAGCCTTCAAAGCCGCAAAAGAAATCAGTAATTCATATATTGAAGTTTATGTGAACAACGAAAAAATTGGAGAAATTGGACGGAATGATTTACCTACAAATTTAACTGAATTTTTATTTGAGGTAGATTTGTCAGATTCTAATGTGTCTGTGGAATTAAGGCATAGATATTATAGTAATTGGGATGCAGTTTACTATGTGTACATTACGGATGTGCGTATTTTAGGGGAACAGTCGAAAAATGTACAATCTCAAATTGAAATTCTAGGGGATCGTATCACAGCTGAGGTAGAACGGGCGACTGGTCAGGAAAGTTCGTTAAGATCCCTGATTACCCAAACAGAAGAGTCAATAACATCAGAAGTAAGAAAAAAAGTCGGATCGGATGAAATTATATCAAAAATCAATCAGACCGCAGAAAGTGTAACAATCAATGCATCGAAAATTAATTTTAATGGAGTTGTAACGGCAAATAACCGATTTAAGATTCTCACCGATGGATCATTTACAGCAGCATATGGAACAATTGGCGGGTGGAACGTGCGAACATCTTATATACAGTCAACAAATGGAGATACGACTCTATATAATGATGGAAGAATTAAAATAGGATACGCCACTCTGGACAGTGAGAGTGGAGCATGTGTTGTAAAATATGGTTTACACGTATACGCTACGTCAAATAGTTTCGACGATGGCTCACGGCGAATTAAATTTTTTAATCTTCAACATGTCACATCGGGAGGACACGTTGTTTTTGCAAGTGATGGAGCAACGTTGGCATATCTATCATCGTCTTCAAAACGCTATAAGGATCATATATCCGATTTAACTTTAGAAGATGCTGAAAAAATTTTAAATGTCCCTGTTGTATGGTTTAAATATAAAACAGGATACCTTGACCCATCTGACGTGTTGGTTGACAAGCAATTACCTGGACTCTATGCCGAGGATGTATATAAAGCGCTTCCGGAAGCAGTCCAGTATAATGCAGATGGGGACGTAGAAGACTGGAATTACAGGGTACTCATTCCTGTTATGTTGAAATTGATTCAGAATTTATATACGGAGGTAAGAAAGAATGAATGAACCGTTGATCGTGATAATAGAGAAAACAAAGGCAAAAATTAATACAGCAGTAAATAAGATAATTTGCGAAAGTGGGTTGCCGGCATATCTGTTAGATGGAATTTTGATGGGAATTGTTGCTGACGTGAAGGATCAGAAAAATGTAGAAATGATGCAAGCTGTGATTTCTCAGGATAATTCTGAATTAAAAGATAAGACCAGTAATGAGAAAGAAGGTGAAGAGTATGGCGAACATTGATCCGTATATTCAGGAGATACAAAATGCCGTATATGGTGAGGAAGTCCGTGGATCAATCATTAATGCTCTACAAAAGGTCAATGATGATAATGAATCTTATCAGCAGTTGAAGCAAGATGTTATTGCTGCAAAAGATATAATAGACACGTCTGTTGATGAATATAAGCAGTCAATTACAGAAGGTGAGTCTAAAAAGGCTGATCTGGAAAAGACTATTTCAAGTGCTTCAACTGCAAAACAGAGTTTGGACAGTTCTATTAATTCAGCAGACAGTAAAAAGAAAGAACTGGACACTTCCACAAATTCAGCAAATACCGCAAAGCAGAATTTGGATAACTCTGTTGCTGCCGTGGATACCGCAAAGGAAAAAGCAGATCAGGCTAAAAAGAATTTGGACAATTCTGTAAATACTGCAACACAGAGTAAGACAGATCTGGATGGTTCAATCAGTGACGCTGAACAGGCAAAGACAGATCTGGACGGTTCGGTTAAAAATGCTGAAACCGCACGCGAAAATCTGGACTCTGCAATTGCTAATGCGGAAAGCGCAAAGACTGGATTGCAGGATACTGTTAATGCAGCGGGGACGTCAAAGACAGAATTGTCAAAAACAATAGAATCAGCCGAC